>OHJF01000002.1_pt1 | contig 311764 bp, 221 predicted proteins | sample 1568521 | NCBI WGS metagenome assembly OHJF01 (sample SAMEA3879570, study PRJEB24766) | human gut metagenome | biome: human-associated habitat; feature: feces | place: USA | collected 1985/1987 | reverse complement strand
AAACTTATATAAATCCTTCATTGCAAACGACTTTTCTACGTTTCCGGTGACAATTACCCGGTGAGCGACGCATTTTGCATCGGGAGGCATGACGGTTCCTTTGTTGTCAAGGTAGTAATTCTCACCGTTGGCGCTCATTACCCGTAAGATGGGAATGCGTTGTGTCACTTCCACGCAGACTTTGCCGCTAGGAGTCTTGTAGCATTCTGCTTCGTCAATCAACGGGTGTTTACTCAGTTCCCGTTCCAGTGACTTGGTAGAGATGCGTCCCATCTTTTTCCCGATGGGGTAGATGCCTTTTTTCTGAAGGATACCTTTCAGTTCGTCTTTAGTGATGAAACCGGCATAAGCGGTATCCTTGATAACTAATTCCATGTCACGGCAGGTCTGGTCGGCAGGCTTGCGGTTGAAGGCGCTGACAGCTACGACCAGGTAGGCTATGAGCACCAACATGACGATGGACAAAAGGATTCTCTTTACCATAAATTATTAATCATTCTTCCTTTCCAGTATTTTCTTTATCTCGGGGACATAGTTGTCTATATCTCCTGCTCCCAAAGTTATTAATACTTCAATGTTTTTATCTTTCAGAATGTTCAGTATATCTTCCTTTTTGCACATACTTTTTTCGATACCGGGACGGAGATTGTCGTAAATCAGCCGGCTGGTAACTCCCGGAATCGGGGCTTCGCGTGCCGGATAGATATCTACCAGAATCACTTCGTCAAGCAGCGACAGGCTGTCGGCAAAGTCTTGATAGAAATCGCGCGTACGGGTATAAAGGTGTGGCTGGAAGATAGCTGTGATTTTCTTGTCTTTGTAAAGCTCCCGCATCGACAGTACACTCTGCTTGATTTCTGAAGGGTGATGGGCATAGTCGCTCAGGAAGACTATCCGGTCGTTCTTGATCTTAAAGTCGAACCGGCGGTCTACTCCCCGAAAACTAGCCATGCCTCTTTTAATCTCTTCATCGGTTACTCCGTTCAGGTGTGCCAATGCCATAGCGGCTACGCCATTTTCTATGTTGATACTCACGGGCACTCCGAGTTGGATATCATTGATACGGGTATCCGGCGCCACAAAGTCTATAAATATCTCTCCGTTTCCGATGCGGATATTCTCTGCATGGAAGTCGCCCTCGTCACGTGAATAGGTGTAAACGCGTACACCGGGTTGCACTTTGGGCTGTAGTGAGATGCCTTTGCGGATGATCAATGCGCCGCCCGGCTGGATGAGGGTTGTGTAATGTTCGAAACTTTCCAGATAAGCTGCTTCTGTTCCGTAAATATCCAAGTGATCCGGATCGGTAGCTGTAATGACAGACATAAACGGGGACAGCCAATGGAAGGAACGGTCGAATTCGTCGGCTTCGATTACCGTGTAAGGGCTTTTCTGTGAAAGCAAGAGGTTTGTTCCGTAATTTTTCGAGATTCCTCCGAGAAAGGCGGTACATTCTACGTGTGACTGATGGAGCAGATGTGCCGTCATGGTGGATGTAGTGGTCTTTCCATGAGTACCGGCTACACACAAGCCTTTGCTCGAATGTGTAATCGTTCCCAATACTTGAGCGCGTTTTTGTATCTCGAATCCGTTGTTGCGGAAGTAAACCAGTTCTTCGTGTTCCTGTGGGACGGCGGGGGTGAATACGACGAGCGTACTTTCTTTGTCTTTACAAGCTTCCGGAATCAAATCCACATTTTCTTCGTAATGTATCTGCGCGCCTTCGGCAATCAGAGCTTCAGTCAATGGAGTGGGAGTACGGTCATATCCGGCTACTACCTTGCCTTTGAAGAGGAAGTAGCGTACAAGGGCACTCATACCGATACCGCCGGCACCTACGAAATAAACTGATTTTATAGTTTCGATATTCATTTCTTCTATCTTTAGTATTTGTATGAATCGATTAGTTCTTTGCTTCCGCCAGTTTTATCACTTCCTGCGCGATGATTTTCGCAGAATCGGGTAAAGCCAGCTTGGCTATATTCTCGCTTAATTCTTTTAATCTCCGCTCATCATTGACGGTGGTTAAAGCAACATCTACCAATGTCTTTTCCGCTTCGCTGTCTTTGACGTAGATAGCTGCCTGTTTGTCTACCAGTGCTAGGGCATTCTTAGTCTGATGGTCTTCGGCCACATTGGGGGAAGGTACCAGAATGACAGGTTTATGCAATAGGCAGAATTCAGAGATGGAGCCTGCTCCTGCACGGGAGATAACAAGGTCGGCCGCTGAATAGGCAGCAGCCATATCTTTGATAAAATCCGTTACATATAGATTGGGAAGTGCGCCTGCCGCTTTCACAGCTTCTGTCACTTGCGGATAGTAAAATTTACCGGTTTGCCAGATAAATTGTATGTTTCCGTTTTCTTTGATTGTCGCTAATCCGGCAGTCAGCGTGTTATTGATGGTGCGCGCTCCCAAGCTGCCACCTACGATAAGAATCGTTTTTTTGTCCGGTTGCAGATGGAAAGAACGTAGTGCGTCCTCTTTGGACGGCATATCTTTTGTCAGGTTCTGACGTACCGGATTTCCCGTCATGATAATCTTATCGGCAGGGAAGAATTTCTCCATACCGTCATAAGCTACACAGATTCTCCGGGCTTTCTGTGCCAATAGTTTATTGGTGACTCCGGCATACGAGTTCTGCTCCTGTATCAAGGTAGGCACTCCCATCATTCCAGCGGTCTTCAACGTGGGACCACTGGCGTAACCGCCTACGCCTACCGCTACTTGCGGACGGAAGTTCTTGATGATACTGCGCGCCTTCCATTGGCTGCGTATCAGTTTGATGATTACCGATACATTCTTCCATAAATGCTTGCGGTCGAAACCGGCTATCGGAAGACCGATGATTTGATAGCCCGCATCGGGAACCCGTTGCATTTCCATACGACCTTCCGCTCCTACAAAGAGGATTTTGGCGTCAGGGCGTAACTCTATTATCGCGTTTGCAATAGAGACGGCGGGAAAGATGTGCCCTCCCGTACCTCCACCGCTAATAATAATTCTAAGTTCTTTTTCCGTCATAGTTCTTTTCTCCTATCCGTTTCGTGCTACTGACCGTTCATTGCTTGTCACTCTCATCCTCGAATTTTGCATCGCTGTTCAAAATCTGTGCAGTTGGCTCGGCAGCAGTCTGAGCTTCCGAATTGGCGGCCGCATCTGTCGCGATCTGCAACTGAATCTGCGCATCGTGCGCTTTCTGTTCTTCCAGATGAGCGGTATATCGGCTGACGCTTAATATCATTCCGATGTAAGCACAATTAATCAATGTACTTGTTCCTCCTTTGCTGACTAGAGGTAGCGGTTGTCCTGTGACGGGGAATAGTCCGACGGCAACCATCATGTTCAGTATTGCCTGCGATACCAACAACAAGGCAATCCCCATCACAAGGAAGGCGGGAAAAGTCCTTTCGCATTTCTGGGCGATTCGTCCGGCCCGCATCAGCAAGCATAGATAGAGGAATACCACGAATATCCCCCCTATCAATCCCATCTCTTCGATCACAATGGCGAAGATAAAGTCGGAGAAGGCTTGACTGAGGAAATCGCGTTGTATTGAGTTGCCCGGACCTTTGCCGACTACATTGCTGGTAGCAATGGCGATTCGGGCGTGTGCTATCTGTGCGTCTTTATCAATATCGAACTTGGCGGCAGGTACCTCTTTATTTTCGAAGAAGCCGGAAACACGGTTCTGCCAGGTCTCGAAACGGTGAAGTCCCGGCGTATTGTGCAGTGTCTTTCCGGGAATGGCCATTAGTATTCCCACAGCCACTATGCCTACAAGTGCCATTAGCCCCAGCATACCGAACAGTTTCTTGGAAGATACCCGCCCGATGAACATCATCATACATACAACTCCGAATAGCAGCATGGCTGTTGAAAGGTTTTCCGGTGCAATAAGCAGAAAGACCAGTCCGGTAAGAATCATAATGTATTTGAAGGCTTTCGGGTTGGCTCCGTATTCGTCCTGTTTCTTGGACAAGATAAATGAGACGGCAATGATAACCGCCATTTTTGCCAACTCCGACGGTTGGAACTGTAATCCCATAAAGGTCATCCAACGCGCAGCTCCGTTGACACGGTCGCCTGTAATGATACCCATCAGGGTGACAAATGCCAACAGTACCAGAGAAATCGGATACAGGAAGACCGGAAATACCTGAAACCATTTGTAGGGTATGTTGTGTAGAATTACCACTACTACTGCACCCACCATCAGAATAACAGAGTGCTGTGTAATCGGTCCCCAATGGTCGCCACTTTTATAGGTCAGTGTCGACGCTGCCGAGAACACCTCGATTATCGAGATGAGGCAGAGACAAAGGAAAATAATCCAGATTACCTTGTCGCCTTTGAATATGTTCTTTAATAAATCCAATCTTGCAGAAATTAAAAATTATAAATTAAAAATTAAAGGGCACGGACGCATTCTTTAAATTGCTCGCCACGATCCTCGTAACTCTTGAAGAGGTCGAAAGAAGCGCAGCAAGGACTTAATAATACGGTTTCACCTTTCTTCGCCAATTTATAGGCGGCTTCTACGGCGTCTTTCATGCCGGTTTGCACGTCTGCTACGGGCAAACCGAAACGGTCGAAGAAATCATGCAGTTTCTCGTTGTGAAGTCCCATATATACAAGAGCCGAGCACTTTTCGCGTACCAGGTCTTCAATTTCCGTATAGTCGTTTCCTTTATCTTTTCCACCGAGAATCAATACTGTTTTGGTAGTCATGCTTTGCAGGGCATACCAACACGAATTGACGTTTGTCGCTTTGGAGTCGTTGATGAAATCAATTCCACGGACACGTGCCACTTTCTCCAACCGGTGTTCCACGCCCTTGAAGTCGGAGAGGGCCTTGCGTATGTTCTCTTTGGTGATACCTGCCAGATTGGCTGAGATACCGGCTGCCAAAGAATTGTACAGGTTATGCTGGCCTGTCAAAGCCAATTCCTCCTGTTCCATATTGAAAGCAATCGGCTCGTTGATTTTCACTTCGTGATCTTCTACGTATGCAATCGCTCCGTCTTCCTTTACGGCTGCGAAAGGGTAGAGGTGTGCTTTCAGACCATGCTTTGCCAATTCGCGTTTAATGATAGGGTCGTCGTTCCAGAAGATAAAAGCGTCGTCCGGAGTTTGATTCTGGGTGATACGGAATTTGGCATCGATGTAATTCTGCATACAATGATCGTAGCGGTCCAGATGGTCCGGAGTAATATTCATCAATACGGCTATATTTGCACGGAAGTTATACATATTATCCAACTGGAAAGAACTCAGTTCGATAATATAATAGTCATGGTGGTCTTCGGCTACCTGCAAAGCCAGGCTCTTGCCGATATTGCCTGCCAAACCTACGTTCATACCTGCACTCTTGAAAATATGGTAGATGAGGGAAGTCGTAGTCGTCTTCCCGTTCGAACCGGTGATACAGATCATTTTGGCGTTCGTGTAACGTCCGGCAAACTCAATCTCTGATATAACCGGCGTTCCTTGAGCTTTCAGTTTCAGAATGAGGGGAGCGTCATTCGGAATACCCGGACTTTTGATTACTTCGTCGGCATTCAGAATGAGTTCTTCGGTATGGCGGCCTTCTTCCCAGTCAATGTGGTGGCTGTCGAGAAGTTCCTTATACTTGTCCTTGATGGCGGACATATCCGAAACAAACGTCTCAAATCCTTTGACTTTAGCGAGTACGGCTGCACCTGCACCGCTTTCGCCAGCTCCTAAAATTACTATTCTTTTCATTTACACTAATGTGCTCTTGTCTCCAATATGCTGAATTGCCTATTAGTTGTGCACATCCTTTAAAAGTTAATAATCGGGTTAATACTCTCTGATTCTTTATTGTTAATTCACGCCTCAGTTATCTTCAGCGTTTACCTTATTTTCAGCGTTATAATCGTTATGGCTGCCAGCACGATGGTCACAATCCAAAAACGGACAGTAATTTTTGATTCGTGGAACAGTTGGTCGGGCTTGGTGAACTTCACCGTACATCCCGGTTCTATCAAATTCATGGAAGTGCGGAAATGATCGTGAATCGGCGTCCGTTTGAACAGCCGTTGTTTCACTCCTTTTCGTTTTCCGGCTTTATAGTAAGCCCGTTGGAGAATGACCGATAGATTTTCTACGAGGAATACACCGCAGAGAATCGGTATCAGCAATTCTTTATGGATGATGATGGCGAATACGGCAATGATTCCGCCAATCGTCAGACTGCCGGTATCTCCCATGAATACTTGTGCCGGATAGGCATTGTACCAGAGGAAGCCGATCAATGCACCGATAAAGGCGCAGATGTAAATTACGAGTTCTTCCGATCCCGGGATGTACATAATGTTCAGATAGCCGGCAAACTCAATGTGTGATGATACGTAAGCCAATATCCCTAGCGTAGCTCCGATGATGGCGGAATTGCCCGCCGCCATTCCGTCCATGCCGTCATTCAGGTTGGCTCCGTTGGATACGGCGGTAACGACAAAGATGGTGATGATAACGAACAGTACCCATCCGGCCGCTTGTGCGTGATCGCCCATGAAAGCTACCAGATCTGCATAGTCAAGGTTGTTGCTCTTAAAGAAAGGAATGGTCGTCTGGGTAGATTTCAAGTCATTTGTTCCGTGTACCACTTCCATCTCCTGTCCCGGATTGTGTATCTCGATGTTTTCGCGAATGACCACGTCCGGACTTAAATATAAAGTAAGTCCGACAATCAGTCCCAGACCTACTTGCCCGATGATCTTGAACTTGCCATGCAGTCCTTCTTTATCTTTCTTGAAAATCTTGATGTAGTCGTCGGCAAAACCGAGTGATCCCAGCCATACGGTGGTGATCAACATAAGTATCATATATATATTATGCAACTTGCCTAAAAGCAGGCAAGGAATCAGGATGGCGGTAATGATGATGACGCCTCCCATACTTGGTACGCCTACTTTGTTGACGCCGAACGGGTCGATTTTCGCATCCCGTTGTGTCTCCGTGATTTGTTTCTTCTTGAGCAGGTTGATAAACTTATCTCCCCAGATACTCGAAATAAGTAGGGCGAGGATAACTGCCATCAGTGCACGGAATGAGGTATATCCAAACATTCCCGCTCCGGGAAAATTGAGCTTATGCAGCCATTCAAACAAATAATATAACATTTCTTCAGTGGTTGGTGTCTAATCGTTCAACATTCTCTTCACTTCTTCTTTGTCATCGAAGTGATGTTTTACTCCTTTTATCTCTTGGTAATTCTCGTGCCCTTTTCCGGCAATGAGTATTACGTCTCCTTTCTCAGCCAGCATACAGGCCGTACGGATGGCTTCCTTGCGGTCGGCGATGCTTAATGTTTTTCTCATGTCTTCTGCATCCAGTCCGGCCAACATATCGTTGATGATGTCTTGCGGCTCTTCAAAACGTGGATTGTCCGAAGTGATGATAACACGGTCGCTGGCTTTGGCGGCTTCCTTTGCCATGATGGGGCGCTTGCCTTTGTCACGGTTGCCACCCGCACCTACTACGGTGATTACTTTTCCTTTCCCTTCCAATACCCCATGTATGGCATTCAGCACATTAGTAAGGGCGTCCGGAGTATGGGCGTAGTCGACAATTGCGGTAACTCCGTCTTTTGAACGCACAGCGTCGAAACGTCCTGCAACCGGATGCAGTGTGCTAAGGGCAACCAACACATCTTCTTCTTTTTTTCCGAGCAGGACAGCGGCACCGAATACCGCTAATAAGTTGGAAGCGTTGAACTTGCCGATAAACTGAACTGCCAGCTCGTGATTGTTGAAATCAAGTAGCATTCCTTCAAAATGGGATTCCAACACCCGTCCTTTGAAGTCACTGAGACTTCTCAGCGAATAAGTATAGACTTTGGAACGTGTGTTTTGCGTCATTACCAGTCCGTTCTTGTCATCGAGATTGGTCAGACTGAACGCATTCTTCGGCAGGTCATCGAAGAACTTTTTCTTAGCTTTCAGATAATTCTCTACTGTCTTATGATAGTCCAGATGGTCACGGGTGAGATTGGTGAAGATACCTCCGGCGAATTTTAATCCGCTGATACGCTTCTGTGCGATCGAATGGGAACTGACTTCCATAAAGGCGTATTTACATCCTTCGTCTGCCATCCGTCCCAATAAACGGTTCAGCGTGATAGGGTCAGGTGTGGTGTGCTCCGTTGGAATCGGCTCGTCATCGATATAATTGCAGACTGTAGAGATAAGTCCTACTTTATATCCGAAATAGCGGAAGGTATTATATAATAAGGTAGCGATGGTCGTTTTTCCATTTGTTCCGGTGACACCGACCAACTCCAGTTTGGAAGTCGGATCTCCATAGAAGGTAGTGGCAATCTTACCTACCGCGTCCTCGCTGTCTTTTACTTGTATATAGGTAATTCCCTCCACCGGTTTTTCGGGCATATCCTCGCAGAGGATAGCGGTGGCGCCTTTACTGATGGCGGCGGGTATATAGGCATGGCCGTCGGCTTGCGTACCGCGCATAGCCATGAACAGTTGTCCGGCTTCTACCAAACGGGAATCTATGTTGATTCCGGCAATTTCTATATTTGAATCTCCGGCTATCTGTACCGGTTGGATTGCTTTCAGTAGCTCATTTAATAACATTACTCTATTTGTTTTTAATCATTCACTATTTTAGCGTAAGCGTCACTGTCTGTCCTTTTCTAACAATGCTTCCGTTGGCTATCGACTGACTTTTTACCTTGCCCACTCCGACAAGATGCACTTTCAACCCTTTACTTTCCAGCAGGTATACAGCGTCTTTAGCTCCCATACCTATGACACTCGGTACAAAATTCTGCATATTGCTCCGACTTTCCAGCACTACGGCTTGTGGAGCCAGGTGGGTATTTCCCCACACTTCTTTTCCTGCGTCGGCTATTTTACCTTGCACCTGAATATTCAGTTCTTCCAATACCCGCTGAGCTTCCCTCATCTCTCCGGCTTTTACGTTCGGAATGACTACGGAATTCGTATCAATCGCATTGGTGAGCGGCAAACGTAAGTCTTTGGCGTATACTCTTTCGGCAATCCTGCTGAATACGCTACCTGCCATCAAACCTCCTGAGGCTGGTAGTCCCGGTTTCTGAATGGAAACAATCATGCTATATTTAGGATCCTCTGACGGGAAATAACCGCAGAAACTGACTAGATAATTCGTTCTCCCCGTCTTGTATCCGGCTGCTCCCTGTGAGATTTGCGCTGTCCCCGTTTTTCCCGAAACATGGAACTGTTTGCTTCCTGCCGGTTTGGCAAGTCCTTCACCTACTACTTTACGCAATATCATCTGTATGTCTGCCAATGTCTTGTCCGAACATATCTTCGGATTGATAACTTCGGTCGGATATTCTTTTACTATCTCTCCGTCTTTTATCGCTGCTTTTACGAACTTGGGACGCACCATTACGCCTTTGTTGGCTATTGCATTGTAAAAAGTAACGATGTTCATCGGTGGTACTTGTGTCTCGTAACCGATACTCATCCATGGCAACGCGGTCTTTGAAAAATAACTTCTCTCTTTGGGGCCCCGAATGTTCGGCTTCCCTTCTCCGGCTATCTGCAGATGGAGAGGTTGGTCAATACTCATCCGTTTTAGTCCGTCGACAAACTTCTGCGGATTGCTTCCGTAGAAGTGGTCTATGATATACGATGTACCCACGTTGGAAGACACTCCTAATATCTCGGTGACAGTTAGTTTGCCGTATCCTCCGCGATGCCAGTTGTGGTCCTTCATCACGCGACCATGCATCGGCATTTGCCCGTTGCCTGTATCCACTACGTAGTCGGGAGTGATTTTTCCATCTTCAAGAGCTACCATAATGGAGGCCGTCTTGAAGGTAGAACCGGGCTCAAGCATATCGCTGATGGCGTTATTGCGCATTTCGTAATATTCTCCGTCCTTGCCCTGCATCATATTGACGATTGCTTTTACTTCTCCCGTAGCCACTTCCATCAGAACGACTACACCAACACTTGCATTCAACTCTTTTAGCTTGTCTACCAATGCCTTTTCGCAAATATCCTGCATACCCACATCAATAGTAGTGAGGAGGTCGCAACCGTCAACCGGTGGTACGTCTACTATATTCAGGTATTTATTCATCACTTTCTGGCGATGTGTCAGTCCGTTCCGCCCTTTCAAGATGGTGTCAAAAGCCAACTCTATGCCATTTCTGGCTCCTTTTGCCGTATCGGCATAAACATCTCCCAACGTACGTGCTGCCAACGAGCCAAACGGTTTTTTCCTCTGATTGTAGGCTAACTCCTTGAATCCTCCTTTGTATCGGTTCAGGCAGAACACAGGCAATCTCTTTACCTCTTTATATTGTATATAGGAGATGCGTTTCGGGTAAATCAGATAGTTACGGCTCTTAGCCTGGCGCCCTTTTTTAAGATGTGCCTTGAATTGAGCGACACTCTTATCCGGGAAAATCTTGTTCAGTCCGATGCAGATTGAATCCATGTTGGCATTAAGAATGGAGTCGCGTCTGGCCTGATCTTTCTTTCTTCGTTTTTCGTCCTTCTCACCGGACATAAAGTCCATATATATCCTGTATTCGGGTAAGGAACTGGCCATTAGTTTACCGTCGGAGGAAATAATGTTTCCACGATTAGGCTTCACCGTTACGTTCTCTTTCACGAAACGATCGGCTACGTCCTGCCAATACTGACGCTCGGCAAACATAGTGATTCCTGCCTTTACGACAATTGCTACACCTATCAACGCCATCACGAGGATGACGAAGAAATAGCGGGTCATTATATTCTTTTTATTAACTGCCACAGTGCTTGTCTTTTAAAACTCCCAGATCTCCACCTATTTAATAAGGTAAGGAGGGTTGGTGGATGTCTGCAAATCACTCTCCTTACTAGAAATATAGTCTTCGATACGTGACTGGCGGCTCTTCTCCATCAGTTCCGAGCTACGTGTCAGCGCATCGTATTTTATATCTATCAGTTCCTTTTTTAACCGGTCTATCTCGATCTGCTGTTGCTGACTGGCATAGCGGTTATGGATGTAGAAGATGATGAATACCATGATCAGTACCAGCAACTTCGTCTGACGGCGGAAAAAGTCGGTAGCCAGAATGTCCCCACCCAGAATACTTTTTAGTGAGGTGCGTTTTTTCTTTTTTCCCTCTTCTGTTTTCTTATTTACTACTTCCTCTTCCATTTCTCTTTATTTCTTTTCTGCAATTCGTAATTTAGCACTTCTTGAACGCGGATTCCTTTCTATTTCCGTTTCGTCGGGAACAATCACTTTGTTGTTGACAAGGCGGAAGGGGGTATTCAGATTCCCGAAGAAATCGCTTTCTGCTTTTCCCTCTACATTTCCGGTTTTCATAATGTTTTTCACCATGCGGTCCTCCAGTGAGTGATAGGTGATCACTACTAGTCTGCCACCCGGTTTCAATGCTTCTGTTGCTGCCAGTAACATTTCTTTCAATGCTTCCATCTCTTGGTTTACTTCAATCCGCAGTGCTTGGAATACCTTTGCCAATTCCTTCTTTTCCCTTTCGCGACCAAAAAGTGGCTTGATGACTTCCAAAAACTCTCCGATGGTACGGATAGCCTGCCCGTTCCGTGCTTTGACAATCACAGACGCGAGTTTACGGCTATTTTTTAATTCTCCATAGAGATAGAAAATGTTGGCGAGGCGTTCCTCTTCGTAAGTGTTTACGATATCGGCTGCCGTAAGTCCTGCACGTTTATTCATGCGCATATCCAGATCTCCGTCGAAACGGAAAGAGAAACCGCGTTCACTGTCATCAAAATGATGGGAAGACACACCTAGATCAGCTAAAATCGCATCTACTTGCTCTATATCGTGATAGCGCAGGAAATTGTGCAGGTAACGGAAGTTGCTGCGTACGAAAATAAAGTGGGGATCATCAACGATATTCCGTTCGGCGTCTTCATCTTGGTCAAATCCTAAAAGTCGTCCGCCTTCCCCGAGCCGTGAAAGAATCTCTCGCGAATGTCCTGCTCCACCGAAGGTAACGTCTACATACGTTCCGTCAGGGCGGATGTTCATCCCGTCAACGCTTTCTTTCAGCAGCACAGGTACATGATATGTCAGTTCATCTTTCTCCATCTTGTTTGTTTTCATCGTTCATAATTTCTTCTAATGCCGCTCCGAACTCTTCGGGTGACATAAACGGCTGTTCTGCCCGCTCCTTCGACCAGATCTCTATCTTGTTGTCGATGCCGATGAAGCGTATATCCCCATGTATATTGCAGATCTGTAAATACCGCTTGGGGATTAATATGCGTCCGTTGCTGTCCGGTGTCACCACCTCAACGTCGCTCACAAACTGTCTGAAAATGAGTTGATGCTTATTGTTCCACTTGTTAAGTCTGCTGCGAAGTTCGTTCAACTCCTCGTTCCACACGCCCTCTGGGTATAGAGTCAGGCAGTCTTGAAATACGTCTTTGCGCATAATAAGCCTTTCTTCAGAAGCAGCTTGTAATTGCTTCCTGAAGATAGCGGGAATGAACACTCTTCCTTTAGTGTCTGCTTTGGCTTCAATATTACCTAAAAAACGTATCATTACCTTATTATAATAAGAGACCGTAAAAGTATGAAATTCCCCACAATTCCCCACGATTTTCCACAAAAACTTTTAGAGAAGTTTTCAACAGAGTGTTAAATGTTGATTTACTTGAAAAAAAGAGCCCCGAGTGTCGGTATGTTCAACACTCGGGGCTCGTACAATTTAGTATCTTTTTAGTTAAGGTCTAGCGAAAATCTTTCAGGTCTTCCTGCAATTTCTGGCGTGTGAAGAAGATGCGGCTTTTTACTGTACCCAAAGGGAGGTTCAGTTTCTCCGCAATTTCTCGGTATTTGAATCCTGAAACGTGCATTGCAAACGGAACTCTGTATTCTTTAGGGAGTTTGTTGACTACCCGGTGCATCTCTTTCAGGTCGTATGCTCTCTCTGTACTTTCATAACTTGTATCTTGCGGCAAGTTCAGGTGGTATAAGTTGTCGGTTTGGTCAACAAATGTTTGATCGCGGACTACCTTGCGGTAGTTGTTGATGAATATATTGCGCATGATGGTGTACATCCATCCTTTAAAATTAGTATCAGGCATATATTTATCTTCGTTATCTAATGCTTTTAATGACGTCTCCTGCAACAAATCGTTTGCTTCTTCACGATCAGTTGTCAGTTTGTAGGCGAAGCGGAATAATTCTTCTTGTACTCCTACTAAATCTTTTCTGAAGCTTAAACTTTTCATACTGTGTTGCTTTTAAATTGTGAATATTCGTTCGTAAATTTCGATGTTGCAATTTTACGGTATTTTCAGGAATTCGATGGGGGAAAATCAGACTGAATTTGACCTGAAAATTGTCAGCTGATAGTTTTTAGGTGGTATTTGATAGTTTTTGGGTGCTATTTTTTTGTGTTATGAACTTTAATCCTGCATTTTCTACCAAATTATTGCGATTAATAAAAAAGAACCGTTAATTTTGTGCCATCATTTTTATTTGAAAAGAATGACTGATGACTCTTTATTTTTGATTGATGTCGATAAGATTCTTCGGACAAAAGCTCCGAAGCGATATAAGTACATCCCTAAGTTCGTGATTTCTTATTTGAAGAAAATTGTTCATCAGGATGAGATCAATGTATTCCTGAATGAATCGAAAGATAAAGTAGGGGTAGACTTCTTGGAGGCATGTATGGACTTTCTGGATGCGAAGGTGGATGTGAAAGGTATCGAAAACCTGCCTAAAGACGGATTGTACACCTTTGTGTCCAATCATCCGTTGGGAGGGCAGGACGGTGTCGCGCTTGGTTATGTGTTGGGGCGGCATTATGACGGGAAGGTGAAATATCTGGTGAACGACTTGTTGATGAATCTTCACGGATTAGCTCCGCTTTGCATACCTATTAATAAAACCGGCAAACAGGCAAAGGATTTCCCTAAGATGGTGGAGGCCGGATTTAAGTCCGACGATCAGCTGATCATGTTTCCTGCCGGTCTCTGTTCGCGTCGGCGTAATGGAGTGATTCGCGATCTGGAATGGAAGAAGACATTTGTAGTAAAGAGTATACAGACGGAACGTGATGTGATCCCCGTGCATTTTGGAGGTCGGAACTCCGATTTCTTTTATAATCTGGCAAATTTCTGCAAAGCATTAGGTATTAAGTTCAATATCGCCATGTTGTACCTTGCGGATGAAATGTTCAAGAACCGACACCAGACTTTTACTGTAACTTTCGGTAAGCCGATACCCTGGCAGACTTTCGATAAATCGAAAACTCCGGCACAGTGGGCGGAGTACGTGAAAGACATTGTATATAAACTGTAACTGATAGAACAACTATAACAAGAAATATGGAAGAGATTATTAAACCGGTAAGCAAAGAGCTGCTGAAGGCGGAGTTGACGGAAGACAAACGCTTGCGAATGACGAATAAAAGTAATAATCAGATTTATATTATTACTTATCAGAATGCACCCAATGTAATGAGGGAAATCGGTCGTTTGCGTGAAATCGCTTTTCGTGCTGCCGGTGGAGGAACGGGGCTGTCGATGGATATAGATGAATATGACACTATGGAACATCCATATAAGCAGTTGATCGTATGGAATCCGGAAGCAGAAGAAATATTGGGCGGCTATCGGTATTTGCTTGGAACGGATGTGCGTTTCGATGAGAAAGGCGCTCCGATCCTGGCTACTTCTCATATGTTTCATTTCTCGGAAACTTTTATTAAAGAATATCTTCCTCAGACCATTGAACTGGGACGTTCGTTCGTTACGCTCGAATATCAGTCTACACGTGCCGGTAGCAAAGGATTGTTTGCTCTGGATAATTTGTGGGATGGGTTGGGCGCGTTAACGGTGGTCATGCCGAACGTGAAGTATTTCTTTGGAAAAGTGACCATGTATCCTAGTTATCATCGTCGGGGACGTGATATGATTCTTTATTTCCTCAAAAAGCACTTCTATGATAAAGAAGAATTGGTTACTCCAATGGAGCCTTTGAAGTCGGAGACTTCCGAAGAAGAGTTGAAGGCTTTGTTCTGTAAGGATACTTTCAAGGAGGACTATAAGATATTGAATTGTGAGATTCGCAAATTGGGATATAACATCCCGCCGTTGGTGAATGCTTATATGAGCTTGAGCCCTACGATGCGGATGTTCGGAACCGCCATCAACTATGAATTTGGCGATGTGGAAGAAACCGGAATCCTGATTGCGGTAGATGAAATATTGGAGGATAAGCGGATGAGACACATCCAGACGTTTATAGAAAGCCATCCGGATGCGATGAAAATGCCTTGTGATAATGATGAAGCATTCGCTCCGAAAGTCGTTACACCGCAGGCAGACTGTTGCCGTTAATTTTACGATAAAGATCAAGAGCGAAGACATCGGTCATACCCGATATATAGTCAAGTACCGCCTGTATTCTTTCATAGAGTGCAGGCGCTTTTATATTATACTGGCTTGAAACCCGATTGATGAGCAACTCGGAATAGGCCTTTCCGGGAGAGGTTACCGCATCTATCATCAGTTCCAGCAAGGTACTGATGACGCGGAAACCGGCTAACTCGATGTCCAGTACATCCCTTGACCGGTAGATCTTTTTCAGGGATACTTCGGCGCAGTGCTTGTATGCGTTTGCCGGACGCTCGGATATATGTTTGATAAGCGCTCCTTCAAAAGTGCCGGATAGAATCTCCGCTTCGTGCTCCAGAAATACACGGGTACATTCGCGAATCAGTAATCCGATGACGGAAGAACGCAGATAAGCGATTTGCTCATTCGTGTCGCTGACAATGAGGAAGGTTTGTCGGATGCGTTCCCGGCGTTCTTCACTGAAATAGGCCATTAACAGTTCCTTTGTCTCTTCGGTAGTGAGGATTTTCAGTTTATGCGCATCTTCAATATCCATCATTTGATAGCAGATGTCATCTGCGGCCTCTACCAAGTAGACCAATGGGTGACGTGCATATTTCAACGGATGTTCATTAAGTAAGGTTAATCCCAACTCGGTTGCTATCTTATGGAAACTTTCTTCTTCGCTGACGAAGAATCCGAATTTGGATTTTGTGCCGGCAAGACTTGATGAAAAGGGGTATTTCACAATGGAAGCCAATGTCGTGTATGTCATTGCAAATCCTCCTTTCCGCCTGCCTTCAAATTGATGGGTCAGGAGTCGGAATGCGTTTGCGTTTCCTTCAAAATGTGTCAGATCTTCCCATTCCATCGTAGAAAGTTGCTCTCCGTCCGGCTGTATTTCTTTCAAGTGGAGTCCTTTCCCTTCAGAGAAGAATGTGGATATAGCCCGCTCACCGGAATGTCCGAAGGGAGGATTGCCCAAGTCATGCGCCAGACAAGCGGCGGAGACAATAGAACCGATCTCCGGTAAAAAGGATTCTTGAAGCTCCGGTTGGCGTTGCAGGATGGCTTTGGCTACATCATTGCCTAGAGAACGGCCGACACAAGAAACTTCGAGACTGTGTGTGAGCCGGTTGTGTACAAAGACACTGCCCGGCAGGGGAAATACCTGCGTCTTATTCTGTAACCTGCGGAAAGGAGCGGAGAAGATCAGACGGTCATAGTCCCGTTGAAATTCCGAGCGGTTCTCCTGTCGTACTTCGTGGAATTCTTCCATTCCGAAGCGTTTAGCTGATATTAATTGGTTCCAATTCATGGCAAATGTGTGCATTATTTATTATTTAACTGCAAACTTAACTATTTTTCAGTTCAAAATGTGTATTTTCGCCTGTTAATATAGTAAACGTGTATTTTATGAATATTCAAGTTATCAATAAATCGAAGCATCCGCTTCCGGCTTATGCCACAGAATTATCTGCAGGAATGGATATCCGTGCTAATCTTTCCGAACCTATTATATTGGAACCGTTGCAGCGTTGTCTGGTACCTACCGGATTATATATAGCTCTTCCGAAAGGATTCGAAGCACAAATACGTCCCCGTAGCGGGCTGGCTATCAAGAAAGGAATCTCTGTTCTCAATTCTCCCGGAACGATTGATGCGGATTATCGGGGGGAGATTTGCATTGTTTTAGTTAATTTATCGTCCGAAGCGTTTGTGATTGAAGATGGAGAACGTATCGCCCAAATGGTGATAGCCAAGCACGAACAAGCCGTGTGGCAGGAAGTGGAAGTGCTTGATGAAACAGAACGTGGAGCCGGAGGCTTCGGTCATACAGGGAAAAAATGAAAAAGATAATACTATTCTTGCTGATAAATGCCTTACTGTTTCCTCTTTGCACGACTGTGCAAGGTAAAAAGAAAAAGGTGAGGAAGGAGGAGAAAACTGTTGTACTGCAACTGACGGAAGAGCAGCAACGTAAATATGACTATTTCTTTCTTGAAGCTATACGAATGAAGGAAAAGAAAGAATATGCTACGGCTTTTGGTCTGTTACAACATTGTTTGGAAATCAACCCGAACGCTTCGTCCGCCCTTTATGAAATTTCTCAATATTATATGTTTCTCCGTCAGGTACCTCAGGGACAGGCTGCTTTAGAGAAAGCGGTAGCTTATGCTCCGGACAATTATTGGTATAGTCAGGGATTAGTCAGCCTGTATCAGCAGCAGAATGAACTGGATAAGGCTGTGACTTTGCTTGAAACAATGGTTACTCGTTTTCCGGCGAAGCAAGACCCTTTGTTCAATTTGCTTGATATTTACAGCCATCAGGAGAAATATAATGATGTGATTTCCACATTGAACCGTTTGGAGAAACGTTTGGGAAAGAACGAACAGTTGTCTATGGAGAAATTCCGTATTTATCTTCAGATGAAAGATGATAAAAAAGCATTCAGGGAGATAGAAAGTCTGGTGCAGGAATATCCGATGGACATGCGCTATCAAGTGATACTGGGGGATGTATATCTGCAAAACGGAAAGAAGCAGGAAGCATACGAAGCGTACCAAAAGGTATTGGCTGTGGAACCGGATAATCCGATGGCGCTTTTCTCGATGGCTTCCTATTATGATCAGATTGGACAGAAAGAATTGTATCAGCAACAATTGGACACATTATTGCTGAATAAGAAAGTGGCGCCTGATACTAAAATTAATGTGATGCGTCAGATTATTGTGGAGAATGAGCAATCGGCCGCTAAAGACAGTACCCAAGTGATAGCCCTGTTTGATCGGATTATGAAACTGGACCAGGATGATCCGCAGATTCCCATGCTTTATGCACAGTATCTATTGTCGAAGAATATGGAACCGGAAGCAGTGCCTGTATTGGAACAGGTGGTTGATTTAGATCCCACGAATAAGGCTGCCCGCTTGATGTTGGTCAGCGCTGCCGTGAAAAAGGAAGACTACAAGCAGATTATAAAAGTCTGCGAGCCGGGCATTGAAGCTACTCCGGATGCATTGGAACTTTATTATTATCTGGCTATTGCCTATCATCAGGCAGAGCAGACAGACAGTGTGTTGAGTATTTGTAGTAGGGCATTAGAGCATATTACACCCGATACCCGAAAAGAGGTCATTTCGGATTTCTATTCAATTATGGGGGATATCTATCATACCAAAAAGCAAATGAAGGAAGCTTATGCTGCCTACGATTCAGCTTTGGTGTATAACCCTTCCAACATCGGTGCGTTGAATAATTATGCCTATTATCTGTCTGTGGAACGGCGTGATTTGGATAAAGCGGAAGAAATGAGTTATAAGACCGTAAAGGCAGAACCTAATAATTCGACTTATCTCGATACGTATGCCTGGATTCTTTTTGAGAAAGGCAACTATGCTGAGGCTCGTATTTATATTGATAATGCAATGAAGAGTGATGGAGGGAAAAGTGATGTAATAGTGGAGCATTGCGGGGATATTTATTTTATGACGGGTGATGTGGAAGGCGCACTGGGATATTGGAAGAAGGCATTGGAGATGGGTAGTGAGTCGAAAACATTGAAGCAGAAAATAGAAAAGAAGAAATTTATAGCAGAATGAAAAGGATAGTTTATCTATTGTTGGTTGTGGTTGTGTTGGCTGGTTGTAAGAGTTCGAAGCGCCTGGTGACTTCGGAGACAAAGGCACCTGTATCCAGTTATCTGGCTTCCAAGCTCCAACTGACTATTCCCGATAAAAAAGGAGGAAGCCTGTCGGTAGGAGGAACCATGAGGATGAAAACTCATGAGCGGGTGCAAATCTCTTTGCTGATGCCTATTCTGCGTACAGAGGTAGCACGTATCGAAGTGACTCCTGAGGAGGTATTGTTAGTGGACAGGATGAACAGAAGATTTGTTCGTGCAAGTAAAGAAGAACTGAAGGGTATATTACCCAAGAATGCGGAGTTCTCTCGTTTGGAGAAGATACTGACAGATGCGTCTTTACCCGGTGGAAAGACAGAACTGACAGGAAAGGATATAGGAATTTCTTCGTTGGAAAAAGTAAAGGTGCAACTTTATGAGTTCTCTACGAAAGAGTTTTCAATGACTCCGACTGAGTTGAGTTCTAAGTACAGGCAGGTTCCTTTGGAAGAATTAATAAAAATGTTGGTAGCTTTGTTATGATGAAACGTTTTTTTGTTATTCTTATCGGTTGCCTTTGGCTGGCAGTTCCGCTTTTCGCTCAATCGAACAAACTGATTCGTGAGTTGGAGAGCAAACGTGGTGCGCTGCAAAAACAGATTGCCGAGTCGGAAACGATATTGAAGAATACAAAGAAAGATGTAGGTAGTCAGTTGAATAGTCTGGCGACATTGACCGGGCAGATTGAAGAGAGGAAACGTTATATCATGGCTATTAACAATGATGTAGAGGCTATCGAGCGTGAGCTGGCTTCTCTTCAACGGCAATTGAGGAGCTTGGAAAAAGATTTGAAAGATAAGAAAAAGAAATATGAAGCTTCTGTCCAGTACCTGTATAAGAATAAATCGATAGAGGAAAAACTGATGTTTATTTTTTCTGCCAAGAACTTGGGGCAAACTTATCGCCGTATGCGTTATGTTCGCGAATATGCTACCTATCAGCGTTTGCAAGGAGAAGAAATCCTGAAAAAACAGGAACAGATACGTAAAAAGAAGGCGGAACGGCAGCAGGTAAAGGCTGCCAAAGAGAATTTGCTGAAAGAACGTGAAGGTGAAAAAGTGAAGTTGGAAGCACAGGAGAAAGAAAAAAGGATTTTGGTTGCCAATCTGCAAAAGAAACAAAGAGGATTGCAGAATGAGATTAATAAGAAACGGAGAGAGGCTAATCAACTGAATGCCCGTATTGACAAGCTGATTGCGGAAGAGATTGAACGTGCCCGTAAGCGTGCACAGGAGGAAGCCCGTCGTGAGGAGGCGGCTCGCAGGAAGGCGCAAGGCAAGGAAGGACAATCGGCTGGAACCGGAGCGAAAACGAAGTCGAAGCCTTTGGAGGTGTATACAATGAGTAAGGCGGATCGGGAGCTATCCGGCAATTTTGCCGCCAATCGTGGAAAGCTTCCTATGCCCATATCCGGTGCTTATATCATCACCAGCCATTATGGGCAATATGCGGTAGAGGGACTACGCAATGTGAAACTTGATAATAAAGGAATAGATATACAAGGAAAGCCGGGTGCTCAGGCACGTGCCATCTTTGACGGAAAAGTGGCAGCCGTATTCCAACTGAACGGATTATTTAATGTTCTTATCCGGCATGGGAATTATATTTCTGTTTATTGTAATCTGTCTTCCGCTTCTGTGAAGTCCGGTGATACAGTGAAAACTAAACAGCACATCGGAGAGGTCTTTTCGGATGGAACGGATAATGGACGGACGGTGTTGCATTTCCAACTGCGTCGTGAAAAGGAGAAACTGAATCCGGAGCCTTGGCTCAATCGATAAAGTGATAGTTGAAGATACTAAGAGTATAACGAGCGGACTTCTGTATTAAAGCAGAAGTCCGTCTAATAATTCCAGATATAGTCCGATAGCTTCTTCTATCTCTTTCAGCATAATATATTCTTCTGCCGTATGTGAACGTGAAGAACGTCCCGGTCCTATTTTTACCGATGGAAAAAACATTAATGCCTGGTCGGATAGAGTAGGGGAACCGAAAGGAATACGTCCCATTTTTATTGCTTTTTGGACAAACGGATGTTTCTCGTCGATCCGTGAGGAGTTGAGACGGAACGAGCGGGCTTTGGCTTCGCAAGAGATATGTTTCTTGATTTCAGCAAATAAATCTTCATTCGAGTAAAGCTCGTTGCTACGGATATCAACAACGAAAGTGCACTTATCGGGAACTACGTTGTGTTGAGTACCTGCATTAATTACAGTTACACTCATTTTTACCGGTCCTAGTAACTGCGATTCTTTATCAAAGCGATAGTCGCGGAACCAGGCAATATCATTCAAGACCTTATAAATGGCATTGTCTCCTTCGTTGCGTGCGGCGTGTCCTGCCTTGCCTGTGGCGGTAACGTCCAATACCATAAGCCCTTTTTCGGCAATGGCAGGTTGCATCTCCGTCGGTTCGCCTACGATGGCGAATGAAATGGGGGGGAGTCCAGGTAATACACTTTCAATTCCGTCTTTGCCCGATACTTCTTCTTCACAGGAAGCAAGATAAATCAAATTATATCTCTGTGAAGTACGACATAGTTGCAGAAACACCTGTAATAGAGATACAACACTTGCGCCTGCATCGTTGCTTCCCAGTCCATACAATTTTCCGTTCTCTTCACGTGGCGTAAACGGGTCTTTCCGCCAGCCGTTGACAGGTTTGACGGTATCTATGTGGGAATTGAGCAGTATAGTCGGCTTCTTCAGGTCAAACATGGGGCTAAAGCACCACACATTATTACCCTTGCGCCCGGTCTGCATACCTTCCATTTCAATATAATTTTGCAGGAAGTCTGCGGCTTGAGTCTCTTCCCGGCTAAGAGAAGGGATACTGATTAATGATTTAAGAAGGCTTGTAGCCTCTGCTGTCATAGTCGGAATATCATATTTCATACTGCAAATATTTTGTCTATTACTTAATATTTGCACAAAGATAGTCGTTTTGCGCAATTGTTTCAAATAAAACTAATACCTTTGTACCATATTTACTAATACAAAGAGTATGACTTATCATCATTTATCTGTCTTAGTCCATCGTCAGGCTGAAAAGTATGGCGACAAGGTAGCCTTAAGGTACCGTGACTATGAGACAGCTCAATGGATTCCGATCACCTGGAATCAATTCTCCGGAACTGTGAGGCAGGCTGCCAATGCGCTCGTTGCGTTGGGAGTGGGAGAACAAGAGAATATCGGTATCTTTTCGCAAAACAAGCCTGAATGGTTTTATGTAGATTTTGGTGCATTCGCCAATCGTGCTGTGACCATTCCATTTTATGCGACCAGTTCACCGGCACAAGCACAATACATTATCAACGACGCACAAATACGCTATCTTTTTGTAGGTGAGCAATTTCAATACGACGCTGCATTCAGTATCTTTGGCTTTTGCACCTCACTGCAACAACTGATTATCTTTGACCGTTCGGTAGTAAAAGACCCCCGTGATGTGTCGTCCATCTATTTTGATGAGTTTATGGCGATGGGAGAAGGACTTCCGCACAATGATGTGGTGGAAGAGCGTACGGGACGTGCTTCTTATGACGATTTGGCTAATATTCTTTATACGTCCGGAACGACAGGTGAACCGAAGGGAGTCATGCTTCATCATTCTTGTTATTTGGAACAGTTTCGCACTCATGACGACCGCCTGACTACGATGTCGGATAAGGATGTTTCTATGAACTTCCTTCCATTGACGCATGTATTTGAAAAGGCTTGGTGCTATCTCTGTATCCATAAAGGGGTACAGATCTGTATCAATCTCCGTCCGGCGGATATACAGACAACCATTAAGGAAATTCGTCCGACATTGATGTGCAGCGTTCCTCGTTTCTGGGAAAAAGTGTATGCCGGAGTACAAGAGAAGATCAATGAGACCACAGGAATGAAGAAAGCATTGATGTTGGATGCTATCCGGGTTGGTAAGATTCACAATCTTGATTATCTGCGGAAAGGAAAGACGCCTCCTGTGATGAACCAATTGAAATATAAGTTCTACGAAAAGACCATTTATTCTTTACTGAAGAAGACCATCGGTATTGAAAACGGGAATTTCTTTCCGACTGCCGGTGCTGCCGTACCCGATGAAATCAATGAATTTGTCCATTCGGTAGGCATTAATATGGTTGTCGGTTATGGACTGACAGAGTCTACGGCTACTGTGTCTTGCACATTGCCGGTGGGATATGATATTGGTTCGGTAGGTGTTGTATTGCCGGGAGTTGAAGTGAAGATCGGTGAGGATAATGAAATTCTTCTTCGAGGTAAAACCATTACAAAAGGATATTATAAGAAAGCGGAAGCTACGGCTGCTGCTATTGATTCGGACGGATGGTTTCATACGGGCGATGCAGGCTATTTTAAGAATGGGCAGTTGTTCCTGACAGAGCGTATTAAAGACCTATTCAAAACTTCGAATGGAAAATATATCGCTCCGCAGGCTTTGGAAACAAAGTTGGTTATCGACCGTTATATTGACCAGATTGCTATTATTGCCGATCAGCGTAAGTTCGTTTCTGCTTTGATTGTTCCCGTATATGGATATGTGAAAGAGTATGCGAAGGAAAAAGGTATTGAGTATAAGGATATGAGTGAATTGTTGCAACATCCAAAGATTGTAGGGCTGTTCCGTGCGCGGATAGAAACCTTGCAACAACAGTTTGCGCATTATGAGCAAATCAAACGTTTCACCTTGCTTCCCGAACCATTTAGTATGGAGCGTGGAGAGCTTACCAATACATTGAAACTGAAACGTTCAGTCGTTTCTGAAAATTATAAAGACCTGATTGAGAAGATGTACGAGGAGAGTTGAGAGCCAGGCTTGAGATTCGATGTGAGATAAGTGTACGATTATAATTTATAACTTTTAATTTCTAATTTAAGAAGATGATTACTATTGAACAACTTAAAGACGTGAAAGAGCGCACGGATGCGCTGAGGAGGTATCTTTGACGTCGACGGGAAGAAAATTCAAGTTGAAGAAGAACAGTTAAGAACGCAGGCTCCGGGATTTTGGGATGACCAGAAGAAAGCTGAAGCCCAAATGAAGTTGGTGAAAGACCTGCAAAAGTGGATTGACGGCTATAATGAGGTCAAAACGCTGGCAGATGAACTTGAGCTGGCATTTGATTTCTATAAAGAGGAACTGGTAACAGAGGAAGATGTGGATACTGCTTATGCGAAAGCGCGTGAGGCGGTAGAAGCGCTTGAACTCAAGAATATGCTTCGTGATGAGGCCGACCAAATGGATTGTGTGTTGAAGATCAATTCCGGTGCCGGTGGTACGGAGAGTCAGGATTGGGCTTCTATGTTGATGCGTATGTATTTGCGTTATGCTGAGACAAATGGCTATAAGGCTACTATTGCCAACCTTCAGGAAGGTGATGAGGCCGGAATCAAAACCTGTACGATCAATATTGAAGGGGATTTTGCCTACGGTTATCTGAAAGGAGAAAATGGGGTGCACCGTCTGGTACGTGTCTCTCCTTACAATGCACAGGGTAAACGTATGACATCTTTTGCTTCTGTCTTTGTCACCCCGTTGGTAGACGACAGTATTGAGGTGAATATTGAGACGGCACGTATCTCTTGGGATACTTTCCGAAGCGGTGGCGCCGGCGGTCAGAATGTGAACAAGGTAGAATCCGGTGTCCGTTTGCGTTATCAATACAAAGATCCTTATACCGGTGAGGAAGAGGAGATTCTGATTGAAAATACGGAAACCCGCGACCAGCCTAAGAACCGTGAAAATGCAATGCGCCAGTTGCGTTCTATCTTATATGATAAAGAGTTGCAGCACCGTATGGCAGAACAGGCGAAGGTGGAAGCGGGAAAGAAGAAGATCGAATGGGGCTCGCAGATCCGAAGTTATGTTTTTGACGACCGCCGTGTGAAAGATCATCGTACCAACTATCAGACTTCGGATGTGAACGGAGTGATGGATGGTAAGATAGAGGATTTTATTAAGGCTTATCTGATGGAATTCTCTTCACAGGAATCATAAAATACAAAATTAGCAACTGTTATTTTTGGAAAGTTAAAAGATTTGTCCTTACTTTGTTAGCGTTGAACTTTAAAGCTAACTATTATGGGCAAGGGTAAGAAAAAAGTAGCGATTAGTAAGAAGGAAGAAGAGCAGGCCCAGAAGGTTGTCAAAATAGTGTTTGTCTCATTAATTATTTTGGCACTGATTATGCTGATTGCCTTTTCCTTTTTCGGCTGATAATCTCACCACAGGTTTGTGTAATCTGTGGTGAGTTTTTTGTAATACTACTGTAACCGGATTGTCATTCTTGTGTATCCTTGCAGTTGTACTTTTGCTGCGGATTAAGTAGCAAACAACTGAAATGAGTAGAATTACAACAACAGTCGTAACATTATTGTTGGCGGCAACAGCTTTCGGACAGGCTAAAGAAGACGCCGGAGATGGCAAAAAATTAGATAAGCAGACGATGGAATGGAAAGACTATTTGCCCGAGATTCACGGAACGATTCGGGGAAAATACGAATTCCAGACAGAAACAGAGGAAAGTCGTTTTGAAGTACGTAACGCGCGCTTTAGTGTTTCGGGAAATGTGCATCCTTTGGTTGCTTATAAAGCGGAAATCGACCTTTCTGACGAGGGCTCTATTAAAATGCTGGATGCGTATGCACGTGTCTTTCCGATGAAAGATCTTAATTTCACGATTGGGCAAATGCGGGTACCTTTTACGATTGATGCTCATCGTTCTCCTCACCAACAGTATTTTGCCAATCGTTCATTCATAGCCAAGCAAGTAGGAAATGTCCGTGATGTCGGGTTCACTACTGCTTATAAACATACGAGTGGCTTCCCGTTTATTCTTGAGGCCGGATTATTTAACGGTTCGGGGCTTACCAATCAGAAAGAATGGCATAAAACATTGAACTACTCGGTTAAAGCTCAGTTATTGCCCGGCAAAAATTGGAATATAACACTCAGCACCCAGATGATAAAGCCGGAATCCGTACGGATTAATATGTATGATGCCGGTATTTACTATCAAAATAATCGTTTTCATATTGAAGCGGAATATCTATATAAAATGTACGGGCATGAGACGTTTAAAGATGTGCACGCTGTGAATAGCTTTGTCAATTACGACTTGCCTTTGAAGAAAGTATTCAATAAAATTTCTTTTCTTGCACGTTATGACATGATGACGGATCATAGTGACGGCAAAATAGATAAGACGACAAATGCCTTGGTTATAAACGATTATGCACGCCATCGTGTCACGGGTGGGATCACACTTAGCCTTTCAAAAGCTTTCATTGCCGACCTTCGTTTGAACTTCGAAAAGTATTTCTATAAAAAAAACGGTATCCCGAAAGAATCGGAGCAGGATAAAATCGTAATTGAATTTATGACAAGGTTCTGATTTTTATGATTACTTTTGTGGCATGGCACAAGAAATAGAACGTAAATTTTTAGTTATCGGAGAGTATAAGTCGTTGGCATTTGCGAAAAGTCGTATTGTGCAGGGATATATCAGCAGTGCTCGTGGAAGGACTGTCCGGATACGTATCCGGGATGATAAGGGATACCTGACTATCAAGGGGGCTTCCAACGCTTCCGGTACAAGCCGTTATGAATGGGAAAAGGAACTGTCTTTGCCGGAGGCGGAAGAACTGATGAAATTGTGTGAACCGGGAATTATTGACAAGACCCGTTATCTGGTTCGTAGCGGCAGGCATATATTTGAAGTTGACGAGTTTTATGGTGAGAATGAGGGGCTTGTGGTGGCGGAAGTCGAGCTGGCTTCTGAAGATGAGGCCTTTGTGAAGCCGGACTTTATCGGTGAAGAAGTGACGGGCGATATACGTTATTACAATTCCCAACTAATGAAAAAACCGTATAAGATGTGGTGAACGTTAACAAATAAACCGTATATTTGTTCTTATAATAAAAAGGGTAGTATATGGAACAGTTATATGGTTATGTGCCACGAGAATTGGTTACCTTTATTCTGGTGACCTTATTCTCTTTGTTAATCGGACTCTCACAGCGCCGTATCAGTCTGAAGCGTGAAGGGGAGACAACTCTTTTCGGTACTGACCGTACATTTACTTTCATCGGTATATTAGGCTATCTTCTTTATATATTGGACCCTACGGGGATGCGTTTGTTTATGGGAGGAGGCGCTGTTTTGGGACTGTTGCTGGGACTGAACTATTATGTGAAGCAGGCTCAATTTCATGTTTTTGGCGTGACGACTATTATTATCGCCTTAATCACCTATTGTCTGGCTCCCATTGTGTCCACCCAACCTTCCTGGTTTTATGTCATGGTGATTGTGACGGTACTTCTGCTTACAGAACTAAAGCATACCTTTACGGAATTTGCCCAGCGGATGAAAAATGATGAAATGATTACGTTGGCAAAGTTTTTGGCTATTAGTGGTATTATATTACCTATGCTTCCACATAAAAACCTGATTCCGGATATAAATCTGACTCCTTATTCTATTTGGTTGGCAACAGTGGTCGTCTCAGGTATTTCCTACCTCTCTTATTTGCTGAAGCGGTATGTGTTTCATGAATCCGGTACTTTGGTGTCCGGTATTATAGGTGGGTTGTATAGTAGTACAGCCACTATTTCGGTACTTGCACGTAAAAGTCGGAAAGCTTCGGAGCAAGAGGCTACGGAGTACGTCGCAGCCATGTTATTGGCGGTCAGTATGATGTTTTTGCGTTTTATGATACTGATACTTATTTTTAGCAGGGAAATCTTTCTTTCTATTTATCCGTACCTGTTGATAATGTCAGTGGTATCCGCGATAGTAGGTTGGTTTGTTCATTCACGGCAGAAACTTCCTAAAGATACTTCTGTCGAGTCGGAAGAGGATGATAGCAGCAATCCATTGGAATTTAAGGTTGCGTTGATCTTTGCTGTATTATTTGTCGTATTTACGGTTTTGACACATTATACTTTGGTTTACGCCGGTACAAGCGGATTGAATTTGCTCTCTTTTGTATCCGGTTTCAGCGATATAACCCCTTTTATTTTGAACTTATTGCAAAATACGGGGAGCGTTGCCGTACTGATTATTACAGCTTGCAGTATGCAGGCGATTGTAAGTAATATATTGGTGAATATGTTTTATGCCTTATTTTTTGCCGGGAAAAGAAGTAAACTTCGTCCTTGGATTTTGGGAGGCTTCGGAGCAGTGATTGTCTGCAACCTTGTTTTACTATTATTCTTTTATCTTTAAAAAAGTCTCCTTTTTTCTATTTGTCATACAAACATCTTCTTTTTCGTTTACTTTCTGCTAATGAAAAGATTGAAAAACTTCTTTTTTCTTTTTTCTTTTTTCTTTTTGTGTTTTATTAAAAAGTTTGTTTTATATTTGTTATCTTGCGATATTTAATTTACTTTTGCTGCTGATTAGCATTGTATTAGGGAACAATGTAGAACAAATAAGCAAAAACAAACGCGTAAGACGCAGGTTATGGGAAATGAGGGCGAAGGGCATAGTGCTTTCCTTGTACAAGGAAAGCCGGTGTCGTTTATATGTAAGCACAAAAAGATTTGGCATATTTCTAGAATAAAACTACTATTTTGTGTGTTGTTTTTATTCTTTTCCTTTTTAGGGGTAGAATGCTATGCTCAATCTTCTATGCGTAAGAAGGCAGTGGAAAATAAGGATTCCATCATGCCTTTTAAGTCTCGATGGGCATTTAAAACAAATGCTGTCGAGTGGCTTGTATTGTTACCTAATGTTACTGCCGAATTCGATTTGTTCGGTTCTCCTTATAAACACTACACATTAAGTCTCGGTATCAAAGGCAACTGGAACACTTCTCAAAATTATAAACCTAGCATTGTATATAATCTGGTTGATGCCCGTATGGAGTTCCGGAAATATTTCCGTACTACTCAACGTAACTTCCATCATCTGGATTCTGCTTCTTTCTTTCAACGGATGAAAGAGGAAGTGTTCACTATTAAACGTTTCCATCCTCGTTATTGGCGTGCCTATTATTGGGGGGTGTATGCTGACGTTGCTAATTATAATTTTAAATTTGGTTCGACAGGAATGCAAGGTTCTGCTTACGGTTTGGGTGTATCCGGTGGATTCAGTATTCCTTTATATGGTTATCGCCAGAACTTCATTGATTTGGAGTTAGGTGCCAGTGTCGGATTTGTATATACTAAATATGATGCGTATAAGCATGATGCTGAAAGTAATTGTTATCCTCGCTTACCTGAAAAAAGTAAGGGAGGTCATTTAGTTCCTTTCCCGGTTGTCAGTGATTTGCGGGTAGCTTTTGTTTATCGTTTCTCTACTTCTGTCAAGAACAAGTATAAACTAATTGATTATGATAAGATAAATGCGCGTGCGGAAGCTAAGCGTCAAAAGCAATTGAGGCGTGATTCTATTAGTGAAGCACGGGATAGGGCGAAACATCTGAAAGAGTTGCAGAAAGACTCTATACGATTGGCAAAAGAAGCTTTGGATCATATAAAGGACTCACTTAAGAGACAAGATAAGTTGATGAAAGATTCTTTGGAACAAGTGAAAAAGTTGGAGAAGAAAAATTCAAAGGAAGAGAAGAAGCAAGCTGGGAAAGTAGTGGAAACACCTGATATACAACAATCAACGGAGGAACAGCAACCTGCTCAGGAGAAACAGCCTGCTGAGTCTGACTCGCCTGAACCGCAGGGCGTCGAACCACAATCTTTGAAAGATCAGGAAATCGTGCCACTAACGACTAATGAGGGAGGTGAAGCGTAATGAAAGTGACTGTTATATATCAAATTCTATTGGCTTCCTTGCTTTTGGTCGGTTGTACAAAGGTAGATCTGTGTGATGAAACTACACATCCGCACGTGGTGGACGGGTTCTCGGTTACATATAATTGGAATGAACTGGGCTTATCTGCCAATGAAACGCCTGAGAAACTATATTTTGTAGCTACTCGTATCCTGAATACACGGCATATAGTTTATCAGACAGATAAAGATGGAAACTTTAAAGTGGAGAAGAGCAAAGAAGAAACGGCAATAACTCCTGATGACGGAAATACTGAAACTTCGGGTGATGGCTCAACCACTCGCGACAATACCGACATCACGACTCCCGATGACCAGTCCGAACCTCAGAGTGAGTATCAGCCTGATATCAAGCTTCCTGGAGGTGAATATGTGATGATGGCTTTTACTGATCCGGCATATCCGATGGTGAAGAAAGAGAAGAAGGATGAGGACGGGAATGTTGTAAAAGACATGAATGATAATATCGTCATGGAGGAAGTGAAAGATACGAGAGTTGAATTGCATAATTTGGATGAATTCAAGGAAAACGATGCTGTTCACATGAAAGAAGTAAAAATGCGTCATCATGCATTAGAGAGTGTTACGGATATTGTTCATGATACATGGAAGGATTTGAATCCCGGCATTGAACATGTATGGGAGGCAGGTCGTAGATTAATCATTTCCCGTTGTGATTATCTGGAACTGAATGCGGGGAATAATTATGAACAACCATTCAATTTCACCTCTTTAACTCAGCATATTGATATTAACTTTTACCTGGACTTGGTAGAGGATGGAGAGGGTGAAGATAAACAACAGCTGAAACCGGAAGATATCAAATATATTTTTGTCGAAATGTCTGGAATTGTACCGGAAATTTCTCTTTCTACCGGATTGTTGAATACTTCATCTTTGAAAAGGGTGATTGTGAAAGTGCCTGTTCCTACTACTGGAGAAACTATAACGGAAGAAAGTGGCAAGAAATGCACCACCTTGAAATGTACTGCCTCTATGGATGTGTTCGGTTTAGTCGGTGGTATGGATAATTATGCGATTATGGGACCGGGAGTTTGCTGTCTGGCTCTTTCAGTGAAGACCGGAACAAAAGAATTTATTTCTAACGGTATAGCCAATCTTTCCAGAAAGATCAAGGAATTAGGCTTGACCGAAGAAACCGGACAGGTGAATGAGCGAAGGAGACTGAAAGATAGCGGTGAATTGACTATTGATGTCCATTTACGTATCACTCCTTCCGGTGCACAAGGTGGAGCAGGTAGTGATGGAGTAATAGGCTGGGACGATGTAACGAATGAGATTCATGTGGATATATAAAAGTATGATGGAAAGAGGTCAAACATATATAGGCGTAAGACAGGTCTTGTGGGTAGGACTTTGTATGTTGCTGCTGTGCGGTTGTTCCAGAGGTACGTATGTGGGCGAGTTACCGGAAGATGACGATGCACCTTTGACGGAGAATATTCCTATCGTTTTAGGTTTTGGTGTATCGAGCTTTGATATATTGACGCGTGGAAGTGGAGCTGTCGAGAGTGGAACAAATTTAGAATTTTGGAAGAATGCGAAGTTCTACGTTTATGCATTTAATAAGAATGTAGAAACCGATTTGTCTGTTCGTTGGAGTGAGGCAAATGAAGACATTTGTTTATTGGATGCAAACAGACTTTCGGAAGATGGGGGACAATCCTCCAGCCATGGGAAAGAGGTTCGGGTAAAGGTTGATAATTCGAACTTAATGCCATTCTTTCCTGATGATAAAACAGGCTCACAGGATATTTACTATAATATGAAGCATACGGATTGGCCGTATAACTTCTTTGCTTATTATCTGGATGATTTGGATTTAACACAACTTCAATGCGTTCGGGAGAAGAATCGTATTTATTATGATGTAGAGTTGGATGGGCGTAGGGATTTTATGTCTTCTGTGGCCAATCCCAAATTGCAGGAAGATAAATATGCAAATAATCCCTATAAACAAAAAATCATGGACCGTGCATATAGCGCCTATTCTGCTAGTCATGGTTTGAATCCAGTGTTTAGTTTTCAGCACCATTTGGTACGTCTGCGATTTGTAATCTGCCGTCCGGAGGAGGGTGGAAGTGTACCTTCTATCAATGAAAGTTTGGTTGTAAAAAAGGTTAGTGTAAAATCTAAAGTTCGGGGACGTTTTACCGTTGCTGTCAATGATATAGATGCGGATGATGCAGGAAAAACTCATGTAGGGCTATCTTTTAATAGAGAAGACTACGCGTCGGAGGAGGCTTATGCGAATAGTGAAGACTATCTGTACTTGTTGAAAAAGAATGGTGAGGAGATAGGGAGTGACGGATGGTGTCGGGTAATTGACTGCAAGAAGTATTCAGAGTTAAGTGCGGAAGATAAAAAGAAGCCTTCTTTTTTAGGAAAAGAAGATGAGAATGATAATAGCGGTGCCAGCTTGTTATTAGCGCCTGCTACTACTTATTCGGCACGTATCTTTTTGGATGAAGATAAGTCGAGTGACCCAGGACATGGATTTGTAGATGTTGATTTGGAGCCTGGTGGAGGAGCTGGTTTTGTAGCAGGTGGTGCGTATGTAATCTATTTAACAATTAATAGTTTATCTGATATTAAACCTAATGTTGAAATCGGTGAATGGACACCGGGTGGAGAAACTATATTAGATCCGGATGGGGAATTTGAAGATAAATAAAATGTGAAATTCAAATATATTTATTAATTTAAATTGTATTATTTATGAAACGATTTCTTCTTTATGCAATGATGACAGCCGGAGTGTTGGCGTCTTGTTCACAGGGTGAGAATGATGGTTTACCTCAAGATGATTCTGTAAATGGAGGTACTGATGCAGCTCCTATTCTATTGTCGGCTGTGGCTCCTTCAGCTTCTGTTGAGGCTTCGACAAGAAGTGCAGGTACTGTTGGTGGGAAAGGTGACGCTAATGTTTGGAGTGGTCAAAGATTGCATATTTTTGCATTCCAAAAAGACGCAACTACTGGTGAAACTTATGGTGATAAAATTACAGGTGATAAGACTTTCTTTGATAAGATTGGTATTGCTGCCAGTGACAATGAAACCGTAGTTAAATGGGAAAATGATCAGACTTTATATTTCCCTCGTAGTGGTGCTTATGATTTCTTTGGTTACTATGCAGATGATGCATTGGGAGCAAATCCAACTTATGAAACAGGAACAAATACATTATATGCAAACTTTACAATTGATGGCTCTCAGGATCTTATGATTGCTAAAGCAAAATTGTCAACAGAACAGGAGGCTGCACTTGGCGATGACAAGTATAAAGCATATAGTGCATATACTGCTCGTAAAGGATATCAACCAGCAATGACATTTGAACACTTATTGACTCGTTTAACTTTTAATATACAGGGTATGGGCGATCAAGGTCCGGAAAATGTATATGTAAAGAGTATTCGTGTTAAATCAAGAAATACAGGTAAATTGGTTTTTGCTTATGTAACAGATACTGATAAGGGGGCTGTTTTTGACCAATTTACACCGGAGACTCTCCCTTTCTTATATCTGAAAGAGAGAAATATGCAAGGTGTTATGCAGGCATTGGACGCAGACATTACTTTCACAGAGGCTGACCTGACTGAGGATATAAAAGATTTCAAAGGTACTATCGGAAAATACCATGCGTCTGCAACTGGTGCTGCAAATGCGACTCCCGTAGGAGAAGCTTTGTTGGTTGAACCGGGTGTAACATCGTATGCCCTTGAAGTGGATGTTGTACAATATTATAATAAAAATGGTAAGATAATAACAGATTTAACTCAACGTGAAAATACTTATAAGTTGAATTTGGACATTGCTAAAGTTGCTCCTCCTAAAGGTGAACCGACTCCCACAATATTTGAAGCTTCTAAATCTTACGATGTAACTATTCAGGTACATGGCTTAACTGAGATAACTCTTACTGCTAAATTGGGCGAATGGAAAGATGGAGGAAGTATTGTGTTCGATCCTGATAATGATTTTTCAAATGATGTAAAATAAGTAATGAATATGAAAAAGAATCTTTTATATGTAATGGCAATGGCCGCTGTTTTCGCAGGCTGTTCAAGTGGTGAAGGTTTTGACGAAAAAGAAGGAAATAATACTCCAGTAGAACCGGTAGATAATAGTGAAGTCGAAATAGCTTTTGGAAAAGCAACTACGGTGAGTGCAGTGCAACAGTATAATAATACTAGAGCAGCTCTTGGGGATACCTGGAACGGTGAACAAATTGGAATTTGGGGAGTAGATCGTTCAGAAACTGCAGAATGGAACTTGGTTAGTTCTCATATATTTGGGCAAACTGATCCTGTGACTGCTACGGTTGCAAGTGGTGGAGATGTGACTTTTGATAATGGCCCTTATTACTATCCGATGAGTTCTAAAGTTAATTATAGTTTCTATTCTTGTTATCCGGTCGTTAGAACTGCTGTTGCTGCTAGGAGGTCGATTTCTTGTCCATATACAATTGATGGTAAGACTGATATTATGTGGGGAAGTGCAGTTTGTGAAGATAAGATGGTCGATGGTGTTACATACTCAGGTTATAATGCATTATATTTTCGTAAAGTGGTTGACGCACCTGTTCCTGATTTGAAATTTCAACATTGCTTGACTAGATTAAACTTTGTAGTTCAAAAAGGAATTGAAGGGGGAGGAAAACCTGTCCCTGTTGCTGTTCAAGATATAAAAGTCTTGAATGTTCCTACTGCGGCTAATTTAACAGTTGTGGGAGATGGTGCTGGAACCTTGACAGAGTCTGGTGCAACAGGTGAGTTGTCTTTGTATAATGGAGATACTCCTTCTTTTGATACGATTGTTGTTCCTGAACTTGGTCAAGAAAAAGCATTGGGAACAGTGCTGTTAATGCCTTCAAAAACAAAAGAATATGAGTTGGAAGTTACTTTGGTAGCCCTCGACGAGAATAACACTCCTACTGGAAAACCAGAAAAGGGTATTGTGAAAATTAACAGTAAAGTCGATTTCGCTCCTAATACCAAATATAAAGTCACTTTGACAGTGTATGGATTACAGATAGTCCAGGTTCATGCTACATTGGGTAAGTGGGAAACCGGAGAGGATATAACTCAAGAGGTCAATTAAACATTAAAAAAGTGTTTATGAATAAATGGATATTAGGTGTATCGGTTATATTATTTTTACTGACATCTTGTAGTAAAGATAATGATGAGGGTACACCTCAATCTGATGATATAATGAATGGAGGGGCTGAATTGAAATTCAGCTCCGATGTTCTTTCGTCTATCGTGGTTGACGTTGATCCTACTAGAAGTTCGACTCGTGCGCCATTGAGCTCTTTTGAGAACAACTCTCAAATTGGAATTTATGGAATACCGGGAGTTGATGGAGGGAAGAATGAATCATGTAATTTGCGTGATTGTAAATTTGAATCCGATTTTCAAAAATATTTGTTTAATGGTCGATATACCTATGTTTCTGGGTATGACGAATTACAATCGGAATTTCAGGCTACATATCCATCACGAGCAAATCCTGCTTTATATTTGTATGGGTATTATCCTTATACGGACAAGGCGGAATATCGTGAAATTGCCGGAGCTTCTCAGTGGGCTGTTCCATGGCAACTAGATACTGACAATATGGCTAATACAATAGACTATCTTTATACAGGTGAAAAATTCGTTCGATATTCAGAATGGGGACTCAATCCAATTACTTTGGAGTTTCAACATGCCTTTGGTAGAGTGGATTTTAAGTTCTATACGACGAGTATGGCTGTTCTTAATAAGAATTATACTGTAGAGTCTGTTACAATAACTTGTATTTCCGGTAAAAAAGGTTGGATGGCAATTGCCAATGGAAGTATGTCATTTACAACAGAGCAATTTACTTCTACATATAAAGTCGTGGATGGTTCTGTCGCATGGAATATACCAGGTGAACCGGCAGCTCGTTTTATGTTTCCTCATACTCAGACGCTGATAAAAGAAGTGACTTGTGTTATGAGAAGCGGAGCTGGAGAGGTTAAGAAATATACTATTTATGATCAATATTCCGGTTATACAATTCCGGTACGGCAAGGAGAAATAACAAATATGAATGTTAAATTCTTGCCAAAAGATGCATCCATCTCATCTGCAGTCGATGTAAATTCATGGGATAGCAATACGACTATTGATAAAGATGTAAAGTTATAATAACGACATGACACGAATCGTAAAATATCTGTTCTTCTTTATTTTGCTGCTTGGAGCTGGAGCACAAGAGATGTGCGCCCAGCAAATAGCAGTGAAAACCAATGGCTTGTCACTTTTGGCAGGAGTGCCTAACTTAGGATGTGAACTTGTAGTGGGAGAACGCTCCAGTGTTGATTTAAGTTTCTATGGAGGATACAAACCTTGGGGGACAGATATCAAGCTTATCGGAGTACAGCCGGAGTATCGATATTGGTTTAACGGACGTCCTATGGTGCGTGAATACATCGGTATATCCGCTTTAGGTGCGAGCTATGATATGCATCTGGGAAAACATATTTACGATGGAGATGCCATAGGTATTGGTATAACGATGGGATATTCAATGGTATTGGGAAAACGCTTGAACCTTGAATTTTCGGCAGGTTTCGGAGCCGTTTGTTTCTGGCACCAACAATACTATGAGAATGATAATTTTGAGGATTATCTGATAAATAATCCGGGAAAGACGAATGCGCATGGATATAAATTGTTTCCAGCCAAGTTAGCGGTTTCTATTTCTTATATTATTAGATAGTTAGAAAGTGAGATTGTAGATATGAAAGTAAATTTGATAAGGGTGAACGGAGCTATGAGAATAGCTTTTCTATTGATATGTTATTTAGCTACTTGTGTTCAGTTGAATGCGCAAGCCCCCAAATTAGTGATGGGACGTATTTTGGACAAAGAAGCATCCGAGAAGAAACGCAAACCTGTCCCGTTTGATATTTCTTCTATTGGTGACATAAAGATTTATTATTTCAATACCGTTCAAGAAGGAAAGGATATGGAAGCGGCACTGAACAAAGACAATATCAGTTTGACCCTTTCAGCCATGTACGAAGTACCCGATGCGACGGGAGCTTATCAGATTACTTTACCGGAGACCGGTTCATTGGTTATCAAAGTAAGTACGGCGCCCGCTGTATTTGAAGCAATCAGTGGTCGACGGGAGATTACTACGTATGTAGATATGGGACACATGATTAGTCAGGTAACCGTTGTGGGGCAACGTACGGAGGTTACGTCCATGCCCGAAACGCCTGATCAGTATGGAGATATGATTATTTTGAACGGAGCGAAAGTTGCAGTTCCTCCACGTATTGGAAAGGACAATGCCCGAATGATCGTACAGCCATACGTGATAAATAATAGTAAAGGAAAGAAAGTTGAAATGTATCGTCTGCCTCGTGTATACGATGGTTCGCAATATTATCTGACTCAGGACCGTCGTATGGGATATGATATAACCCGGGATTCGCTGGACGCTTTTATCATTGAAAACGAACCCCTCTCAGCGGAGAAGGCTTCCTATATGTGGAATGATACAATCAAACTATCCAATGCGCAAGATAACTTTCAAGTGCTGGCTCTTATGCAGATGGAAGATTATACGCGTCCTTATTACGAGCGCTTGTTGGAGCTCTCTACCCGTAGCCCCAGACGTCCGTTACGTTTCCTCGAATATTCGCTCGACCAGTATGAACTGGACCCTAAGAAATATGAGGAAAAACCGAAAGTTGAACGCCGTACCGGTGTGGAAGACATTTCTTTGAGCTTCTTACTGGGGAAGGCGGAATTGGATCCTGAAGATCCTAATAATGAAGTACAGTTGAATAAACTGAAAGCGAAACTGTTGGAGGTGGTAAATGGCGAAAGTTCTACTTTGAAAGAGCTTCATTTGTATAGCGTTTCGTCACCGGAAGGTTCTTATGCGTCTAATATGGCTTTGTCGCAACGTCGTCTGGCGTATGCACGTTCGTTGGTGTACTCTGTTATTCCGGCTCATACGATGCAACGTTTGTATACTTATACACCTAATGATTCGCGAGTTGCTACTTGGTTGGAGGTAGCGGATTTGCTGGAGCAAGATACGCTGGCTGCGGAGGCTGCCGCTATTCGCGAAATTGTAGAGAAATACCCGAAGAACCAAGACCAGCAATTTCGGCAAGTAGCTGCTTTACCATATTATAGTACTATTATAAAAAGCCATCTTCCCAAATTGCGTTCAATGAAGTGCGAATATACCGCAGAAATTTATCGTGCCTTGACGAAGGAGGAAATATTGAATCGTTACCGGAATGATCCTGATTATCATTCGGGAAAAAAGAATTTTGCTTTGTATGAATACTGGCACTTATTCAATATGGTGAAAGATCCTAAGGAATTGGAGGAGCTGTATCGCCGTGCATATCACTATTCTCAAGAATTGACGGGTGGAAAACCGTGGGTGCTGGCTGCTAATAATTTAGCGGTGGCTTACTTGAAACGCGATACGGTGGATACGGAAGTATTGAAGCCGTTAATTGATTTCTCAGTGAGAGGCTGTAATGTGGAGCGTACGTTTGACGGACGTGTGATTGGTATTGATAATGTTGAGGAGGTGGTAGCCAATCAACTTGCCATGTATTTGAAGAAGGGAGATTTTTCGGAGGCCAGTCGTCTGGCGCAATTGCTGCCCGACAATGAGAAGAACAAGAAGATAAAGGCATTTGCGTTCTGCTTGGGAGGATATTATAAAGTGACCAGCGGATTGAATGATGCGGAAATAGCCCGTCGTCTGGAAACATTTGAATTGGTCAAGAATAGTTCTCCTCTTAATAATGTCGTGATGTGTCTGGCGATGAAGACACACGCATGGAATGAAAAAGCGGAGAAAGCATTGGAGGATTTACCCGCAGACGATCCGAAGACGATGTATCTGAAAGCGGTGTTATATTGTCGTAAAGGAGACTTTTATGCCATGCAGGCAGAAGAGGCGTTGACAAACTGTTTCAAGAAGGACAGCAGTTATATCTCAATAGCCGAATGGGATGGAGATATCAGTGAAGACTGTTTCAAATATGCTAAGATGGGGTATGAAGATGCAATGACTACGGGAGGAAATGAATAGCTTAAATAGATAAATAATGGTGATGAAAAGATATATATTGACGTGTATTTGTTGTGGAATATTTGCGGGCGGCGTACTTGCCCAGCAGCAAGATTCCATTGCAAAGATGCGAGATGCAGCAGCTGCTCAGGATTCCGCAATGCAACGAAGAAGCCAGGCCGATACAGCCTATCGTGTGAAGTTCAATGCAATGAAGTATTCAATGCAGAAACGTTATCAGCCTAAAGGGATGGAGTTCAACAATAAAAAGTTTCTTGATAACTTCTTCTTCGGTTTTTGGGGTGGTTACAACCGTATTATTCCACAAGGGGATATGAATCTTTCCGGCGGACCGGAAATCGGACTGTCTGCAACTAAATTCTTTTCTTCTAAAAACGGAATGCGACTCTATGGAACATGGCAAAGCGCCAGTCGCCAGAGTGATAATGAAAAATGGAGCAATTATTCGTTCGGTATAGATCATATATTCAATCTTAGTACGGCTTTTGCCGGATATAATCCTTATCGTATGTTCGAGATTTCTACGGTTGAAGGGCTGGGTGTACATCTCGCTTCTTTGGCTGGAGAGAAAAAAAGAGCGGGCGATTTCCATCTAGGTTTACAGATGAAGTTGGCCACCGGCACGCGTCTGGACGTGTTTGTAGAACCGGCAATCTCCTTTTATACCGATAATATCGATATCTCCGGAGAAAATAACTGGCACGGATATGATTTGGGATTGAATGCCCGTGTGGGGATGAATTATCGTTTAGGTACCTTCAAGCAGCGTGGAAGTACGGAAGCAGGAGAGGAGAACTTCTTGGACAATACTTTCATCAGTGCGGCTATGGGACTTCAAGCGCAAAATTCCTCATTGGCCAGGGAACAAGGACTGCTGGGCTCTACAGGACCTGTTTTTAATGTGTCCTTAGGTAAATGGTTTTTGGATCTGTTTGGTTTCCGCTTATCTGCATTCGGATCGTATGATGCGTGGAAAGAGAATCAAAAGGCAGGTATGGACAGAATGACTCTGTATGGAGGCGGACGGGCAGAAGTGATGTTGAATCCTTTTGTGTTGTTCAAGAAAGAAGCGCGTTCTATGCGGTGGGGAGTTGTCCCGATGTTCGGTGTCGAGTTGGGGATGATGAAGAAACAGGATGAGCAGGAGGTTATTTCTAAAACATATACGGGATGGACAGGTGGAGTACAGTTTAAGTATTATCCGATAGAGAACTTGGCTTTCTTCGTAGAACCACGTATGTCCTTCGTACCTTATACCTTTACAGAGAAGACGATTTCCGGAAAAGTGAATGAGTATTCTTTTATGGATAAGCTGATGAATATTAGTGTAGGGGTCGAATTGCGTCGTCCTACTCGTCCGCAATGGCAGCAGTTAGCCAAACTTAGGGGAGATTTTACTCCTTATTATTATACTTCTTATGCTGTCGGCATGACAATGCCGCAACAGTTGAACCGGCCTACTTCACGCCGTCCGGGTTTCATTACCGGAGCTGCGGTCGGACGGCAGTTTAGTCCGCTTTCCGGATTCCGTTTAGGACTTGACTTCAACAATGCGGCTACCCGTTTGGCGGATGCTAAGGTTGACCGTTACACTTTTACGAGCCTTTCTTTGGATTATATGTTTGATATATCCAATTGGGTAATCGGTTATGATCCGGAACGTAAGTTTGGTACGGAAGTTTTTGCCGGTCCGGTCATTACCCATCGCTTTGAACCGGGAAAGACCTATTTGGGAGGAGAAGGCGGTGTACGTCCTTATTGGAGGCTAGGTGAGCAATTTGATGTTTTTGCTGAGTCTAAATTGCGACTGTATACGCAACGTTATATTAATTCGCGTGAGGGTAAGGGAACTCCTTTACAGCTCTCTTTTGCGGTGGGTACTTCGTATCGATTCAGCCCTTCTTATCGTAAGAGATTGTTAGAAAGCGGTTTTGGTGATGGAACATTCTGGGGAAATACTTTCATCAGTGGAGGGGTCGGCTTTCAGTTCCTGAGTGGCTCGGGACGTTCTATGGGGGCTTTAGCTTCGGTAGGGCCTACTATGAGTGTATCTGCCGGTAAATGGTTTCTACCTTTCTGGGGATTACGTTTCTCCGGTTTTGCAGGTATAAGTAGTTGGGGGCAGGCTGCGCGTGAAGATGGAACTCTTGCTGACAAGCGAACGATGCAAGGAGGAGTCCGGATAGAGAGTATGTTGAATTTTCTTTCTTTCTGGCAGCATGATAATGAACAACGTTGGGGAATTGTTCCGATGTTAGGTCTGGAACTAGGTAAGGTACGGAGGCAAAATGAAAATATAAAGGTTAGTGCGGCAGGTGCTGCATATGCCGGTGTGACGGCAGGGCTGCAATGTAAATATTACTTCTCCGATCATACGGCATTATTTATAGAACCTCGTTTCTCTCGTATTCCTTATTCTTACAGAGATGTCAACGTTATTGATAATTATGTGGGGCCTCGCATCTCTACGGCAGATAATGTGATGAGTGTGCAGGTCGGACTGGAATTCCGTCGTGCAGGTGGTAAGACGTTGAAAGAGCTGGCTGCTCGCAGAAGTGAATTCGAGCCTTATTATTTTGCCTCATGGAATGTAGGTGGAAATATGCCTATTCATCGGGTGAAATTAGATGACGGTTCTGGTCTTGGAGTTTTAATAGGAGTGTCTGGAGGACGGCAGTTCTTCCCTTGTTCTGGTGCACGGATAGGCTTGGATTATGTTGCTTTGCCGGGAAAGAACGGATCGGATGCCCGTAAGTTGATTAGTTTATCGGCAGATTATCTCTTTGATGTGACTCATTTTATGGGAGGTTATAATCCGGACCGTAAATTTGGTGTCGAGTTGCTTGCAGGTCCTGTGTTGTCATTCGGAAAAGAGCCTAATAAAACGAATATTGGTGCGGAGGGCGGCGTACATTTTTATTATAGATTGCTTAAGGGATTCGGTGTTTTTGCCGAACCTCGTTTGCGACTATACACTAAAGATATATGGTCGGGTGGAGATTTGACTCCTGTTCATGCGTCATTCTCGGTGGGAACCTCTTACAGATTTTGATTTATGAGAGTATAACGTGTACTCAAAGTATTGCAAGCTTTTTTAGGGATATTCCTTAAATATAGAATATAAGGCAACTAATTCGTAATGAAGAAGTTGCCTTATTTATTAAATTAAATATAGTCATCGCCCAGTTGAATTTGGGCGTCATTGACATATTTGCGGATGGAATGTTCTTCGTCTTTACGGCAAATAAGTAAGACGTTTTCGGATTCCGCTATCAGGTATCCTTCCAACCCGTCAATTACAGCGAGTTTTCCTTTCGGTAATACTACCATATTGTCTTTGCTGTTATATAAAAGTGAATGACATTTTAAACTGACGTTACCTTCTTGGTCTCTGTCTGATAAATCATAAAGTGATCCCCAGGTTCCAAGATCAGACCAGCCAAAATCACCTAATGACACATATACATTATCTGCTTTCTCCATAATGCCGAAATCGATGGACACATTAGGGCATGCTGGGAAATTTTCTTCAATAAATGCTTTTTCTCCATCAGTGGCATAAATTTCCTTTCCGGGCGCCAGTTTAGAAGTCAGCTCGGGCAATAAGGACTCACTTGCTTTGATAATGCTATTTACATTCCACATGAACAGTCCGGAATTCCAATAAAATTCTCCACTTTCTACAAATACTTTAGCTAATTCCAGTTCTGGTTTCTCGGTGAATGTTTTTACTTTGTAGAAGTTATCTCCGGCAGGCTCGGCGATTTGTATATATCCGTATCCGGTTTCCGGTCGATTAGGCTTAATTCCTAGTGTCAGTAGCTTTTCAGAGTGTGAGACAAAATCCAGTCCTTTTTCGATAGCGGCAAGAAATTCATCTTCCTTTAAAATAAGGTGGTCTGAGGGGGCCACTACTATATTGGCATTTGGATTCAGTGCCCTGATGTGATAGGAGGCCCAAGCTATACATGGAGCGGTATTTCTTCGTGCAGGTTCTAGCAGTATTTGTTTTTCGTTTACTTCGGGTAGCTGCTTTTTAACTAAGTCTGCATACATTGCATTGGTAACGATAAGAATATTTTCTGTTGGTATTACCTTTTGGAAACGATCAAACGTTTGTTGTAAGAGTGAACGACCGGTTCCGAAGAAATCTAAGAATTGTTTAGGCAATGTTTTGCGGCTAAACGGCCAGAAGCGGCTTCCAATACCGCCACCCATAATCACGCAATAATTATCCTTGTTTGTCATAACAGAGACTCTATTTAAAAGTTTCTGCTAATGTACGGTTTATTCTCTGAATATAGAAGTGTTTGAGATATGTTTTATTATTTTTTTCTCTTTTTTTCTACCAAACTATTGCAGATTCAAAATAATGTCGTATCTTTGCACCGCAATTGAGAAATCAAGTATGCCCAGATGGCGGAATCGGTAGACGCGCTGGTCTCAAACACCAGTGGATTCACTTCCATCCCGGTTCGACCCCGGGTCTGGGTACTGAAGCGGAGAAAGTTGAAAAACTCTCTCCGCTTTTCTTTTCTATCCCTCGTAACTCGTTGGTTTAAATGGGTCAACGTAACAATCTGAGGGATTCTATATTTAAGCATATAATTTAGCAAGTCTATATAAGAAAAAAGCTCTATCTCTTACTCCTCTGAACTGTGCTCTAAATGCTTTGATTTTAGCATTGAATGACTCTGCTGCGGCATTGGTTGCCCTCCTTTCAAAGAAATTGATTATATCCAGATAATGTGTTTGTATAGAACGTGCGACCCTTCCAAAGGTGAGGAACCCCGATTTATCTACTTCATCATACCACCTTGCCAGCCTTGTCAAAGCAATATCCTTAAACTTACACTGATGATAGATTAAGCCTAACCGCATAGACAGATAATATCCTTTCTTTATATCGGGATATTCCTTGAAAAGAATTTCAGCCCGTATTCTTTGAGACTGAGTCCATAAGGATTCCTTCTTGTAAAGCAGATAAATACTTCTCGCTAACAACTGCTTTCTTGTATCTCCATTAGCGAAAACAGGTGCATGATACATCTTTCCACAGGCCTTTGCATAAGCAATCTGAGTGGACTCTTCATCCAAAGCCTCCCAGCGAGCTTTTACACGCATCTCCTGCACAGCTTCATAAGCTAACTTCTGTACGTGAAAGCGATCGGTAACACGTTTGGCCGCAGGAAAGCAGATGCGTGCAATCTGCTCCATGTTAGGAGCCATATCCAAGGTTATCTCGCGCACTTGGTAACGGCGGCGACGGGAGAGCTTAAGCAGGACAGAAGTGACCGTATGAACGTCCGTACCTTTAATGATGGCAATCATACTACCTTTACCACCGTGAGCTTCTTTATTGGTCAGTACAGTATAGAGTTCCCCACGCGAGAGGGCTACCTCATCAATACAGATATAAGCACCGATATTCTTTTCGAATAGTAGCCAATCCTCTGCATGAACAAGTTGGTCCCAATGGAGATAACCACTTAGATGGTTACGGTATTGACGCTCCAATAAATCCCCGTCAACTCCATATAAAACACCTAAGAGCTTGCAACTGATCGGATAGCTATCAATATAGTTCTTTTAAAAAAGACGCAAAATCTTGCGTCATACGAGTACCTTCAGCCACCATACGCCAGTTACGAGAAATATACTCATTATGCTTCTTTAAGAGCCAGCGACGACGACGAATATTAAGGAAGACCTTCTTGCCACGGAGAGGAAAATCCTGAACAATAACAGGGTCATAAAAGCCTTTACTCTCAGTATCCTGATCTGTATACTTCTCAGGAACGATATTTTTCTCCTCAAGGTAGAACACAACTTCATTTACACTTTCCTTCACATCAACAAGATCAAAGTAGTCTAAAGTGCCTTCAGGAAGAAGAAGGCGATAACCGTTTAATTCCATAAGCTATGAATTTGGAGACAAAGATAACAATTTATAAATTTACCCCTCAGGTTTTTACATTGACCCACTATACAAACGGCAATTATAAAAAATATTATCAAAGCTCCATACAAGTACAAATGATTAAGAAAAAAGTAATATCTATTTTCTACTTGAAATATGAATAAAATTATTACTTTTGACACTCAAATGAAAAGAGGAGTAACCCTTATTAAAAAATAAAATATGATGAAAAGACTACTTACAGTTACTGCAATCGGTCTGGCACTGCTAACCTGGCATGATAGCTGCACACACCCACCTAAAACTCAAGCAGCTTTCGTTCCCAAAGTGGCAACTCCTACCCGCCCCACCGAACTGAACAGACTTTCCATCGAGAACAATTCATCTCCGGCTGAAATCCCCGTTTTCACACATGGCGGATGAAACAAAGTAAATACATTTATGAAGACAGCTATTCCAAAACCCTCCAAACAGAGCATTATCCGTGAAGCCAGAGATTATGTAATGATTGCCGTCGGCATGATTTTGTACGGCATCGGTTGGACAGTATTCTTACTACCTAACGATATAACCACCGGAGGAGTGCCGGGTATCGCATCTATCGTATATTGGGCTACCGGCTTCCCCGTGCAATACACGTATTTCGCCATCAACTTTTTCTTGCTTTTGCTTGCCCTTAAATTATTAGGGTTGAAGTTCTGTATCAAAACGATCTTTGGAGTATTCACTTTGACCTTCTTTTTGTCTGTTATTCAAAAGATGGCGACAGGTATCAGTCTGCTTCACGACCAGCCGTTCATGGCATGTGTCATAGGAGCCTCGTTTTGCGGAGGTGGTATCGGTGTAGCCTTTTCATCCAACGGAAGTACAGGCGGAACAGACATTATCGCTGCCATCATCAACAAATATAGAGACATCACTTTAGGACGAGTTGTATTAATTTGTGATATGATTATTATCTCTTCCAGTTATTTTGTCTTAAAAGACTGGGAAAAAGTGGTGTATGGATTTGTAACTCTATATATTTGTAGTTTCGTTCTTGACCAGGTAGTGAACAGCGCACGCCAATCCGTACAATTCTTTATCATATCCAACAAATATGAAGAAATAGGGCGGTGTATTAACGAATATCCACATCGGGGAGTGACGATTATCAATGCAACCGGTTTTTATACGGGACGTGAAGTGAAGATGATGTTCGTATTAGCGAAAAAACGGGAATCACCTATCATATTCCGGTTGATTAAAGATATAGACCCGAATGCTTTTGTTTCACAAAGTGCAGTCATCGGAGTGTATGGAGAAGGATTTGATCATATAAAAATAAAATAAACAAGAAATGAAAAACCAATATTGAAAAACATGAAATTTCGACCAACCCCCAAGTTATTAACAGGCATTTTCATGGGAATCGTTTCCCTGACAACATTTAATGCGACGGCTGAAAACGCTGTAAAGCCTTATTGGCAAGACGTGCAAGTAGTTGCAGTCAACAAAGAGTACCCCCGTACTGTGTTTATGACGTATGACAACCGCGACGATGCGCTAAGCGGCAAGTTTGAGCGAAGCAAATATTACCGCTTATTGAATGGAACATGGAAGTTCTTTTTTGTAGATTCCTATAAAAAACTTCCTGATAACATTACCGATCCGAATATCAGCACAGAATCGTGGGATGATATTCAAGTACCCGGTAACTGGGAAGTACAAGGACATGGAACAGCCATCTACACGAACCACGGATACGAGTTCAAACCGCGTAACCCTCAGCCCCCTACTCTGCCCGAAGCGAATCCGGTAGGAGTATACCGCCGGAATATCGACATTCCCTCCAATTGGGACGGACGGGATATCTACCTACATCTAGCCGGAGTCAAATCCGGTGTATACGTATATATCAACGGACAGGAAGTGGGATATAGCGAAGATTCCAAGAATCCCGCTGAATTCCTTATCAACAAATATGTGAAACCCGGCAAGAACGTACTCACCCTAAAGATCTTCCGTTGGAGTACGGGTTCTTATCTCGAATGTCAGGACTTTTGGCGTATAAGTGGCATCGAACGTGACGTATACCTCTATTCACAGCCCAAAGTGGCAATCAAGGATTTCCGGGTAACATCGACATTGGATGATACTTATAAAAATGGTATCTTCAAGTTGACTATGGATATCCGCAATACCGGTTCTCAAACTTCCAAAGATTATATTATCGGATATAAGGTTTTTGATCCGAAAACAAATAAGGTAATCGCCGAAAGCGAAAAGAATTCCGCATTCAACGCCAACAGTACGATTTCTCTCTTCGGACATACGGAAATAGAGATACCCGATGTAAAGACATGGACCTCAGAACACCCCAATCTCTACAAACTGCTGATGTATATCAAGAACGGAGAGAAAATTGTGGAAATGGTTCCTTTCAATATCGGTTTCCGCCGCATCGAGATTAAGCCGATCGAACAAAAAGCCGCCAACGGACAGCCGTATGTCTGCTTATTCATCAACGGTCAACCTCTGAAACTGAAAGGGGTGAATATCCATGAACACAACCCAGCTACAGGACATTACGTACCAGAGGATTTGATGCGTCGTGACTTCGAGCTGATGAAACGACATAACTTGAACAGCGTACGTCTTTGCCACTATCCACAAGACCGCCGCTTCTACGAACTTTGCGACGAATACGGGCTGTACGTCTATGACGAGGCAAACATAGAAAGTCATGGAATGTACTACGATCTCCGTAAAGGCGGCACACTGGGTAACAACCCCGAATGGCTGAAACCACACATGGACCGTACGATCAATATGTTCGAACGTAACAAAAACTATCCGAGTGTTACCATCTGGTCATTGGGCAATGAAGCTGGAAACGGATATAACTTCTATCAGACTTACCTATGGCTGAAAGAAGCGGATAAGAATATCATGGCACGCCCCGTTAACTACGAACGTGCTCAATGGGAATGGAACTCCGATATGTATGTTCCTCAATATCCGGGTGCCGATTGGTTGGAAAGTATCGGCAAAAACGGCAGTGACCGTCCTGTAGCTCCTTCCGAATATGCGCACGCTATGGGTAACTCCACCGGAAACCTGTGGGGACAGTGGCAGGCTATCTATAAGTATCCGAATCTTCAGGGTGGATATATTTGGGACTGGGTAGATCAAGGTATTCTCCAAAAAGACAAAAACGGGAAAGAATATTGGGCATACGGAGGCGATTTCGGTGTAAATGCGCCCAGCGACGGTAACTTCCTTTGCAACGGTCTTGTAAACCCCGACCGAAGTCCGCACCCCGCAATGGCTGAAGTGAAGTATGTACATCAGAATGTAGGATTTGAAGCAACAGACATCGCATCCGGCAAATTCAAGATTACCAATCGTTTCTACTTCACTAATCTGAAAAAATATCAGATTCATTATAATGTGGTCGCTAACAACAAAATCATAAGAGGCGGCAAGGTATCATTGGATATCGAACCGCAAGCTTCCAAAGAATTCACAGTACCGGTCAATGGGCTGAAAGCACAGCCGGGAACAGAATATTTTGTCAACTTCAGCGTAACGACAGTGGAGCCGGAACCTTTAATTCCGATTGGTTATGAAATAGCATACGACCAGTTCCAACTTCCTGTTCAGGCAGAAAAAGAAACGTATAAAGTCAGCGGACCTGCACTGAGCACATCCACACAAGGAGATGAACTCATTGTATCGTCTTCAAAGGTAAATTTCGTATTTAATAAGAAAAGCGGCCTGGTGACTTCCTATAAAGTAGACGGTACTGAATATTTCAAAGATGGATTCGGTATCCAACCTAATTTCTGGCGTGCTCCCAATGACAATGATTATGGAAACGGTGCTCCCAAACGTTTACAAGTTTGGAAAGAGTCGAGCAAGAATTTCCATGTGACGGACGTCAGCATGACGAATGAGAATAAAGTGGTTTCATTAAATGCAACTTACTTGTTGGCTGCCGGAAACCTTTATATAGTCACTTACAAAATCTATCCGAGCGGAGTGGTCAATGTGAATGCCAAGTTTACTTCTACGGATATGCAAGCGGCAGAAACGGAAGTTTCCGAAGCTACCCGCATGGCTACTTTCACTCCCGGAAGTGATGCAGCCCGCAAAGCAGCTTCCAAGTTGGAGGTTCCACGCATAGGAGTACGTTTCCGTCTGCCGGCTCAGATGAATAACGTACAATACTTCGGTCGTGGCCCGGAAGAAAATTACACCGACCGTAATCACGGAACAGTTGTCGGTGTATATAAGACAACGGCAGACAAAATGTATTTCAACTATGTTCGTCCGCAAGAAAACGGACATCGCACCGATACACGTTGGATTGCCCTGTCTCCGGACAAAGGCAAGGGGCTGGTCATTGTAGCCGACAGCTTAGTCGGATTCAACGCTTTACGCAACTCCATCGAAGATTTCGATTCGGAAGAAGCGCTTCCTCATCCTTACCAATGGAGTAACTTCACCCCCGAAGAAGTTGCCAATCACAATGAAAAAGCGGCACGTAACGTTCTGAGAAGAATGCATCATGTCAATGATATCACTCCAAGAGACTTCGTGGAAGTATGTGTGGATATGAAGCAACAAGGCGTGGGTGGCTATGACAGTTGGGGATCACGTCCGGAACCAATCTATCAGATTCCGGCCAATCGCGAATACAATTGGGGATTCACACTCGTCCCCGTCCGTTCTCCCGGTCAGGCCAATGAAGCCGCTAAATATGATTATCGATAACCTTAGTATAAATTTTTAAAGAAAAGACCCATGAAAGATTTATCTGGCATTGTAGCTAAATTCAAAGTTCAAGGTACAGTAGAAGAGATCAAGCCTTTAGGAACAGGACTTATCAACGACACCTATAAAGTAAACACCAAAGAGGTAGACGCCCCCGACTATGTCCTGCAACGCATCAATCATGCTATCTTTCAGAATGTAGAAATGCTTCAAGCAAATATATCCTCCGTTACAGGACATATACGCAAAAAACTGACAGAAGCAGGCGAAGCGGATATTGACCGCAAGGTGTTGAACTTCCTCGAAACGGAAGAAGGCAAGACATATTGGTTCGACGGTGAAAGTTACTGGCGTGTGATGGTATTCATCCCACGTGCAAAGACCTACGAGACGGTCAATCCCGAATATTCAAATTATGCCGGAAAAGCATTCGGTAATTTCCAGGCTATGCTAGCCGATATTCCGGAAACACTGGGAGAAACGATTCCCGACTTCCACAACATGGAGTTCCGTCTCAAACAACTTCGTGACGCTGTTACAGCGAATGCAGCCGGAAGAGTGGCAGAAGTACAGTACTATCTGGATGAAATAGAAAAACGTGCAGACGAAATGTGTAAAGCGGAACGTCTGTATCGGGAAGGTAAACTCCCCAAACGAGTCTGCCATTGCGATACGAAAGTTAATAATATGATGTTCGACGAAGATGGCAAAGTGTTATGCGTCATTGACTTGGATACGGTAATGCCCAGCTTTATCTTCTCCGACTACGGTGATTTCCTCCGTACGGGAGCTAATACGGGTGACGAGGACGACAAGGATTTGGATCGTGTCAACTTCAATATGGAAATATTCAAGGCATTTACAAAAGGCTATCTGGAAGGCGCCAAGTCATTCCTGACTCCGATAGAGATCGAGAATCTTCCTTATGCAGCCGCACTATTCCCTTATATGCAGTGTGTACGGTTCTTGGCTGATTACATCAATGGAGATACTTACTATAAGATTAAATATCCCGAACATAACTTGGTTCGCACCAAAGCACAATTCAAGTTATTGCAAAGCGTAGAAGCTCACACACCGGAAATGGTGGAATTCATCAACGAATGCTTAAAAAGTTGAGAGTGGAGAATTGAGAGTGGAGAGTTTACCTGGTAAAAGCTCCATTCTCCCAGCGATAAACAATAGGACGGCGGAGAAACGGCTTCAATTTCTCTGCCGTTTCTTTTGACATATAATCGGGAGTGGTCAATGTAACGGTCAGCTCTGTATTCTCTTTATTAAAGTCAGCTTTCATCAGTAGCATATCTGCCGGACGGCTAGCCTCATCAAATTCATAAACAGCTGTCGGTTCCGGAGTATTCAGGAAATCGTTCAATATCGGTAAAGTGACAAACTGAGAAGCTGCAAGCGGTTGCCAGTCGGTAGTATAAAAGTGAATACGGCTGTCGCAAGCAGGAGCGCAAGCCGTAGAAATAGTACAAATAATATTCGTCGTATCGTTCAACGCTAATAATTTCATTTGCCACGTAGTCTGTGGAGACATCTGCATACGGATATAGTCTTTACTTAAATCCGTCATTTCCGATTTCTTACCGAATCGGTTCTCTACCTGTGCCCTCATCTTACTTTCCAGAAAGTCGATACAGTCTTCACGATTTACTTTGGTCAGCAGAGTACTCAAAGAATCCGGCATATTCACAAATACGGTTTTAGCTTCTTGCGCCTGAAGAGAAGTCATAGAAATGCTCCCGGCAACAGAAAAAAAGATAGCGACTGCTAATTTATTTATTTTCATATTTATCTTATTTAGTCCCCAAATATAAGAATATCATTCCGATTAACACTAGTATAAGGTCAATCGCTTTGCTTTTTAAATTCTTTTCACGGAAGAAAAGCGCACCGAAAATGAAAGAAACAATTACACTTCCCCGACGAACCATCGAAACAATGGAAATCATGGAATCATCATAACTCAATGCATAGAAATAGACAAAGTCGGCTGCAGAGAGGAAAATGGAAATCAGGATAATCGTCCAATCCCAGCGAAAAGGGGTAGTCGACTTTCTTTTCGGCCACCAAAGCAATAACAGAATGGGACACATGATAAAAACCTGATAAACATTATACCAAGACTGCACCAACATCGGGTTCAATGACTTCATCAGATACTTGTCATACAATCCGCTGATAGCTCCCGTTATCGCAGCCAGCACGATAAAGAATATCCATTTATTATGCTTGAAGTCGATTCCTTCTTTCTTTCCCGAACGGCTCAGCATGAAAAAAGAGACAACAGCCAGCAGCACACCGATCCATTGATAAAGGTTCAACCGCTCGCCAAACACGAGCATTGCCCCTACAAGCACCATCACCGGACGGGTGGCATTGATCGGTCCTACGATCGTAATAGGCAAATGTTTCATCCCGAAATAACCGAATATCCATGAAGACAGCACTATGAATGACTTGATGATAATATATTTATGCTGTTCCCAACCCGCAACAGGGACATTGAATATACTTCCTTCCAACAGATTCGGCTCATATATAGAGAACAGGATAAACGGCAGGAAGATAAGGCTGGAAAAGAAAGTGTTCAAGAACAATACAGGAAGCACCGCATTGTCTTTCAGTGATTTCTTTTTAAATACATCATAAAAGCCCAACAAAGTAGCTGATAGAAAAGCCAATAATAACCACATAGAAAATAAGTAAGAAGTAAAAATTAAAAATTAAAAATTAAAGGTGTGTAGGAGAAAGGAATATCGTATCAGGATATTCCACATTCACCAGAAACAAAGCCTGTCCCGGAGCGGAAGTCCCGGCTTTGCAACGGTCTTTCTGTTCTATAATTCGCCTGAAGCCCTCAATGGAAAGCTTTCCACGCCCCACTTCAATCAGTGTGCCCACTATGGCACGCACCATATTCCGCAAAAAGCGGTCGGCCCGGATGGTAAACACCCAAGTGGCGTCCTCTTCCCGTGTCCATTCCGCATGGGTAATATGGCAGATATTTGTCTTTACATCCGTATGCAATTTGCTGAAACTCGTAAAGTCAGTATATTCGAAAAGCACTTTCGCCGCCTCATTCATACGTTCATAATCCAACGGACTGTAAACCCTGCAGCGATATTGCCGGTTGAAAGGATATTTGGCAGTGGTCACATAATATTTGTAAGTCCGGGCTGTCGCATCAAAACGCGCATGAGCCTCCGGCCGGACACGGCAAACACGATAAACAGAAATATCAGGCGGTAACAAACGATTCAGTTTGTCGGCAACGGATTCCGTATCCAACGGTTCATCATAGTCAAAATGGGCAACCATCAAAGAGGCGTGCACCCCCGCATCGGTTCTCCCCGCTCCCACAACTTCTATCTCACGACGCAGAAAGGTAGACAATGCGTTCATCAAGCATTCCTGCACACTAATTCCATTCGGTTGAATCTGCCAACCGTGATAGTTGGTTCCATCATAAGCCAAATAAATAAAATACCTTTGCACGCTTATTCCTCCTTTTTTGAATTTTCGCGTGCAAAAGTAGTCATTTTATCTTATTTATCTTTGTATAGTTCGCATAAACTCGTATATTTGAAAAACAATATGGATGATTCACTAACTGTACCAAATTATGAGCAGTACTATTTTCCTCATTATCGCCCTCGTCACAACAGGCATTTTTGTGATTCAATTTATTCTATCAATCTTCTTCGGAGATATAGACGCTGATGTTGACGTAGACACTGACATCAGCAGCGTAGTTTCTTTCAAGGGGCTCACCCATTTCGGAATCGGATTTGGCTGGTATATGTATTTGGCAGGAAATACGGAGATTCAAACCTATGCCGTTGCAATCTTTGTAGGTCTCTGTTTCGTTCTCGCCGTCTGGTTCTTGTATAAAAAAGCTTTCCAACTACAACAGGTAAACCGTTCCGAACAGACAGAACAGTTGGTCGGACGCGAATGTACGATCTACTTCAAGCAAAATGACGGCAGATACACCGTACAGACAAAACGGGATGGAGCCATGCGCGAAGTGGACGTAATCTCCGAATCGGGAAAGACGTATCAAACGGGAGACCATACGGTTATCACCCGATATCAGAATGGGACATTGTATATTCAGTAACTATTTAAAATACACAAATCTATGACACAAGAAATTCTAATCATGGTCGCTATATTAGTGGCGGTCATCTTACTCACTTTTATCGGTATCTTGTCTCGTTATCGCAAATGTAAGAGTGACGAAGTCCTCGTTGTATACGGTAAGACAGGAAGAGACAAAAAATCCGCAAAGCTATATCACGGAGGAGCAGCCTTTGTATGGCCGATTATCCAAGGGTATGAGTTCTTGTCAATGAAGCCGATGCAGATCGACTGTAAACTGACGGGGGCTCTTTCCGCACAGAATATACGTGTCGATGTACCGACTACTATCACTGTAGCCATCAGTACCGACCCGGAAGTGATGCAAAATGCCGCCGAACGTATGTTAGGGCTGACAATGGACGACAAACAGAATCTGATTACAGATGTAGTCTATGGGCAGATGCGTTTGGTTATCGCCGACATGACGATTGAAGAACTGAACTCCGACCGCGACAAGTTCCTTTCTAAAGTAAAAGACAATATCGATACGGAACTTCGCAAATTCGGTCTGTACCTCATGAATATCAATATCAGTGATATCCGTGACGCTGCCAACTATATCGTAAACTTAGGTAAGGAAGCCGAAAGTAAGGCACAGAATGAGGCGCAAGCGAACATCGAGGAACAGGAAAAATTAGGTGCCATTAAGATTGCCAATCAAATAAAAGAACGGGAAACAAAGGTTGCCGAGACGCGTAAAGACCAGGATATCGCCATTGCGGAAACAAAGAAATTGCAGGAAATTTCCGTTGCCAATGCAGATAAGGACAGAATCTCCCAAGTAGCCATCGCAAATGCGGAAAAAGAATCTCAAGTAGCCAAAGCGGAAGCTGAAAAGAACATCCGTATCGAACAGGCAAATACCGAAAAAGAAAGTCGTATTGCCGAACTGAACTCCGACATGGAAATCAAACAGGCGGAAGCTGCGAAGAAAGCCGCTATCGGGCGAAATGACGCACAAAAAGAGGTTGCTTTATCAAATGCGGATTTGGCTGTAACACAAGCTAACGCTGATAAGCAAGCCGGTGAAGCAGCTGCAAGATCGGAAGCAGCTGTACAAACAGCCCGTGAAATCGCTCAAAAAGAAGTAGAAGAAGCAAAAGCCCGGAAAGTGGAATCTTCATTAAAGGCGGAAAAGATTGTACCTGCCGAAATCTCCAGGCAGGAAGCTATTCTTCAAGCAAACGCTATTGCGGAAAAGATAACCCGTGAAGCGGAAGCCCGTGCAAAAGCCACTTTGGCACAAGCGGAAGCAGAAGCAAAAGCTATCCAACTGAAACTGGAAGCGGAAGCAGAAGGTAAAAAGCGTTCATTACTTGCCGAAGCGGAAGGTTTCGAAGCAATGGTAAGAGCTGCCGAATCCAATCCGGCTATCGCCATCCAATACAAGATGGTAGACCAATGGAAAGAAATTGCCGGTGAACAGGTGAAAGCATTCGAACATATAAACTTAGGAAATATCACCGTATTTGACGGCGGAAACGGAGGAACAAGCAATTTCTTGAATACATTAGTAAAAACGGTTGCACCAAGTCTCGGTGTATTGGACAAGTTGCCTATCGGTGAAACAGTGAAAGGTATCATTAATCCGGAAAATAAAACGGAAGAAAAGCCCGCAACGAAAGCTGAAGAAAAAAAGAAATAATCCGAATTTATTAGTTTAGTAAAGTGCGCTGATGAGAAAAAGAAAAGTCTTATTCTCATCAGCGCACTTTTATCATATATACGAATCAGTATAAAAACGGTGCGGAAAGGAGCCAAATACTATTTTTATTTCTTTTTCTGCCTAATCAGATTAGCCGCGTTACTTATTCTTTTTGCGTATGACTATAGTATTCCGCAAGAATAACTATAGTCTCCCTTGCGTATAACTATAGTCATACGCAAAGTACACTATAGTTATACGAAGTAAAAGTAACGAATGAAATGAGTCTAAATAGTGAATCGATTATAAAAGAATGCCTATAGAAATCAATAAGAATAAGAAGGCTATCATTGTTTAATTCAAAACCTAGTACGTTATGAATATGCAGCGGAAATAATGCAAAGCATAGAACGTATGGAAAAATAGCGTATATTTGCGGGCAAAAAGACAAAATGACTATTTACAAGCTTCGCATACTACCACTATTTTTACTAGTTATTAGCTTCACGACATTCACTTCAGGGTGCAAAAAGAAAGATATGTCACTGAAACTGAATGAGCCCCGCAACATTCGTGGCGTTGTCAGTTACAAACGCTCTTTCCCTGATTTGAACGATGCACATCTCAAAGTCGCTAAAAAGATAGGTATCAACCCGTTGGCAGACCGAGAGGAAGCGGAAGCTATGAAAGAAAAGCTGACTCATATCACTGATAATGATTTCTATACAGTAGATTCATTAACGCACTCCATCCCCTACCTCGTTCCACGTGCCAGCGCATTGCTCGATACAATCGGCTCCAACTTTCTCGATTCACTGGCTGCCAAAGGGTTGAACCCGAATCAAGTGATTGTCACATCCGTGCTGCGTACACAAAACGATGTGAAGCGTCTCCGCCGCCGCAACGGAAATGCTTCCGTCAATTCGGCACATTGTTTCGGGGCTACTTTCGATGTAAGTTGGAAACGCTTCAAGAAAGTAGAAGATGAAGACGGACGTCCCTTACAGGATGTCAGCGCAGACACCCTTAAACTCGTCCTGTCAGAGGTATTGAGAGACTTGCGGAAAGCTGAAAAATGCTATATTAAATATGAGCTGAAGCAAGGTTGTTTCCATATTACGGCCAGGTGACGTAAGAAATGAATGTAAATTGCAATAAAATTCGCCCCTAAACAATCAGAGAATCCAAAACGTTTCATTAAATTTGCAGAAATTTTTCTTTAATACAATTGAATGATAGAGAAACTGATTGTTCTTGAGGACATTGATCCGGTTATTTTTTACGGCGTAAACAACGCCAACATACAGTTAATTAAAGCTTTATATCCGAAGCTACGCATAGTTGCCCGAGGTAATGTCATCAAAGTGCTGGGCGATGAGGAAGAAATGTGTGCTTTCGAAGAAAATATCACCAAACTTGAGAAATACTGTGCCGAATATAACTCTCTGAAAGAAGAGGTTATCATTGACATTATAAAAGGAAATGCCCCGCAAGCAGAGCAAACCGGGAACGTGATTGTATTCAGCGTCACAGGAAAACCCATCATCCCCCGAAGTGAAAACCAACTGAAACTGGTAGAAGGATTTGCCAAGAATGATATGGTATTCGCCATCGGTCCGGCGGGTTCGGGAAAGACATATACCGCTATCGCCCTTGCCGTACGCGCACTGAAGAATAAAGAAATCAAGAAAATCATCCTTAGCCGCCCCGCCGTAGAAGCCGGAGAAAAGCTCGGTTTCCTGCCCGGCGACATGAAAGATAAGATCGACCCATACTTGCAACCTTTATATGATGCCTTGCAAGACATGATACCTGCCGCCAAGTTAAAGGAATACATGGAATTGAACGTTATCCAGATTGCTCCGTTAGCCTTTATGCGCGGACGCACACTGAATGACGCAGTCGTAATCTTGGATGAAGCCCAAAACACCACTACGCAACAAATCAAAATGTTCCTTACCCGTATGGGTATGAACACCAAAATGATTGTGACGGGAGACATGACACAGATCGACCTCCCCGCTTCACAAACATCGGGACTGGTGCAAGCCCTCCGTATCTTGAAAGGAGTGAAAGGTATCAGTTTTGTTGAACTGAGTAAAAAGGATATCGTACGCCATAAACTGGTGGAACGTATCGTGGATGCTTACGAAAAATTCGACAAAGAAGCGAAAGCCGAACGGAATGGTGAAAATAAAGAAACATAATTTTAATATATATCATTATGAAAGCATTAACAAAAACAGATTTCAACTTTCCGGGACAGAAAAGTGTGTATCACGGAAAAGTGCGCGATGTGTACAACATCAACGGCGAAAAACTCGTCATGGTAGCAACCGACCGTATTTCGGCCTTTGATGTAGTACTGCCCGAAGGTATCCCTTACAAAGGACAAATGCTGAACCAGATTGCAGCTAAATTCCTTGACGCCACTACTGACATTTGCCCGAACTGGAAACTGGCTACTCCGGACCCGATGGTAACGGTAGGTGTATTGTGCGAAGGCTTCCCGGTAGAAATGATTGTACGCGGCTATCTCTGCGGCAGCGCATGGCGTGCTTACAAAAGCGGTGTACGCGAAATTTGCGGTGTGAAGTTACCGGACGGAATGCGTGAAAACGAAAAATTTCCGGAACCAATCATCACTCCGACTACAAAAGCCGAAATGGGATTGCACGACGAAGACATCTCCAAAGAAGAAATCCTGAAACAAGGACTGGCTACTCCGGAAGAATATGAGGTTCTCGAAAAATACACATTAGCTCTCTTCAAACGCGGCACTGAAATCGCAGCGGAGCGCGGACTGATTCTCGTAGATACAAAATACGAATTCGGTAAGCATAACGGTACCATCTATCTGATGGACGAAATCCACACACCGGACTCAAGCCGTTATTTTTACTCTGAAGGTTATCAGGAACGCTTCGAAAAAGGCGAACCGCAGAAACAGCTTTCTAAAGAATTCGTCCGCGAATGGTTGATGGAGAACGGTTTCCAGGGTAAAGAAGGTCAGAAAGTGCCCGAAATGACTCCGGCTATCGTACAGAGCATCAGCGACCGTTATATCGAATTGTTCGAGAACATCACCGGTGAGAAATTTGTAAAAGAAGATACCAGCAATATTGCTGAACGTATCGAAAAGAACGTTATGAATTTCTTGACTGAATAAGAATGGATTACCCGCAACAACATATCAAACCTTACGACAAGGAAGGAAAGAAAACCGAGCAGGTGGAACGTATGTTCGACAACATCGCACATGCCTACGATAAGTTGAATCACACCTTATCCTTAGGGATAGACCGCAGTTGGAGACGTAAGGCCATAGCCTGGCTTCGCCCTTTCCATCCGCAACGTATGATGGATGTAGCTACCGGCACAGGAGATTTTGCCATCCTTGCCTGCCGCGAGCTGCAACCCGCTGAGTTAATCGGCACGGATATATCGGAAGGTATGATGAATGTGGGGCGTGAAAAAGTAAAGAAGGAAGGACTCTCGGACAAAATATCTTTTGCCCGGGAGGACTGTACTTCACTCTCTTTTGCCGACAATGACTTTGACGCTATTACCGTAGCTTTCGGTATCCGCAACTTCGAAGACCTCGACAAAGGTCTCTCCGAGATGTGCCGTGTACTGAAACCGGGAGGCCATCTTGTGATTCTGGAGCTAACCACTCCGGAGCGCTTTCCGATGAAGCAACTATTCTCCATCTACTCAAAAATCGTCATTCCGTTACTGGGCAAACTTCTCTCCAAAGACAACAGCGCTTACCATTATTTGCCGGACACCATCAAAGTATTTCCGCAAGGGGAAATAATGAAAGGAGTTCTTTCAAAAGCCGGATTCGGCGAAGTGAGTTTCAAGCGGCTGACCTTTGGTATCTGCACTCTTTATACTGCGACAAAATAGTGAGTTAATTAATTTAATCCTTTTCTTTTATGGAAAAATATGGTTTAATCGGTTATCCTCTGAGACATTCATTTTCTATCGGATACTTTAATGAGAAATTCAAATCCGAGGGTATCGATGCAGAGTATGTGAATTTCGAGATTCCCAGTATCAATAACTTCATGGAAGTCATCGAAGAGAACCCCAATTTATGCGGACTCAATGTCACCATTCCTTACAAGGAGCAAGTAATTCCTTTCCTGGATGAACTCGATCGTGACACGGCAAAGATAGGCGCAGTAAACGTGATTAAAATCATCCGCCAACCAAAAGGTAAAGTAAAATTAGTAGGTTATAACTCTGACATTATCGGATTTTCCCAATCCATACAGCCTTTATTGCAACCCCATCACAAGAAAGCCTTGATTCTAGGTACCGGCGGGGCCTCCAAAGCAGTCTATCATGGACTTAAAAATCTGGGAATCGAAAGTGTATTCGTTTCACGCACTCATAAAGCGGACAATATGCTGACTTACGAAGAGCTAACCCCCGAAATCATGGCGGAACATACGATTATCGTCAACACTACTCCCGTAGGTATGTTTCCTAAGGTCGATTTCTGCCCGAATATCCCATACAATCTAGTAACTCCAAACCATTTGCTCTACGATTTGTTATATAATCCGAATGTTACCCTTTTTATGAAAAAGGGTGAAGCACAAGGAGCCGTTGTCAAAAACGGTCTGGAAATGTTGCTTCTTCAAGCATTCGCCGCTTGGGAAATCTGGCATAAGTAAATCACATTTCCCCTCACTCTCGGCAGAAGAAGTCAGGGGCAAATCAAAGAGGTACAATTATGAGGAGAAAAGTTATCTATAGCATTATCGTTGTCATGTTGATATTGACCGGTTGTACCATTGGAGGAAGTTTCTATATGTTGAATTTATCTCTGACGCCGGATGGCAAGATATTGTCTAAAGACGCTGATTCTTATCCTTTTATGTACAGAAACTATCCTTTTCTGCGTTCGTGGGTAGATAGTCTGCGACAAGTAAATGCCCTGAAAGACACTTTTATCGTCAACCCGCACGGCATACAGCTTCATGCTTACTATGTGGCTGCTCCCAGACCCACAAACAAAACCGCAGTTATTGTACACGGATATACGGATAATGCTATCCGTATGTTTATGATCGGTTACCTCTACAATCGGGATTTAGGCTTCAACATTTTGCTTCCCGACCTTCAGCACCAAGGCGAAAGTGAAGGTCGGGCCATTCAGATGGGATGGAAAGACCGTCTGGATGTATTGCAATGGATGAACATCACCAATAGTATCTTTGGAGACAGCACGCAGATGGTAGTGCATGGTATTTCGATGGGAGGCGCAACCACAATGATGGTATCCGGTGAGGAGCAGCAGCCTTTCGTCAAGTGCTTTGTGGAAGATTGCGGTTATACCAGTGTGTGGGATGAATTTTCCCATGAGCTGAAAAGTTCTTTCGGTCTCCCTCCTTTCCCTTTGATGTATACCACCAGTTGGCTATGCGAAAAGAAGTACGGATGGAATTTCAAAGAGGCCTCTTCGCTGAAACAAGTAGCAAAATGCCAACTGCCGATGTTGTTTATCCACGGTGACAAAGATACATACGTTCCGACTTGGATGGTTTATCCGCTTTACGAAGCAAAACCGGAACCTAAAGAACTTTGGATAGTACCAGGTGCGGCTCACGCCCTTTCATACAAAGAGAATAAACAGGAATACACAGATAAAGTCCGTAAGTTTGTCGGGCAATATATTCATTAAACGATGAAATTAATATTCACATTCATAGCTATTACTTTCTTGCTGATCCCCTTACGGGCTCAAGAGAAAGTGTACACAGTAGACAATCTTCCGAAAGTCCACTTACAGAATAAGACGCAATATGTATGCAATCCTGCGGGAATACTGTCAAAAGCAGCCTGTGATAGTATAGATTCCATGCTTTATGCTTTAGAACTGCAAACCGGTATTGAGACGGTCGTTGCAGTGGTTCCCTCCATTGGAGAGGAAGATTGTTTCGATTTCTGTCATCAACTGCTCAATCAATGGGGTGTAGGAAAGAAAGATAAGAATAACGGTTTGGTTATTCTATTAGTAACCGACCAACGCTGCATTCAATTTTATACCGGATACGGTCTGGAAGGAGTTCTCCCCGACGCTATCTGCAAGAGGATTCAGACGAAATACATGATTCCGTATCTGAAAGACGGGAATTGGAATGCCGGAATGGTGGCCGGTTTGAAAGCGACTTGCCAAGTCCTTGACGGTTATATGGAGAACGATTCTCTTTCCGGTTCAACCAATAACGGAGGTTCATTCGATTTCATCCTCGCCGTATTTTTCTTTATACTGATTGGTGGAGGTATCGCTTTCCTTTCCGCACGCAAGCAAAGCCGTTGTCCGAAATGCGGAAAACACACGTTACAAAGAAGCGGTAGTCGGCTGATCTCCAAAGTCAATGGCGTAAGAACCGAAGACATCACTTACACGTGTAGAAATTGCGGTCATACCCTCACACGTCGCCAACAAAGTTATGACAATGATTATCATCACCGAGGTGGTGGCGGTCCGTTTATTGGTGGTTTCGGCGGAGGCAGAAGTTTCGGAGGCGGAGGCAGTTTTGGTGGAGGCAGCTTCGGTGGAGGAATGGGCGGAGGAGGTGGTGCCGGTTCACGATTCTAGTCAATTCACGACTCCAACTAAAACCTAGAAAAGTCAAGGAAACACCAAGATTTAAAATCAAATTATCAATATCAATCAATAAAAACGATAAATATGAAAAAGTCAGTTATCATTATTTTAGCCGTTATAGCTGTCATTGTCATTTGGGCTGTCAGCATGTACAACGGTCTTGTCGCTATGGATGAGAAAGTAAATGGTCAATGGGCCAATGTAGAAACTCAATACCAACGCCGCGCCGATTTAATTCCCAATCTGGTAAATACAGTAAAAGGGTATGCGACACATGAAAAAGAAACGCTGGAAGGAGTGGTTGAAGCACGCAGTCAAGCAACACAAATGAAAGTCGATGCAGCCGACCTGACACCAGAAAAACTCGCTCAATACCAGAAAGCACAGGGCGCCGTTACTTCCGCCTTAGGCAAATTATTAGCAATTACGGAAAACTATCCGGATTTGAAGGCTAATCAGAACTTCCTTGAACTGCAAGCCCAATTGGAGGGGACGGAAAACCGTATCAACGTGGCACGCAAAAATTTCAATGATGCTGCACAGGCTTATAACACCAATATCCGCCGTTTCCCCAAGAATATCTTTGCCGGAATGTTCGGATTTGAAAAGAAAGCTTACTTCGAAGCGGAAGAAGGTAGCGAAAAAGCACCGAAGGTAGAGTTCTGAAAAGAGGCAACGGCATTTCTAGTAAGATAGTTGGCTGTACAAAAAAAAAGCAGTACTTTTGCAGCCGTATACAAAATAATTCTATAACTCATGAGTAATCAACGATACATGATGCGTGGCGTAAGCGCATCAAAAGAAGATGTGCACAACGCCATCAAGAACATCGACAAAGGAATTTTCCCTAAAGCATTCTGCAAAATCATTCCCGATATATTGGGAGGCGATCCGGAATACTGTAACATCATGCATGCCGACGGAGCCGGAACCAAGTCTTCGCTTGCTTATATGTATTGGAAAGAAACCGGCGACCTGTCCGTTTGGAAAGGTATTGCGCAGGACGCTTTGATCATGAATATCGATGACCTGCTTTGCGTGGGGGCCGTAGATAATATTCTTGTCTCTTCTACCATCGGACGCAACAAGCTGTTAATTCCGGGGGAAGTAATTTCCGCCATTATCAATGGAACGGATGAGCTGCTTGCCGAGCTCCGCGAAATGGGAGTAGGCGTATATGCCACCGGTGGTGAGACAGCCGACGTCGGTGATCTTGTCCGCACTATTATTGTTGATTCCACAGTAACTTGCCGCATGAAACGTTCGGATGTGATAGACAATGCCAACATCCGTCCGGGTGATGTGATTGTCGGTCTTGCTTCTTACGGACAAGCTACTTATGAAAAAGAATACAATGGCGGCATGGGCAGCAACGGCCTGACAAGTGCCCGTCACGACGTATTCGGCAAATACCTTGCAGAAAAATATCCGGAAAGCTATGATGCGGCAGTTCCCGAAGAACTGGTTTATTCTGGAAACCTAAAATTGACAGACAGTGTGGAAGGCTCTCCGATCGACGCCGGCAAGTTAGTACTCTCTCCTACCCGTACATACGCGCCGGTAGTAAAGAAGTTGTTGGATGCACTACGTCCTGAAATACACGGAATGGTACACTGCTCCGGTGGTGCACAAACCAAAGTTTTACACTTTGTTGAAAACGTTCGTGTAGTGAAAGATAATCTTTTCCCTGTTCCTCCTTTATTCAAGACTATTCAAGAACAAAGCGGCACAGATTGGGCGGAAATGTACAAGGTGTTCAATATGGGACATCGGCTTGAAGTCTATCTGTCACCGGAACACGCTGAAGAAGTTATCGCCATTTCCGAATCATTTGGAATACCGGCACAGATTGTCGGGCGTATCGAAGCATGTGACAAGACTGAATTAATCATTAAGAGTGAATTCGGAGAATTTAGATACTAAAGAATGGCAGATAACAGTACCATATTAGAGAAACTGGACGGTCTTGTAGCCCGTTTTGAAGAAATATCAACCCTCATCACCGACCCGGCAGTCATTGCCGACCAGAAACGTTATGTCAAACTGACAAAGGAATACAAGGAACTGGATGACTTGATGAAAGCCCGCAAGGAATATATTCAATTGCTGGGCAACATCGAAGAAGCCAAAAATATCCTTGCCACCGAGTCGGATACAGATATACGCGAAATGGCCAAAGAGGAAATGGACCTTAGCCAGGAACGCCTTCCGGTATTGGAGGAAGAAATCAAGTTAATGCTTGTTCCTGCCGACCCGCAAGACAGCAAGAATGCCATTCTTGAAATTCGCGGTGGAGCAGGAGGCGATGAAGCGGCAATCTTTGCCGGTGACCTTTTCCGCATGTATGCCAAATACTGCGAAGTAAAAGGATGGAAACTGGAAGTCTCCAACGCCAACGAAGGAACTGCCGGCGGATACAAGGAAATAGTTTGTAGTGTCACGGGAGACAATGTTTACGGCACATTGAAGTATGAATCGGGTGTACACCGCGTACAGCGTGTTCCCGCCACAGAGACTCAGGGACGTGTACATACTTCGGCAGCTTCGGTAGCCGTACTTCCTGAAGCGGAAGAGTTCGATGTGGTCATCAACGAAGGAGAAATCAAATGGGATACTTTCCGAAGCGGCGGCGCAGGCGGACAGAACGTTAATAAGGTAGAATCCGGAGTGCGTCTGCGCTATATCTGGAAGAACCCCAATACCGGTGTTTCCGAAGAAATTCTGATCGAATGTACCGAGACACGCGACCAACCCAAAAATAAAGAGCGCGCATTGGCCCGTCTCCGTACTTTCATCTACGACAAGGAGCATCAGAAATATATCGACGACATTGCTTCCAAACGTAAAACGATGGTTTCAACAGGAGACCGCTCTGCGAAAATCCGTACATACAACTATCCGCAAGGACGTATCACCGACCACCGCATTAATTACACGATTTATAATCTTGCGGCTTTCATGGACGGGGATATACAAGACTGTATCGACCACCTGATCGTAGCTGAAAATGCGGAACGGTTGAAGGAAAGCGAACTTTAGATAAGTTGAGAGTTGAAAATTGAGAGTTGAGAGTGATTCTAAAATAGTAAAAAATAGTAAACAATAAGATGGATAAGCAACAATTATTTGAAAACATAAAACGCAAAAAATCATTCCTTTGTGTAGGGCTTGATACTGACATCAAGAAAATTCCGGAACATCTGCTGAAAGAAGAAGATCCGATTTTTGCTTTCAATAAGGCAATCATCGACGCGACAGCCGATTTGTGCATAGCCTACAAACCCAATTTGGCTTTTTACGAAAGTATGGGTGTAAAAGGATGGATCGCTTTTGAAAAGACAGTAAAGTATATCAAGGATAATTATCCGGATCAGTTCATCATTGCCGATGCAAAACGTGGTGATATAGGAAACACTTCCGCCATGTATGCCCGTACTTTCTTCGAGGAACTGGATATCGACTCTGTAACCGTAGCTCCTTACATGGGAGAAGACAGTGTGACTCCGTTTCTTACTTACGACAACAAATGGGTTATCCTGTTGGCATTGACTTCCAACAAAGGATCTCATGACTTCCAATTGACAGAAGATGCAAATGGCGAACGTCTATTTGAAAAAGTACTGCGCAAATCACAGGAATGGGCAAACGATGACCGTATGATGTACGTAGTAGGCGCTACTCAAGGACGTGCTTTTGAAGATATCCGCAAAATTGTTCCTGACCATTTCCTTCTCGTTCCCGGTATCGGAGCGCAAGGCGGCTCGCTCGAAGAAGTTTGCAAATATGGTATGAATAGCACTTGTGGATTGATTGTAAACTCTTCCCGTGGCATTATCTACGTAGATAAGACAGAAAAGTTTGCAGAAGCTGCCCGTACTGCTGCACAAGAAGTTCAGGCACAAATGGCAGAACAATTGAAGAGAGTGATTAACAATCAGTAATTAAGTGGTCTACGAAAGAAAGATAATTAACGACCCGGTATTCGGGTTCATTAATATACCCAAGGGATTACTGTATGATATTGTACGTCATCCCCTATTGCAGCGTCTTACCCGCATCAAGCAGGTGGGACTCTCATCGGTAGTATATCCCGGTGCACAGCACACCCGTTTCCAACATTCACTGGGAGCATTCTACCTAATGAGCGAAGCAATCACCCAACTAGCGTCCAAAGGTAATTTTATCTTTGACAGTGAAGCGGAAGCTGTGCAGGCTGCCATCCTTCTGCATGACATTGGACATGGCCCATTCTCACACGTACTGGAGGATACAATCGTGAAAGGAATTCCTCACGAAGAAATTTCCCTCATGCTGATGGAACGGATGAACAAGGAGGTGAACGGACAACTCAGTCTTGCCATCCAAATCTTCAAGGATGAATATCCAAAACGTTTCTTGCATCAGCTGGTTAGCGGACAACTGGACATGGACCGGCTTGATTATCTTCGTCGTGACAGTTTTTATACAGGAGTAACAGAAGGAAACATCGGCTCTGCACGAATCATAAAAATGCTTGATGTGGCCGACGACCGTCTCGTAGTCGAGTCTAAAGGTATCTATTCCATAGAGAACTTTCTTATGGCACGCCGTCTGATGTATTGGCAAGTATACCTGCACAAAACCTCGGTCGCATACGAAAAAATGTTGATCAGTACTCTTCTACGCGCTAAAGAACTAGCCTCACAAGGAATAGAACTGTTCGCATCGCCTGCATTACATTTTTTCCTTTACAACGACATCACTCCTACGGAATTCTACAGCAATCCCGATTGCCTGGAGAATTTTATCCAACTGGATGACAATGATATCTGGACGGCTTTGAAAGTATGGAGCACCCATACCGATAAGGTACTTTCGACTTTAAGTATGGGAATGATTAACCGAAATATCTTTAAAGTGGAAATTTCGTCGGAACCGATTAGTGAAGACAGAAAAAAAGAATTAACTTTGCAAATCAGCCAACAACTAGACATACCCCTTTCCGAAGCGAACTATTTTGTTTCTACCCCCAGCATCGAAAAGAACATGTACGACCCGGCAGATGACAGTATTGACATTATCTATAACGACGGCACAATCAAAAACATAGCCGAAGCTTCGGACATGCTGAACATCTCATTATTGTCCAAAAAGGTAAAGAAATACTATCTCTGTTACCAGAGATTACACAGATAAGTATAAAATATTCATTCAATAACACGGAAATCTGAAAAAAAAGTCCGTTATTTGTGAACTAATTAAATTTTAAATAAAAGACATGGAGTTCTCGGCTAAGCAAATTGCAGAATTTATCCAAGGGGAAATCATTGGAGACGAAAACGCTACGGTACACACATTCGCTAAAATTGAAGAGGGAATGCCCGGAGCAATTTCTTTCCTGTCGAACCCTAAATATACACCTTATATCTACGAAACACAATCAAGCATTGTTCTGGTTAACAAGGATTTTACTCCTGAACATGAAATTAAAGCCACTCTTATCAAAGTGGAAAATGCATACGAAAGTCTGGCGAAACTGCTCAATCTCTACGAAATGAGCAAACCTAAAAAACAAGGTATCGATTCACTAGCATTTGTTGCCCCCAGTGCCAAGATTGGTGAGAATGTATATATTGGTGCTTTTGCCTATATCGGTGAAAATACCGTAATTGGAGATAACACCCAGATTTATCCACATACTTTTGTTGGAGACGGTGTGAAAATAGGTGATAATTGTCTGCTTTACTCAAATGTCAACATCTACCACGACTGCCGTATAGGTAATGAATGTATCCTGCATTCAGGTGCTGTGATCGGGGCGGACGGATTTGGCTTTGCTCCTACTCCGAACGGATACGATAAGATTCCTCAAATCGGAATCGTGATTCTGGAAGATAAAGTGGATATAGGCGCCAATACCTGTGTAGACCGTGCTACAATGGGAGCTACAATAGTACATAGTGGTGCTAAAATAGATAATCTGGTGCAGATAGCACATAATGATGAAATAGGTTCACATACTGTGATGGCTGCGCAAGTCGGTATTGCCGGCTCTACAAAAATTGGTGAATGGTGCATGTTCGGCGGTCAGGTCGGTATTGCCGGACACATCAAAATAGGGGATAAAGTAGGATTGGGCGCACAATCCGGTGTTCCCGGAGACATCAAATCCGGAAGCCAGCTGATCGGAACTCCACCTATGGATCCCAAACAATATTTCAAAGCGTCCATCATAAGAAAAAGCCTGCCGAATATGCAGAAGGAGCTACATGACCTGCGCAAAGAAATCGAAGAATTAAAACAACTATTAAATAAGTAACCAATGCTGAAACAAAAAACGCTGAAAGATAGCTTTTCACTGAGCGGGAAAGGTCTTCACACTGGACTTGATCTCACTGTAACATTCAATCCGGCTCCGGACAATCACGGATATAAAATCCAACGTATTGACGTAGAAGGACAACCAATAATCGATGCAGTAGCCGACAATGTGGTGGAAACCACACGTGGTACTGTTTTGTCGAAGAATGGAGTTAAAGTAAGCACCGTGGAACATGGTATGGCAGCCCTTTACGCATTGGGCATTGATAACTGTCTTATCCAGGTAAACGGCCCGGAATTTCCGATATTGGATGGTAGCGCACAATATTATGTACAAGAAATAGAACGTGTAGGAACAGTAGAACAGAATGCTGTCAAAGACTTTTATATTATCAAATCTAAAATAGAATTCCGGGATGAAACGACCGGTTCATCCATCATCGTATTGCCGGATGAGAATTTTAGCCTGAATGTATTGGTTTCCTACGATTCAACCATCATTCCGAATCAGTTTGCAACACTCGAAGATATGCATAAATTCAAAGACGAAGTGGCTGCCAGCCGTACTTTCGTCTTTGTTCGCGAAATAGAACCGTTACTTTCCGTCGGCCTGATTAAAGGTGGCGACTTGGATAACGCTATCGTAATCTACGAACGTAAGATGTCGCAAGAAAGTTTCGATAAGTTGGCAGATGTGATGGGAGTACCCCATATGGACGCCAATCAGTTAGGCTATATTAATCACAAGCCATTGGTTTGGCCGAACGAATGTGCCCGTCACAAATTGCTGGATGTTATCGGTGACCTTGCCTTAATCGGTAAACCGATCAAAGGACGTATCATCGCTACCCGTCCCGGACATACGATCAACAACAAATTCGCCCGTCAGATGCGGAAAGAAATCCGTCTGCACGAAATCCAGGCACCGGGCTATGACTGCAATCGGGAACCGGTAATGGATGTAAACCGTATCCGTGAGCTACTACCTCACCGTTATCCGTTCCAATTGGTGGACAAAGTAATTGAAATTGGTGCCAACTATATTGTAGGCGTCAAGAATATCACTGCTAATGAACCTTTCTTCCAAGGTCATTTTCCACAAGAACCTGTTATGCCGGGTGTACTCCAGGTAGAGGCTATGGCACAGGTCGGAGGTTTGCTTGTTCTCAACTCTGTTGATGAACCGGAACGTTATTCTACTTATTTCATGAAGATAGACGGTGTCAAATTCCGCCAGAAAGTAGTGCCGGGAGATACACTGATTTTCCGTGTGGAATTGTTAGCCCCCATCCGTCGTGGAATCTCTACCATGAAAGGTTATGCATTTGTTGGAGAGAAAGTGGTTTGCGAAGCTGAATTCATGGCACAAATAGTAAAAAACAAGTAATTAACAATTGAAAATTCAAATGATAAGTCCTTTAGCGTATATCCATCCCGAAGCTAAAATAGGGGAAAATGTAGAAATTGCGCCTTTTGTATTCATAGATAAAAACGTGGTTATCGGCGACAATAATAAAATTATGGCTAATGCCAATATTTTATACGGCTCGCGTATCGGCAACGGAAACACTATATTTCCGGGAGCCGTCATCGGGGCCATCCCGCAAGACCTTAAATTTCGCGGAGAAGAATCAACCGCTGAAATCGGAGACAACAACCTGATTCGCGAAAACGTAACAATCAACCGTGGTACGGCAGCTAAAGGGCGCACGATTGTGGGAAGCAACAACTTACTGATGGAGGGTGTGCACGTAGCACACGATGCATTAGTGGGAAACGGATGTATCATAGGCAATTCTACCAAAATGGCAGGCGAAATCGTGATTGACGACAATGCAATCGTCAGTGCTAACGTATTGATGCACCAATTCTGTCATGTAGGTAGTCATGTAATGATTCAAGGCGGATGTCGTTTCAGCAAAGACATCCCTCCTTACATCATCGCAGGACGCGAACCTATCGCCTTCAGTGGTATCAACATCATCGGTCTGCGCCGTCGCGGTTTTGCCAATGAAGTGATCGAAAGCATTCACAATGCCTATCGTATCATCTATCAAAGTGGTTTGAATACGACAGAAGCATTAAAGAAAATTGAAGATGAATTTGAAAAGAGTCCGGAGATTGACTATATTATCAACTTCATCCGTAACTCAGAGCGTGGCATTATTAAATAAACAGTTCAAAATAGTCATATTATGATATACAGATTTACTATTATATCTGATGAAGTTGACGATTTTGTCAGAGAAATACAAATTGACCCGGAAGCTACTTTCTTTGACTTCCATGAGGCAATACTGAAATCAGCAGGGTATACAAACGACCAGATGACTTCTTTCTTTATCTGCGATGATGATTGGGAAAAAGAAAAAGAAGTCACTTTGGAAGAAATGGATGATAATCCCGAAATGGATAGCTGGGTGATGAAAGAAACCACAATCAGCGAATTAGTAGAAGATGAAAAGCAGAAATTACTCTACGTATTCGATTACATGACAGAACGTTGTTTCTTCATCGAACTATCTGAGATTATCACCGGAAAGAATATGACAGGTGCCAAATGTACCAAGAAATCTGGAGAAGCTCCCAAACAGACTGTGGATTTTGAAGAAATGGCTGCTAGCGGCGGTTCGCTTGATTTAGATGAAAACTTCTATGGCGACCAAGACTTCGATATGGAAGACTTCGACCAAGAAGGATTCGATATCGGTGGCGATACAGGTAGCCCTTATGACGAAGATAAATATTAATTTAACGATTAGTGATTTAATGATAAGTGTGGTAAAGATTCGTTTATTCACAGATCATTAAATCACTAATCTGTTACCATTAACCACTTATCCCCCTTGCCTACTCTCATTGTTCTTATAGGTCCTACCGGTGTAGGAAAAACAGAATTAAGCCTGCGGATAGCAGAGTCTTTTCAAACAAGCATTGTATCTGCTGATTCAAGACAACTTTACGCCGAATTAAAGATAGGTACGGCAGCTCCTACTCCCGACCAACTCAAACGTGTACCTCATTATTTGGTCGGTACGCTTCATTTGACAGATTATTACAGTGCCGCCCAATACGAAACGGAAGCGTTGGAAATCCTCGATAAGTTATTTACGCAACACGAGGTCGTGGTTCTTACCGGTGGCTCAATGATGTATGTAGACGCTATCTGTAAAGGTATCGACGATATTCCTACCGTTGATGCGGAAACCCGCCAACTCATGCTACAGAAATATGAGGAGGAAGGACTTGAACAACTCTGTGCAGAACTTCGCCTGCTGGATCCGGAATATTATCGGATAGTCGATCTGAAGAATCCCAAACGGGTTATTCATGCATTGGAAATTTGTTATATGACCGGACGCACTTATACCTCTTTTCGCACCCAACAAAAAAAAGAACGTCCGTTCCGCATTATTAAAATAGGATTAACCCGTGACCGGGAAGAGTTGTATGACCGTATTAACCGTCGGGTAGATATGATGATGGAAGAAGGATTACTGGAAGAAGTACGCTCGGTACTTCCCTATCGCCACCTCAATTCGCTCAACACAGTAGGTTATAAAGAACTGTTCAAGTATCTGGATGGAGAATGGGAACTCTCCTTTGCCATAGATAAAATCAAGCAAAACTCCCGCATTTATTCGCGTAAACAGATGACTTGGTTCAAACGAGATGAAGAAATACAATGGTTCCATCCGGAACAAGAAACGGAGATACTGGCGTACCTCCGTCAACAAATAGGGTGACATTGCAAGCAGTTTCTTCTCGAGTCCACAGCGACAATATTTAAAGTCCTTTTCACAAAGAGATTGAAACTTCCCAATAATCCTTATCAAATCTGCATAAAAATCCATCAGGTTTTGTCGAATCTAAGTTTATTGTTACTTTTGCAATTACGAATAAAAACCAAAACCGAATTAAAAAAGCAGATGAAAAAGATCAGCATCACTCTATTACTCTGCCTTCTCTGTCTGACAGGAATGGCACAAGGACAAAAGGCACTCGATTTAAAAGATATCACCTCGGGACATTTCCGTCCGGAAAACATTCAAGGCGTAATTCCGATGCCTGATGGAGAACATTACACACAAATGAATGATGACGGCACTCAAATCATCAAATATTCTTTCAAGACAGGTGAAAAAGTAGAAGTGATCTTCGATGTAAAGACTGCCCGCGAATGTGATTTCAAGCACTTCGACAGCTATCAGTTCTCACCCGACGGAAAAAAACTACTGATTGCCACCAAGACGACCCCGATTTATCGGCACTCATATACAGCTGTACATTATATCTACCCTTTGAAACGAAATGATAAGGGCGTTACGACAAACAACATCATTGAACGGCTGTCTGACGGCGGACCTCAACAGGTCCCCGTCTTTTCTCCGGACGGAACAATGATAGCTTTTGTCCGCGATAACAATATCTTTCTTGTGAAACTGCTTTATGGCAATAGTGAAAGCCAGGTTACCGAAGACGGTAAACAGAACTCTATTATCAACGGCATCCCGGACTGGGTGTATGAAGAAGAATTCAGTTTTAACCGTGCGTTGGAATTCAGTGCCGATAATACGCAAATCGCTTACATCCGTTTTGACGAATCAGCAGTACCGTCCTATTCTTTTCCGGTATTTGCCGGACAAGCACCCCACATTAATGCTTTGAAGGACTATCCGGGTGAATATACCTACAAGTATCCGAAAGCCGGATATCCGAATTCCAAAGTCGAGGTACGCACTTATGATATCAAATCGCACGTCACCCGCACAATGAAACTTCCGTTGGATCCGGATGGATACATTCCCCGCATCCGCTTTACCAAAGACGCCAACAAGCTGGCCATCATGACACTGAACCGTCATCAAGACCGCTTCGATCTTTATTTTGCCGACCCACGTTCAACACTTTGCAAACTGGTGCTACGTGATGAATCACCCTATTATATCAAGGAGAACATCTTCGATAATATCGAATTCTATCCTGAATATTTCAGTTTGCTCAGCGAGCGTGACGGATATAGCCACCTCTATTGGTACAGTATGGGAGGCAATCTGATCAAAAAGGTTACAAACGGCAAATACGAAGTAAAAGACTTCTTGGGATATGACGAAGAGGACGGATCTTTCTATTACACCAGCAATGAAGAAAGTCCTTTGCGTAAAGCAGTCTACAAGATAGATAAGAAAGGTAAAAAGACCAAGCTGTCTCAAAAAAGCGGAACCAATACCCCGCTCTTCAGCAAATCAATGAAGTACTACATGAATAAGTTTACGAGTCTTGATACCCCCATGTTGGTTACGTTGAACGACAATTCGGGTAAGACTCTAAAAACATTGGTTACGAATGACAAGTTGAAACAGACCCTGTCCGGATATGCTGTGCCGCAGAAAGAATTCTTTACTTTCCAGACTACGGATGGTGTAACCCTGAACGGATGGATGATGAAACCTGTTAATTTCTCCGCATCGAAGAAATATCCGGTGTTGATGTATCAATATAGCGGACCGGGCTCGCAACAAGTATTGGATACATGGGGAATCAGTTGGGAAACCTATATGGCGAGTCTCGGCTACATCGTAGTATGCGTGGATGGTCGGGGAACAGGAGGACGCGGAGAAGCCTTCGAGAAATGTACCTATCTGAAAATCGGAGTAAAAGAAGCCAGAGACCAAGTGGAGACCGCTCTCTATCTCGGTAAACAAGCATACGTGGATAAAGACCGGATCGGTATTTGGGGATGGAGCTACGGCGGATACATGACTCTAATGAGCATGAGCGAAGGTACTCCCGTTTTCAAGGCAGGCGTAGCCGTTGCCGCACCGACCGACTGGCGTTTTTATGACACTATTTATACCGAACGTTTCATGCGTACTCCCAAAGAGAATGCAGAAGGATACAAGGCCTCATCCGCTTTTACCCGTGCCGACAAACTGCATGGCAACTTGTTGCTCGTACACGGTATGGCAGATGACAACGTTCATTTCCAGAATTGTGCAGAGTATGCCGAGCAGCTGGTACAACTCGGAAAACAGTTTGATATGCAGATTTATACCAATCGCAATCACGGAATATACGGTGGAAATACCCGTCAGCACTTATACACCCGGTTGACTAACTTCTTCTTGAACAATTTGTAATGGCTGACAGAGTACGTAAGCCTGAATGGCTGAAAATTAATATCGGTGCCAACGAACGATACACCGAAACCAAACGAATAGTTGATTCCCACTGCCTGCACACAATCTGCAGCAGTGGGCGTTGCCCCAATATGGGAGAATGCTGGGGGAAAGGAACGGCTACTTTCATGATCGGCGGTGACATCTGCACCCGCAGTTGTAAATTCTGCAACACACAGACCGGTCGGCCACATCCGCTGGATAGTAACGAACCTACTCATGTGGCAGAGTCCATCGCACTAATGAAACTCGACCATGCTGTCATCACTTCCGTAGACCGTGACGACCTCCCGGACTTGGGGGCCGAACATTGGGCACATACCATCCGCGAGATAAAGCGCCTGAATCCTCAGACTACCATCGAAGTGCTGATACCCGATTTTCAAGGAAAAACGGAACTGGTAGATCTCGTGATAGAGGCCCATCCCGATATTATTTCACACAATATGGAAACCGTACGCCGCATTAGTCCGCTAGTGCGCAGTGCAGCCAACTACGACACAAGTCTGCAAGTAATCGGCCGCATCTCTTCCAAAGGAGTGAAATCAAAAAGCGGCATTATGGTCGGTTTAGGAGAAACTCCAGAAGAAGTGGAAACATTGATGGATGACTTATTGACTGTCGGTTGCCAAATTCTTACTATCGGACAATACCTGCAACCCAGCCACCGTCATTATCCCGTTGCAGAATACGTAACTCCCCCTCAATTTGCAAAATACAAAACAATCGGTTTAGAAAAAGGATTTAACATTGTAGAGAGCGCTCCCCTTGTCCGTTCATCCTACCATGCAGAGAAACACATCCGTTAAGCAAACAAAACACAGGCACTATTTGTTTTATAAGCAGAACCGACAAATAAACATTAAGTAGAGATGGAGCATAAAGGAATACTTTCTTCTGCATTTAACATGTCACTGGGTTTTGTCCCCGTTATTATTTCCATTTTATTGTGTGAACTTATAACGCAAGACACGGCTATTTACATCGGTACAGGTATAGGTATCGTAGGTATATATCTTTCTCACCGACAAAAGGGGGTACTACTCCCTAACTTTATCCTATACATTGCAACCGGAGTATTGTCATTATTATCCCTAGCCGCACTCATTCCGGGAGATTATGTTCCGCCGGGTGCTCTACCGCTTACCCTGGAAGTGGGTATTCTCATTCCCATGTTAAGCCTTTATATGCATAAGAGAAGGTTTATCAACTATTTCTTAAGGCAGATAGGCGCTTGCAAAAAACGTTTATATGCCCAAGGAGCCGAAGCCGCCGTCGTATCGGCACGTATTGTCCTGATCTTCGGTATACTTCATTTTATCATTATCAGCATTACCGTTATTCTCCAGTCTCCGTTGAGCAAGACCAGCTTGTTTGTACTTTATAAGATACTGCCTCCTACAGTCTTTATAATGAGTATCTTGTTCAACCAGGTCGCCATCCGTTTCTTTAATCACCTGATGGCTCACACAGAGTACGTGCCTATTGTCAATACCAAAGGAGACGTGATTGGAAAGACTCCCGCGATAGAAGCCATCAATTATAAGAACACCTATATCAACCCGGTGATACGCATAGCTGTCTCCACACACGGAATGCTCTTTCTTTGTGACAGACCGTCCACAGCCATTCTGGATAAAAACAAAGTGGATGTTCCAATGGAATGTTATCTCCGATATGGAGAATCCTTGGCAGAAGGTGTCAACCGTCTGATCAGCAATGCAATTCCCCAAGCAAAAGATATCAAGCCGGAATTCAATATCGTCTATCACTTTGAAAATGAAGTGACAAACCGCCTCATTTATCTATTCATCATCGATTTGGAGGACGATTCCGTTCTGTGTACTCCCCGCTTCAAGAACAGCAAGTTATGGAATTTCAAACAGATCGAAGAGAATCTGGGTAAAGGCTTCTTCAGTTGTTGTTTCGAAGATGAATACGAACACCTGAAAAACGTTATTTATATAAGAGAAAAATACAAGGAATCTTAGACAGATCGGGCACATGCCCCTTCCAGTCTTTAACCGTACGTGTTTGGATATACTCACCTTCGCAAGTAATATTGGCGGCAATGCACAACTTCGTTTGCGGACGGCAGTTTTGTAGAATGTCTTCCACCATTTTGTGATTCCGATAAGGCGTCTCGATAAACAGTTGTGTCTGATTCTCAGCATACACGCGCTGCTCCAATACCTTCAGTTTCTTGCCACGTTCTCCCGGCTCAATCGGCAGATAACCATGAAACGCGAAACTCTGACCGTTAAAGCCCGAACCCATCACCGAAAGAATAATGGAAGAAGGTCCGACCAGAGGCACCACCTTCAACTTTTTACGCTGTGCAATAGCCACCACATCCGCTCCCGGATCAGCAACAGCCGGACACCCCGCCTCTGAGATAACTCCCATAGAAGCACCACCTATCAGAGGTTTCAAGTAACCGGAAATATCTTCGGGCGAAGTATGTTTATTCAACGGATAAAACGTCAACGCATCAATATCAATCTCCTTATCTACCTTTTTCAGAAAACGACGGGCCGAACGGATATCTTCGACTATAAAATACCGGATACCGGAAATGATTTCCTTATTATAAGAAGGCAATACTTTCTCAATAGGCGTATCACCTAAAGTCACGGGCAGCAAATAAAGGGCAGTTTCCACTTTTAAATGAAGAATTAAGAATTAATCTATCTCAAGAAGCCAGATAGTCGGATTCACTCAGCATTGTATGATAGTCGGTAAACTCTAAAAGATCTTTCAGCTTCATATCTTTATGCTTTTTCATATACGAAGCAACAATCCTCGCACCGACCCATATTCCTATCAATGCCGGAGCCTGGCAACCCAACATCTCAACAGCCGGAGCCGGTTTCATATAATAACGGAATACCATCGGATCACGGGCATGAAGATGATCGTTGGAACAGATATAATCCCAGATAGCCTTTTCATTCTCCCTGCACCAGTCGTTTTCCTCTTTCGAATACCCCATCGCCTCGCCTATATTATCATAATCCAGCAAGTTCTGCACAACGTAATTAATCTTTCCGGAGTGTATCATCAAGTCAATAAGGCACGTTCCCTCATGATAATCCATATCATAACGGCTCAGAAGATAAAACGAAAAACAATCCGGCACAATACGTTCCGGACGCATGGAGCGACACTGGTAATCGTAATAGAAACGCTTATACAAAGGATAATCTTCTCCCATATACTTATCCAGACTGATACCCAACAGAGAATCTACCAGAACGATAGACTCGTTGAACGCCGAGATTTGCGAGTAGACAAGCGGAACCTCCGTATCGGGAACCTCCTTCTTCAACTTCCGGAACCCCTTAGTAAGCCCCTCCTCTACTGCATCCAAATTGGGAAACTGAGTTTCCACATCATTCATCAGACGAACCAGCGTCGTATCTGAATAGAATTTTTGCAGGCGTTGCGAAATCGTATCATCTTTCACCGTGCCGATAGCCAGTACATCCTCAATCAGTATCTTTGTCGGCATACGGTAATCCATCGTCAACTTCTGCATAGCAGAAAAGCTGTTGGAGCGAACATATTCGCTCAACAGCTTATCATATCTCAGAACAGAAATCTCTCCTTCTTTCTGCTCCGTACCTTTTCCTGTGCTTATCCCACAGGAGGCGAGAAGCATACTTATTATAATAAGAAGAGAAATCCGTAATTTCATAATTTATTATCCGTAAATGATATTACCATTTTCGTCCTTGTACTCATCAAGCCCCTTCTCGTATGTAGCCATAGCACGGAGACTCATACCTACGCTGGAGAATCCACCGTCATGGAACAAGTTCTGCATAGTCACCTTACGGGTGAGATCGGAAAACATCACGATACAATAATCGGCACATTCGTCAGCAGTCGCATTTCCCAGCGGAGACATACGGTTGGCAAAGTCGAACAGCTTATCCATACCTTTCACTCCCGAACCTGCAGTAGTGAATGTAGGCGACTGAGAGATCGTATTCACACGCACACTATGTTCGCGTCCGTAGATATAACCGAAACTGCGGGCGATAGATTCCAACAGCGCTTTTGCATCCGCCATATCGTTGTAGCCGTAGAAAGTACGCTGTGCAGCAACATAACTCAATGCAACGATTGAGCCGTAATCGGCAATAGCGTTCAGTTTCTTGGCCGACTGAATCATTTTGTGGAATGAAACGGCCGAAATATCCAATGTCTTATCCAACATTCCATAGTCAAGGTCATCGTAAGTACGTTTCTTGCGTACGTTGGGAGACATACCGATAGAGTGGAGCACAAAATCTATTTGTCCGCCCAGTATATCCATCGAGGTCTTGAATACATTCGACAAATCCTCCACACTGGTCGCATCTGCCGGAACGATCTGGCAATTCAGTTTTTCCGCCAAAGCATTGACTTCTCCCATACGGATAGCCATCGGAGTATTTGATAATGTAATAGTTGCACCTTCTTCTACAGCACGTTCAGCCACTTTCCAGGCAATAGACTGATCATTCAGCGCGCCGAAGATAATACCTCTTTTTCCTTTCAACAAGTTGTAACTCATATCTTTTAATAGTTAAATTTTGTGCAAAGATAGGATATTTCTGCATAAAAACACGAGAAGTGTGCAAATAATAGACACAAATGACAAAAAATACACGTATTCTATCAATTAGTCCACATTCCCTTGAACTTTCACTCCTATCTTTGCGATCGTTAATTACGAGTTCTTACAATGCTCGACAGAATGCCAAGAAAAACAATAAAATGTATAACCCTATAGAAAATTAGATTACTAAATGAACACATTGACAAAAAGATTCCTCTGGATGGCTATATGTTGTTTGCCGTTTATTTCAGGATGCAAACAAAGTGAGTGTGCCGTAGAAGAGAACTTGATAAGTGATGCTCTTTACCGGAATTTACCTTTCGAAATGCCTAAAGTACAACAACCGGCTTTTCCTGCTTATGAAGTGAACATTGAAAAATTCGGAGCCAAAGGAGACGGTTTGTTCCTAAACACGAAAGCAATCAACGATGCTATCAAAGACGTAAACCAACATGGAGGGGGAAAAGTGATTATCCCGGAAGGTATCTGGCTGACAGGACCTATCGAACTGCTAAGTAACGTCAATCTTTATACGGAAAGAAACGCGCTGGTACTCTTCACCGGTGACTTTGAAGCATACCCCATTATCGCCACTTCTTTTGAAGGGTTGGAAACCCGCCGTTGCCAATCTCCTATCTCAGCCCGCAATGCGGAAAATATCGCTATCACAGGATACGGTACATTCGACGGAAACGGTGACTGCTGGCGGCCGGTCAAAAAAGGAAAGCTGACCGCATCACAGTGGAAAAAGCTGGTCAATTCAGGCGGTGTGCTCGACGAGAAACAGGAAATATGGTATCCTACACCCGGTTCACTGAAAGGAGCAATGGCTTGCAAAGATTTCAATGTGCCCGAAGGTATCAATACGGATGAGGAGTGGAATGAAATCCGTCCCTGGTTACGTCCTGTACTATTAAGCATTGTCAAAAGCAAAAAAATACTGCTCGAAGGGGTCACCTTCAAGAATTCACCGAGCTGGTGTCTGCATCCGCTGTCTTGCGAAGACTTTACAGTGAACAACATCATGGTCATCAATCCCTGGTATTCACAGAATGGTGATGCAATCGACCTGGAATCTTGTAAGAATGCACTAATTATCAACAGTGTGTTTGATGCGGGAGATGACGCAATCTGTATCAAGTCCGGCAAGGATGAAGACGGTCGCCGTCGCGGAGAACCTTGTCAGAATGTGATTGTGAAAAACAACACTGTATTGCACGGACACGGCGGATTCGTGGTAGGTAGCGAAATGTCCGGTGGCGTGAAGAATATCTATGTGGAAGATTGTACTTTTATGGGAACTGACGTAGGCCTGCGCTTCAAAAGTACACGTGGACGTGGCGGTGTGGTAGAAAACATCTACATTAATAACATCAACATGATCAATATACCGAACGAACCGCTGCTCTTCGACCTGTTTTACGGTGGAAAGGGAGCTGGTGAAGAATCGGAAGAAGATCTATTGAACCGCATGAAAACCGCTATTCCCCCGGTTACAGAAGAAACTCCCGCATTCCGCAACATCCACATTTCAAATATTGTGTGCAGAGGTTCGGGAAGGGCTATGTTCTTCAACGGATTACCCGAAATGCCGATCAGCAATGTCACTGTTAAGGATGTCGTGATGACAGAAGCAACAGACGGAATTGTCATCAGCCAGGTAGACGGGGTGACCTTGGAAAATGTATATGTAGAATCTTCCAAAGGCAACAATATATTAAACGTTAAGAACGCCAAGAACCTGACGATAGACGGAAAGGTTTATGAGGAATCAGCGAAAGAGGAGAAGTTCACCACAGAGAACGCAGAGGACACAGAGGTACAAATCTGAATAAATGGATTTTATATTATTAAACCGAATCCTCTGTGACCTCAGTGTCCTCTGTGGTGCAAGTGCAAAAAAAGAAAACCACAATATCATTATATAGAGTAAAAAGCTCAAATAGCAGACTATTTTATCTTCCAAAGATAGACAGTCTGCTATTTTTTTCAACTACTTTTGCAGAGAGAAATACGACGTATAACATCAACCTTAGAATCATGAAGAAGAATCTTATTATACTTGCTTTCCTTTTAGGAGGTTTCCACTTGTCTTCCCAAGCGCAGAAACAGGAAAAAAACATTACGATAGAAGTGCATAACAATTGGAATCAGGCAAAAACAGACGCCCCGATTGTTATCAACCTGCATGAGTTACACGCAGATTTCAAAATCAAATCCGCCGTTGTCATGGAAGGGACGAACGAGGTTCCTTCCCAACTAGACGACTTGGACAAAGACCGCAAGATGGACGAACTGGCTTTCGTCGCCGACCTTCCCGCTCATGGCAGAAAAACATTCCAGGTCACTCTTTCTTCGGAGAAAAGCACGAAGACCTATCCGGAAAGGGTATATGCCGATATGTTTATCGCAGACCACCGGAAAGGGAAACATCAGCGGGTGCAGGCAATTACCGTTCCCGGTAGCAGTAATATATACAGTATGGTACGCCCTCATGGTCCGATATTGGAATCGGAACTGGTAGGATACCGCCTTTATTTCAATGAGAAACAGACACCGGATATTTATGGCAAGTTCAACAAAGGGCTGGAAATCAAAGAATCGCAGTTCTATCCAACGGACGCACAATTAGCTAAAGGATTCGGTGATGACGTACTTCGCGTGTTCGACAGTTGCGGACCGGGTGCATTGAAAGGCTGGAACGGACAGAAAGCAACGCATATCACTCTGGTGGAGACACGGACGGAGCGTATCATATCCTACGGTCCGGTACGTGCAATTGCAGAAATAGAAGTAACCGGATGGAAATATCAGGATACGGAACTGAATATGATGACACGCTACACGCTCTATGCAGGACATCGCGATCTTCATATTGAAGCATTCTTTGACGAACCGCTTAATAAGGAGGTTTTCTGCACAGGTGTACAAGACATTGTAGGTACTTCCAAATCTTTCTCCGATCATAAAGGACTTGTAGGAAGCTGGGGAACGGACTGGCCTGTAAACGACACTGTGAAATATGCTAAAGAAACCGTAGGACTGGGCACTTGCATTCCTCCACGTTATGTGAAATCGGAAGAAAAGGATAAAGCTAACTTCCTTTATACGATTACCGCTCCGGGAAATAAATATTTCCAGTATCATACGACTTTTACTTCGATGAAAGAAACTTTCGGATATAAAACACCGGAAGCATGGTTTGCCTATCTCCGTGAATGGAAAGAAGAGTTGGCTCACCCGGTAACTATAAAGGTGATAAGGTAGATACATATACAACTAAACAAAAATTACGAGGTTTCTACCAATTTTTCTATGACTCTGCACAAATATTCCTCCTTGTGCAGAGTCTTTTTTTCTACCTTTGTCACCAGATAAAACCAGCAAATCACTTATATAAATATAATCTATAAAATGAAACGATTGACACAGACTTTAGCTTTTTGCCTATTAACGGTCTTCACCGCAGTAGCACAAAAAAACTATGTATCTGAGGTATGGGTTTCCGACCTCGGAAACGGTAAATACAAAAATCCGGTACTTTATGCCGATTACTCCGATCCTGACGCTTGCCGCGTAGGAGATGATTTCTATATGACTTCATCTAGTTTCAACTGTTTACCCGGATTACAAATCCTACATTCCAAGGACTTGGTGAACTGGACGATTATCGGTGCCGCCGTCCCCAATGCTCTCTCTCCCATTGAAACTCCGGAACGGCCGGAACATGGCAACCGTGTCTGGGCTCCCGCCATTCGCCATCACAACGGAGAGTTCTATATCTTTTGGGGGGATCCTGACCAGGGAGCTTTTATGGTGAAAGCCAAAGACCCGAAAGGTCCGTGGAGCGAACCAGTCTTGGTGAAACCGGGAAAAGGAATTATTGACACCTGCCCGTTTTGGGATGAAGACGGGAAAGTGTATATGGTACATGCATACGCAGGAAGTCGTGCCGGGCTGAAAAGTGTAATCACCATCTGCGAACTAAATGCAGAAGCAACAAAAGCCATCACTCCTTCACGCATAATCTTCGATGGTCATGAAGCACATCAGACTTGCGAAGGTCCTAAAATGTATAAGAGAAACGACTATTATTATATCTTCCATCCAGCCGGTGGCGTACCAACAGGCTGGCAGGTTGTACTACGTTCTAAAAACATCTATGGTCCCTACGAATGGAAAACCGTACTTGCGCAAGGCAACTCTCCCATCAACGGTCCTCATCAGGGTGCATGGGTAGATACTCCTACCGGAGAAGATTGGTTCCTTCACTTTCAGGATGTGGGTGCTTACGGACGTATCATGCATCTTCAGCCTATGAAATGGGTAAACGACTGGCCTGTGATCGGCATAGACAAAGACGGTGACGGCTGTGGCGAACCTGTTCTGACTTATAAAAAGCCAAATGTAGGTAAAACATATCCCATCTGCACTCCGCAGGAAAGTGATGAGTTCGATGGATATACCCTCTCTCCACAATGGCAATGGCATGCCAATATCAATGAAAAATGGGCATACTATGCAGGTGATAAGAGCTATGTAAGATTATACTCCTATCCGGTTTTGAATGACTATAAAAATCTGTGGGATGTAGCCAACCTGCTTCTACAGAAAACGCCTTCTGACAATTTCACTGCAACAATGAAACTTACGTTTACCCCTAATCCTAAAAATAAAGGTGAACGCACCGGACTGGTTGTAATGGGGAGAGATTATGCCGGAATCATTCTGGAAAATACAGATAAAGGTCTGGTCCTGTCTCAAGTTGAATGTAAAAAAGCAGATAAAGGAAAACCGGAACAGGCAAATGCTTCTGTGGATCTTTCTCAAAATACTGTTTATCTGAAAGTTCGTTTCAGCTATGACGGCAAGAAGATCAAAGGCAGCGAAGGCGGACACGATCTCATTGTGATGTGTAACTTCAGCTACAGCCTTGACGGAAAAAAATATCAGCCACTAGGCAATCCTTTACAGGCAAGAGAAGGACAATGGATTGGCACAAAGGTCGGAATGTTCTGCACACGACCGGCTATCGTCACTAACGACGGAGGATGGGCAGATGTAGACTGGTTCCGGATTACTAAGAAATAGTTTCAAATTTAGTTCCCTGGTTTGAAACTGTTAGTTCCATACGGTGGAACCAATTGTTTTCCGTCATGAAACTAAAAGTTCCGTGGCAAGAAACAATTCTTTCCAAAGGAGAAGAAGATAAAACCCGGCAAGTAGGAAAGGATTTCTTTATCTTATCTTTTTTACCTATTTTTGTATCGGTAAAAGAGATTAAAGGAGAACAATAAGATACAGTAAGAATGAAGAAACTAGTTATATTTGACCTGGATGGAACATTGCTGAATACCATCGCTGACCTTGCCCACAGCACCAATTATGCTTTAAATAAATTAGGATACCCCACTCATGAAATAGAAAAGTACAACTTCATGGTAGGCAATGGTATCAATAAACTCTTTGAACGCGCATTGCCCGAAGGTGAAAAGACGGAAGAAAATGTACTTCGTGTACGCAATGAGTTCGTTCCTTATTACGATATTCACAATGCAGATGATAGCCGACCTTATCCGGGCATTCCGGAACTGTTATCCTATCTGCAGTCTGCAGGCATCCAAATTGCCGTAGCATCCAACAAATATCAGGCTGCCACAGAAAAGCTGGTTGCCCACTACTTTCCCGGTATTCACTTTACAGCAGTTTTCGGCCAACGGGAAGGAGTAAATGTCAAACCTGATCCAACAATCGTTTTTGATATATTAAAACTTACCGATGTACGAAAAGAAGATGTTCTTTATGTAGGTGATTCCGGTGTAGACATGCAAACAGCGGCCAATGCCGGTGTAACAGCTTGCGGAGTGACATGGGGATTTCGACCACGTACGGAACTGGAAGAATTTGCGCCTCCATACATCACGGAAACTGCTGAAGAGATAAAACGTCTCATCTCGGCTGATAAAATCTAATATTACATATTTTCCGTACAAATTTCAATATTACTTTCCTTACAATGCATTTTCTTTGCAACAGGTAAGAAAGGCTCACCTTTGTGTGCCTAAATCTAAGAACAATAGTAATCTAATTTATTATAAAATGAAAAAGCATCTTATACTATTTTTTGCAGGAGTAATATTGAGTTACGGGAACATAAAAGCACAGACAGTTCCCGATAAAAAAGAAATTCTGAAAGTAACTCTTCATGTGAACGACTATTTCATGAAGAAATATGCCGACTATCGCACTCCTTCCTTTGTGAAAAAAGTAGTTCGCCCCAGTAATATCTGGACACGAAGCGTATATTACGAAGGCTTAATGGCACTCTACTCCATCTATCCCGCAGACGAATATTATCTTTATGCCAAAGAATGGGCAGATTATCACCAATGGGGATTCCACCGGGGAACAACCACCCGTAATGCTGATAACTACTGCGCCAGCCAAATCTATCTTGATTTATACAACATTTGCCCTGATCCTGAAAAAATACGGAAAACGAAAGCCAATATGGATATGCTGGTCAATACTCCACAAATAAACGACTGGTGGTGGATAGATGCTATCCAGATGGGGATGCCTATATTTGCCAAAATGGGGAAACTTACAGGCGAACAGAAGTACTTCGACAAGATGTGGGATATGTACGAATATACCCGTAATAAACACGGAGAGAACGGAATGTTCAATGTCAAAGAAGGTTTGTGGTGGAGAGACCATAATTTCGACCCTCCATACAAAGAGCCTAATGGTAAAAACTGTTATTGGAGCCGCGGTAACGGATGGGTATACGCCGCTTTAGTACGGGTAATGAATGAAATTCCATCTGATGAAAAACATCGCCAAGATTACATCAATGATTTTATGGCTATGAGCAAAGCACTGAAACAATGCCAGCGTGAAGATGGCTTTTGGAATGTCAGCCTCCACGATCCGTCAAACTTTGGAGGCAAAGAGACTTCCGGCACAGCTCTTTTCGTATATGGTATGGCTTGGGGCATACGCAACGGATTATTGGATAAAAAGACATACCTGCCTGTAATCATAAAGGCATGGAATGCTATGGTGAAAGATGCAGTCCACCCGAATGGTTTTCTTGGCTATGTACAAGGAACCGGCAAAGAACCCAAAGATAGTCAGCCGGTCACTTATGACAAAATTCCTGATTTTGAAGATTTCGGTACAGGATGTTTCCTTCTTGCCGGAAGTGAAATCTATAAATTAGACCTCCATATATAGCTGATAAACAACTTTATCTTGAATCCGGCCTGTGAGACGTGCAGGCCGGATTCAAGGTTATCACTAAGCCAGTCAGACTAACGAACTACCCAATATACATTCCCAATAATTCCTGATGGAACCAACTCATCCTTTGAAGTTGCAATCTCCGGATAAGCATAAGTAAACCGATCTTTTAATGGTAATGACGCATCACCGATCATTCTGTTCATCAGCGAATTGACCACATGTATCTCTAAAGAATTGTCTCCTTCAACTACCCAATGAGTCAAATCCGCTTCCCAAGGTGAGCACCATAAAGTTGAAATCTCATGCCCATTCAGATAAATCCTAGCCAGCGAACCTACATGATCCAAACGCAACAGCACCTGCTTACCTTTTTCTTTTCTTTCTATATGAATATTCTTTTTATAGACAACCGTCCCCGAATAATAAACAATGCCCGGTTCTTTTGCTTTACTCCAGTCAGTTAATTGCGTAAATACCACTTCGCCCGGTCCACCCCATCTCGGATCAAAATAGACATTCCAATCTCCACTGACAATAAACCTTTTCTCTTTATCTGTTATAAACCTTTTCACAGGTAAAGAATCCTTTTTTCTATCCGAGACAATAATAAACCCGGATTCCTTAGCAGCAAGTGATAATCTCAATGACAAGGAATTTCCTTCCAATACAGCAGGAATTGAATAACACTCTCCGGAAACCGGATCCCAATATTCAGCATATTTCCTACCTGTACGCAAATGGACAAAATCACTGAATACATTCTCACTATGATTATTTATAAAGTAAATATCAATATTCGGCAAATGACGATGGGTAAAATATACTTTATTTTCCGGTTCATTCCCACTTTTCAAAGCAATATCCGGATGAATTCCCTCTTTTTGCAAAGCCTCCTCCAAAGTTATTCCCCAATATACATGCCCCTTCCCCAAAGAGCGGATTCCACGATCCTTTTTTCCGCTTCCCCACAAGGAAGCTACCATCTTATCATATTCATCATCATGCACCCGTTCGGCCAAAGATACAGGATATGCAGGACGTTCGCCATATAACGCAACTCCCTGCTCCACCAAAGTAACAATATGCCGGAGGACAGCCAATGTCATATTACAGTCTTTCTGCAGGACCAACATACGATATTTCATACCATCCGGCAGTACAATATCTCCATTTAAAGCTTTAGTTCTGTTGATCAGAGCATCTGTAGTACACACATCAAAGTTATATCCCTCGGGTATCTCCGGCAAACGATGAGAAAGTAACTTCACAGGCGGATTATCGCCCAAATAAACACATAAATCGATAACAGGAATTCCCTTTCGTAAAAGTCCGGCACATCTTGCCTGATAATCCCAAAACGGACGACTATAATTCCAGTAAGCGTTATTTCTATTCAGGCAATAGTGCCTGCCTCCCCCCGTGTTACCAGGGATTTTATCAGTCCAAGGCTGATAAGCAGATGCACATACAACAAATTCATTACTTCCGAAAGCTAATGCATAATCAGCCAAATTCTTTAAATCAGCTAACGAATGAGAAAATTTAGCGTCCGTAAACGCCTCGGCAGAAGCCACTCTTTTACCGTAAAGATGAGCAGCGGAAGACGCCTCTTTTATATCATAACTTCCTTCAGTTTGATAAGCCCAAAACTCTCCCTGTGGTTTCTGCACCCTACCTTTCGCCTGAATATTATCGCCTACAATATTCAAAGCATTCCCGATAGCCTGTGCTGTAAAATCAAGGCCAGCATCGAGGCATAGGCTATCTAGCGTACCATAATAACGATCAGATATTAAATCGGCAATAGTGCGTCGCATATCATATAGAAAACGGTCTGAAACTTCAGCAGAACCGACAACATATCCCATCAAAGCAGGAAGATAAGGATGGATATCATACCCCTTGCGTTTCATGAATTCCTGCTCGAATCCTGGAGTCCAGTTCTGCGCCCCCGCTTCATGGCTATCCATTATCATTCCGGATGGCGGACAACCTCTGACCGACAATGAATCATAAATGACTTTAAAATAATTTTTCCACTGAACAATAGCCGCTTCCGCAGACATCTTATCACATTCCAAACCTTTTAACCCGGTACGTCCATGCTTGGTATATCCTCCCTGTGATTCGTGGGCAAATCTCATTATCATCCATTCCCCTTGTGGAACATTCCAGTTCAAAACTCCATTTCCATCGACCAGTTTTGTCAAATCAATAACATCAGCCGGATTTATCGCATCTGTCGAAGGTAAAGATGGTCTTTCTTCATTTTCTATAAAGTCCGAATTAAAACCGGCTTTATCTTCCCAATTATTCACTTTTTCTTGTGAAGAAAGCAGTAATCCTCCAATCAATAATTTCGAATATCGATTCTTACTATCTGCCCAATCATGCAGATGAATCCTGAAAAAGCGGCTTTTGACCTCCGGAAAAGTTACCGTATGTTGCCTGCACTTTGTCGACACCCCTTGGTAAACAGGTTTCAACTTACAAACTTTTTTATAATGCAAACCGTCATCCGAAGCCTCCAATTCCCCCATATCGGGCAATACTTCATACATAGCTCCATAAAACTGATCGGATGAATGACCGGGAATATTCATGGCACATGTACGCGCTTTTCCTCTGGGGTTAGCACTATAAGTAAAACTCCGGGCTGAAAAAGGACTCCTAAAATCCATTTTTATATAAACAGATTCTCCCGGAAGTAGTCTGGGCATCTCAACCAACTTCCCATTCTCAACAAATAGAGACTCAAGGGATAATCCTTCCATATTAGAAGACAACTCCGGTTTCCTGCTTATACTCGTTTCCACAGTTCCAGTAACAGGAAAAGCGATGACTGCAAAATCCCAAAATTCAGATTGTGATGTAGGTAAAGGAAGACGACCGGAAAACCGGCAATTTCCACTGACAACTGTATCGCTGGCAACTACCTTTTGCATACTAAGTTTCTTCGTTATCCAAGGGCCTCCGGCTACATAACCGTTAGAGACATTCACCTCAAATGTCAATCCCAACCTTTTAGCCTCGGATGCCGAAAAAATCAGTTGCTCCCACCAGTCTTTCGAAAAAACGGGAGAAGCATCAGCTCCTTTCCCGTGCACCTGATCGTAATACACCACTCCTCCGATTCCGGCCTGCTTAAACGCTTCCAAATCAGCAGTTATTCCTTCCTTTGTGGTCTCCGTTTCACCATGAAACCACCATAATTTAGTGCGGGCTGAATCATTTGGGAATCTAAATTCCTGCCGTAGCAAATCTATATTTCCCTTCTCTTGCTTAACTGAAGAATGCCCGCACAAAACTAAAAGTCCCCCTAACAACAGGGTCCTGTAGAACATCTTCATATTGTATAATAAATTACTTTTTAGAATCGCTTCTCTCCCCTTTCTGGTAAGCAGAAGGAGATACTCCAAACTGTGCCTTAAAACATTTACTGAAATAAAGAGGATCATTAATACCCACTTTATAAGAAACTTCCGCAACAGTCAGATCCCTTTCGGTCAAAAACAATTCGGCAGCCTTCTTCATTCGTACAACACGCAAATATTCATTCGGTGAGTATCCGGTCACGCCCCGTAATTTCTTATAAAACACAGTTCGTCCCATCCCCATCATCTGCGCAAATTCATCAATAGAAATGTTGTATTGAGAATAAATCTTTTCCACCACAGCCACCAACTGATCCGCAAACTCCTTGTCCCGGTCCGTGTTACATAAAGCAGGACGTACTACCCCCGGTTCACTGGAAAACTTCTTCCGTAACTTTTCGCATTGCTCTATCAGCCGAAACACCTGCGCAAGCAAAAGCTTAAAACTAAATGGCTTCGCAACATAAACATCCGCTCCCGCTTCAAGTCCTTCCAGGTGCTTATCCGGTGAAGTCAAGGCAGTCAGCAGAATAATAGGAATATGACTTGTCGCAAATTCAGTTTTCAGTTTCTTTGTCACTTCGAAACCGGTCATCCCGGGCATCAATACATCGCAGATAATCAAGTCTGCGTCATAGTTGCATGCCTTTTCAAATCCGGATATTCCATCCGCAGCCACTTCTACTTCAAAATAAGCACTAAGCTCCTCCTGCAGGAACCCACGAATATCATTATCATCTTCGATGACTAATATTTTATGTTTTCTTGACGTTGTGATTGTCTTTTCATGTTCCTGACATTCCTCTGAAAATTCCTGCAAATGATGAGTCTGCATATTCGCTTCTTCCAGCAGGAGATTGCCGGGAACCAAGAAGTCTTTTTCCGAATAAACAGTTTTATCAGTCGGAATACATACCGTAAATACGGAACCTCCCCCTTCATTATCTTTATATTCAATCGTTCCCTTATGCACCTGCACCAATTCATGGCTCAAATGCAACCCTACTCCAATGCTATCTCCGGAGAAACTACTTTGCATGAAACGTTTAAACAATTCTCCCTGCTTTTCTTTAGGAATACCTACTCCGGTATCCGCTACCTGAATGTATAAACACTTCTTCACCTCATCCACATTCACAGAAAACAGAATTGTCCCACCCGAAGGAGTATACTTAAAAGCATTTGAAAGTAAGTTATACACCACCTTATCCAAATTACCTTTATCAATAAACATTTTATAGGATGGTACAGACGGCAAAAAGCGGAAATCCATATTCTTCTGTTCTGCTACGTCACTGAAACTTAAATATATTTCGTACAGGAAAGCAACTACATCAGTTTCCTGCAGAGAAAGAGCCAACTTGTTGTTCTGCATTTTTCTGAACTCCAGCAACTGATTAATCAGCCTCAACATACGTTGTGTACTTTTATCCATGACTTTCAACGGATGCAATAAGGCTTGTGGAATATCATCCGTCCGATACATTTTCTCCAATGCTCCTTGGATCAATGTAAGCGGAGTACGGAATTCATGAGAGATATTTGTGAAAAATACCAGTTTATACTCTGTCAGTTGTTTTTCAACATTGATGCGGTTGCGCAACCTATTGAAATTAAAAATGATACGATATGTAAAGTACAAAGCTATTAATATCAGGATGAAATATCCGAGCATAGCCCAATTCGTTTTCCAAAACGGAGGCACAATAACAATCTTCAAGGTTGTTTCGGTATCATTCCAAATACCGGCACCATCACAATATTTCACATGGAAAATGTAACTCCCCGGCTCCAGATATTTATAAGTGGCAAAACTTAAAGAAGACGGAACATTCCATCCCTTGTCATAGTTTTCCAGCCAATACATATACTTGATTTGACCATTATCCGAATAATCGAGAGTAGAAAAATCAAGCATAAAAGAATTCTGGAAATATTTCAATGTAATCTTATCCGAATAGGCTAAAGATTCTTGCAAAGGAGAACCCGGCATATTAGGCTTCACCTGAATTCCATTAACGGACAATCCTGTGATAACAATAGGAGAAAGCAATCTCTCTGTTGGAATCTTCTTCGGGTCAATAATCGTCAATCCGTAGTTTGTTCCAAAAATCAGTTTACCGTCTGCACCCATACACGCACTGTTCTCGCTATATACATTTCCTAATGTATAAGATGAGAAGAAATAATTCTCGAAAGAATGGCTGTTGGGATTGAATCTTGAAATTCCATATTCCGTAGCAATCCATAATTGTCCCGAATAATCTTCTAAAATAGATTGCACCATATTATTAACCAGTCCTTCCGCTATTCCATAATGTGTATATTTCAAAGACTGACAGTCGTCTGACAGTTCGCATAGATTCAGCCCGCCACCCGAAGTACCTACCCACATGCGCCCTTTGCTATCACGAAACAGGCAACGAATCTCATTGCTGCAAAAATTGCCATCAGTGTAGCTGAACAAATGATAGTTATCTTCATTAGCAATCAATGAGTCAGGGTGGAATATGCAGATACCTTCACTTGTGCCCATCCATATCATCCCTTTCTCATCTTCTGCCATTACTCTGACTATCCGTAAGCCATACTTCTTTCCTTGAAAGAAACGACGGAACTTATATTGTCCTTTTTCCGTTGATTCTGCCAGATCCAGTCCTCCTCCAAATGTTCCCACCCACATACGATCTTTCTTATCGCGAAGAATGGAATAAATATTAGAATGAGATAAGGCAAAAGGATTAGACGGATCCGTTTTATACCACGTATCTCCTATTTTTAGTCCGTCTCCCCGGGTTCCTATCCATATATTCTCCCGACTATCTTCTGAAATCGCATAAATATTATAGGGCAAATAATGATTATCTATCTTAGTTTTCAGATGAGAATCATAATTATACAATCCACCTCTTCGCGTTCCTACCCATATATCTCCATTCGACATTTTAGTCAGTAACCGGATTGTATTCGAACGGTCAAAAACATCCGGTGATTCTGGATAGACATGTGTAATGCCTTTATTTGAAATGGAAATATGAGACAAACCGGAATATTCGGAGCTTACCCATATTCCTCCTGTTCTGTCTTTCATCAAACATAACAAAAAATCTGACCCTATAGGTCCTGCATTCTTCCCTTCGGAAACAAAGTGTTCCAACCGGTCCTCCTGAATATCGTAGGTGAAAAGTCCGTTTCCATAAGTTGAAATCCACACAATCCCCCGGTCATCACGCACCACATGATAGCGTTCATAATCTATATATTTCATCTTCTCTTCAGGAATCAGTTGAAAATTCTTTATTTCTCCGCTCTTCGAGTTTATATAATAAATTCGTCCAGTGTTATTGTAAGCCCAACAATCTCCATAATTGTCATGAATAACTTTTCCATTATTTATTTTCAATTCCCGGCAAGGAGTTATTTGAAAATTCTGAAAATCAAATTCATATACCCCTTCGCTAGAAGTAAATATAACCCATTTATCTTTTATCAATGAATGTGTACTGACAGATGTATTACCGGCAATAGCAGACAGCGACGCTAAACAGTCTATTTTTTTCGATCCATTTACACAGCGATACACATCTCCACTCTTTGTCAGAAAATACATATCCTCTCCATGAGGGAAAGAAGAAGAAAAATTCAATTTCCTATCGATAAATTCAACTTTCCCTTTATAAACAGACGCAAGTCCCTGCATGGTACCAATCCAGATCCTGCCACTAGAATCTTCATTTATAAATTTAATCCGGTCATCGGGCAGGTTCCCAAATTTCGTTCTAAACTTCACAGAGGTCATAGTCCGATCGTCCTCACAAACAATTTGACGCACACCATTCCTTCTATGCCAAAGCCACACATCTCCATTAGAGGACATAAATATTTCCGAATAGTTCTCTCCATCACTTCCGGTACCGGTAAAATCTACAAAACAAGCTTTCTGTAGGTCATAACAGCTGAATAATTCCGGCACTGTTTTTATCCATAGAAAACCGTTCTTATCCTCTGCCACATGTTTTATTCTGTTATCTGCTAAAGAAATCCGATCGTGTTTCCCGCTTTCCAACTGATAAGTAAGAAAAGTATTTCCATCATAACGGGTCAATCCGTCTAAAGTACCCAACCATAAGAATCCTTTACTGTCCTGAAACATGCATCGTACAGAATTACTAGGTAGCCCATCACTGGTTCTCATTTGTTTGGAACTAAGTTCAATATCAGCATACAGATCCGATATAGAAAAACTAAACAAAACGAAAAGGCATAATAATTTATATTTCATATAGTGCTTTGGGTTATTTTGATTGCTGGTTACAAAGATACATCTTTTGCACTGCAACATAGAATGTAACACTATGAAAAAGTAAAATCTCCATATAAATTTATTCTTTAATAATACACTTCCCACGATTTATCCCCTCTGCATTGATCGTCATTTGTCGACAAGTAGCATTATTATAAAAACTAACGTTCACTTTTCCATTATTATCAGTCCTCACATCAGGATTCCAATACAAAGTTCGACGAAAATCGATATCTCCCGGAACACTATTACTATGATTTACCTGATAGAATTCTCTTACAGGAGAAAAGGCTTTGAAAAAAGTATAACGCATTCCCTTCTTATACTTGTCATGCAACACATCGTTATATAAACGGACGATGAATAATACCAGCCTTTGGTTAGCCTGAAAAACAGCATCATGTAAATGTCTCATACTATAAAAATCTGATGTCGGATCACTCGGAGGATAATAGCCATAATTACTATCTATGTTTCTCACTATCCAAGCCCGAAGATTTCCATCATACACTTCTATTGTTTTTATATTCTCTATCGGATGATCGGAAGCACCGATGCCCTTTCGCGGATTAACAGAACCTCCACCATCTAAAATATAACAAATAGCACTATTAGCATACGTATACGCAGTATCTACCATGTTTACCGCAGAAATATTTCTTTCCATATATTCCCCCAATGTTCCTGGATAATCCTTCCCTTGATCCATTAGCCTACTAATATCCTTTTCCACATCACAAACCAGATCCGGAAATATCTCATTCTTTATCTGTTTTTTCTTTATCACCACTTGGGGAAGATTCTGTATCATACCTAAAACATTACTATTGGCCAGACTATCTGAAGTGTCTGCAAAAACAATAACCGTATCCTTCACCTGAAAGTCCGAAATAGAATAACTGCGGGCTTCCGGACTAAAAAGGCGGTCGAACATAATCCTGCAATGTTTCGGTTTGCCTTTCGAAGTCACAGAAAGAGCCAGCTGCCATTCACCGTCTACTGCCGCATGATCCGGCAACAGGAAATGGAAACGCCCTTTTTTGTCAGTTTTGCAATGACCATGGAAAGAAGCACTATCCTTAACAATCCAAAATACAACATCCACATTCGCTTCCACCTTATTCTTGAGTAAAGATTTCACTACACCACTCACTGGTAAACCCTCTTCAGCATAATGTGCCACATGAAAAGGAGATACCCCCGCCATCACCTGCCAATTGTAACGGCGCCACCCCTGTACCATCATCAACAAGTCCAACTTCATACGATTACTACGGTCGTCCGTCCCGAAATATTGCATCGGATGAGCGATGTAACCTCGTATTTCAGAAGAGAGCAACAAGTCTGTCAGGATATTCTCATGATAACCAGTATGAATTTCTGTGCCGGCATCACGCACAGACAATGAAAAACTGCCTGATACAGGATTACCGGACAAATCTTTCACAGCAAGTGATAGTCTCACCTTTTCTAAAGGTTTATAGAAAGGTTTATCCGCCTCCACCGTAACACGGCAATATTCTAACGGAGCACGATTAAAAGCCAAACGGTCTGCCAAAATTTTACCATCCTGATTATAAAGAGTAAATTGAAGGCAACCGGCAGGAAGTTTTCCTTTATCCAATTGATAAATATAAGGTTTATCACCCAAAATTAAAGCTTCTGCTGAATAAACTGTACCACGACATGATACAGAAACGGCTAAAGTATCAGCCGGCAAGTCCGGAGATTTTTGCAGATGTACCTGATAAGTCTCTGCATCCAAATCTGTCACACGCATCACATATCCTGAAGAAATAATGTTTGAAAAAGAAAAGTCATATTTCTTTCCATCATAATCGGCTACAATTTTATATGTAGTCTTATCAGGAATCATTTCAAAAAATCCCATACCTTGGTGATAAGTGGAGAAATATGAAACCAGTTCACCGGAAGAATCATATACCGCACCTGTTATATTCAAATCTTCTCCATTCTCTCCTGTAGCTTTGAAACCGATTCTCGAACGTAACCCAACCACAGCATTTCCTCCTTCAGGATAAAAGGAAAGGTTGACTTTCTTAGCTTTTGTGTTTTTTTTACGTTCGTCTTTCAAGCCAAAACCACTATCCATCTTCCGATCAGTATAATGCCCTTCTATTTCCGGAGAATCATAAACAGGAAATACACGAGAAAAAATACAATCGTCACCAAAATTCAACATACTTCGAGTGTAAGCACGAACTTCATAGAAACCACTATGATAACGGGAACTCAAGGCAAATTCACCATGACATTCACCATTTTCAAGCTTCAATTGGCGGTCATCCACTACCATGCCTTGTGGAGTCAACAGCTCTACATGTAACACTTTGCTTAAAGTTGTAGGACGAAGTTGCTCGGCAAATACCACATAAGCCTTAAACCAAATAGTATCACCCAAATAATATCCGGTATTGTCAAAATGAAGATACACCTTTTCTTGAGGGTTCAGTTGGTTGAATTGATTTATCGCTTTTACATAGCCAGGTAATGAACGGACACTTATAGATTGGGCATATAATGGTGGAACTATTATGATATATAATAGTAAAATAGCGAAAACTGTTTTTATTTTAGTTATGTGTTCCATGGCTTTTTAAGATTTACACAAGCAAAACTAGCCAAAAGGAATAATGAATACAAAAAACTTAGCAGGCTATTTCGAAACAAGGATTATTATCCATATTTATGTCATTTTTTCCATATACCGACCAATGATTTGCATTGGTTCATAATCGGTACGGTTTTGAACAATTCAATGCTTTTCTCTATAACATGGTCAATTCTTCCATCTCCTTCACTTTTCTCTGTTTCTTCGATAAATAAGGAGTTTGCAGGTGAATAGTCGGTCTTTCACCTTCTCTTCATCGTGAATCAAATCAAATGGCTGCTTCCTGATTTAACCATTGAACAAGATTAGTAAAGCTATTTCGTAATTAGTTTCAACCCTATTTGAAACTAAAAGTTTCACGCCGAGAAACAAAGTGTTTCAAGCAGTGAAACTATTTTTGAAACTAATCGCCACAGGTGAAGAGGTGGTGAAGTTGTTACCCTTCACCCGCAAACTCCTTATTCATCGAAGAGACAGAGAAAAGGTGAAAGAAGACATAGAAAGATTGAAAATAAATATCCGATGAGAAAATCCATTCTATTCTGTAATAATTAAAAACCGCACCGATTAATTACTAATCCGTTAATCACTATTTAATTACTTTGTACACCATTATGAGCTTCCCAACTAAATTTCAAAAGAGCAACTACACCCAAACTTCATATTAAGAAGAGCTATTTTGATTTAGTTTTTTTAAAGAATGCTCCTTACCAATTAGTTTTCCCGTTCAATAATATATTTGTTTTAATCTCTTGATATAGTTGACTGATTCGTATCTTCTATAACCGAGTTGTCGAATTTATGTTTTTTCTTTCCAAAAGTGAAACGATAATTTACCGATAAGCTAATCACATGATCGCTGACGCGAGGTATTCGACTTTCATATCTTCTTTCATAGCCAATTTGCTGAAGAGATCCTTTAGAGACTGCCTTGTACGGTGTTCGCATATATAAATCAATATTCCAGTTGTTGATACTATAACCAGCTCCGAATCCCAGCATTCCGGGAGAATGAGTCATAAGACCGGAAGTGATTTTCATATACTTTGATGGTGCCATATAGTTTACATCAAAGCTCCAACCATTATGCATATAAAAAAGAGAACAGCAAAAGAAAAAACGATCAAAAGAAAATTTTTTCCACAATGTCACATCCATGCGGTCATAAATCAGCACTGGTCTTAAACTAAATATCTGTGGAATAATATCATATTGCAAAGCCAATTCATAGTGCTGACTCAAACTTTTGCCTCCATTCAAATTTTGATATATAAACATTTTCCGTTCGTCATCATAACGATATAGTTCATAGATCTGCGGATTACTTATGTGCAAACTAGCTGAATAAAGCAATGTCAACTTAGAATTCATAGTCCAATCATAATTTAATCCTGCATTATATTGCAAATAGTCTTTTAATTCAGGATTTCCTACAAACATCTCGTATTCATTTTTTTTATATTCGTAACCGGTACGATTTGAAAGACCTATTTCTGTACTACGGACAGTTCCGGTCAACTTCAACGAATGTCCCTTATGAAGATAGGAGAGTTTCAATGAAGGTATGAAAAAAGAACTGAACACATGATTTCCATTCGTCGTAGTATATGATAAATGTTCGGCAATGCTAGCTTGTAGATTAAATTTCTTCTTAATGCGATAATTATATGTAGCATAAAAACTGGTATTACCTTTATTTAAAAAGATCTCTGAATTTTGCCCCTCTTTTGTATTTAAGTTGTTAGTATACGTAAAATTCTGATTTAGAGTCAAACTGACAGATGATTTATTTTTGAAACTTTTACTATAGTTACAATTAAGCCTTCCATACCAACTATCTTCGGCAGTAGCATTGGCATAAGAAGACGTTATGACTTCATCCGTACGCTGCTCATACCATCGATTGTAATCGTTGTTTCCATAACTTCCATACAACTCCAATCGAAGTATCTGCCTTTTGGGAAGAGTACGATTATAGCGTAATTGTAAAGCCGGATTCAACCTAACAGTATGTTTGTATTCTTGTTTCACGAGAACAGCGGATGTATTATTATACCGTTGCCGATTCCAGTCGTCATTTTCGGACATACTCCTATTCATTCGTAAAGAAGAATAAAATGTTTGCAGCTTATCTTTATAGATATAGTTCAGATAGGTTTTCAAATTGTTATTGTTATCCAATGAGGGTAGCTCATCATCTGTCCGTACAATGGTTTCGTCAGGAAAATGATAAATGGTTTCGGTATATCCCTCATCATGATTTCTAAAATGAGTATAACTGTCCGATACTGACACAGCCCATTCAGATTTTCCTTCAAAATACTGGGCAGTTCCTCGTCCAGTACCTGTTGGTTTGTTCAATTGATGCCTTGCGTTTAAAGCGATTGTTCCTAAGTAATCCCGTTCTTTAAGTATATAATCTAATATAGTAGAAGCTTCCGGGTAATCGGGACGACCTTGAGAATAAAAATCTACACGTTTAATATCTTTGGGGTTTAGATTCTGCACTTCTTCCCGTGTTGCCTCACGTCCGTCAATACACAATAATACGCTTTCTCTATGATAAGTGATAGTTGCACTTCGAGGATCAGCTTCCAGCCCCGGAATCATTAACGCACGCAAAGCACTGTATCCATCATAAGAATGTCGTAACTGCTCACGAGTAGGGAATACCATTATTTTGTCTTCGGTATTTATCCGGTTTTGAGCTAGCACAGTTACTTCCTGTATCTGTACCACTTTCTTATCCATCGTTATTTCTCCTAAACGAATCTGGGTCTCTTTGGTCGGATTCAAGACTAAAGTGGTTTCTTTATAACCTAAATAACTGATTAATAGCTTGTACTTTTGTTCCGTACGTGGAAGTTTGAGTTCAAATTCTCCTTTACTATTTGTAACTCCTCCTATCACTAAAAGCGTATCATTACTATAGCAGTGTATAGTTGCCGCTACTAAGTCTCGTTTATTTTCATCTATTAAATGTCCTTGTATTTTCAGTTCTTGTCCAAAGAGTGAAGTTCCCCAAAATAACAAAGCAAATAGTAATATAGCGTATTTCATAAAATTATTTATATTTCAATTTTACATATTCATTTTGCCGATGAATTAATACCATAGCTGCTTAGCATCTTTATATAAGAAAATTCGTTCATCCGTCCCCCTAGTAAGATTTCTCAATAATAGTAAAGCATTTTGTGGTACATGGTGAAAGGTTAGACTAAAATCGTCAGCTATTTGTTTGCCCAACGACACCCAATCCATATCCCAATAAAAAAGCTCGTAAGTATCTCCAATACGAACATTATTGTCATCATTACGTGTCATATAGCCTATTCTTCCAACAGATTCCGGTTTGCCCAAATCCAATCCTACCCAACCATCTCTTAAAGTTTTAGATGCGAAAAATGTCAACGGATCTAAATCAAAAGCAGCAAAACGGCTATAATGAGGATTTTTGCTTCGTTCTTCAGAACCTATAATGGTTCCTGTCAGTTTTTTATTGTCTTTATCCAAGAACATCAATTCTGCAATATTACAGCGGTAGGGCTTTGGACAGATATAACGCCAATAACGATACTTTGTAGTATCGCTCACATTTATACTACCCGATACGCTATACTCTTTGAATGTATGTACTGTGACAGCATCACTGAAATCCTCCTTGTGTGCTGCTTGAAACATGCTGTATTTTAAACGGAGTGCTGTGGTGAACGCTTTGCGCGTTAAAGGATATTTCCGTTTTAGACTAATACTTCTTTTCGATGTGTTATCGGGATTCAAGAACTCCAGTTCACCTTTTTCATTCAACAAAGCAGGATAATTGAATGGACGAACCCTTCCATTTATATAATATACCGGCAGATAGACAGCTCCCTTCTCTATTTTATCAAAGACGATCTGCTTACTATCTTTTATTTCCGAAAAGCAAATAGGAATCCATTTCGCATTGTCGAATACAGCCAGATACGCATATCTTTCTTTGCGTTCTCTTTTCCCGGAAAGTACAGGAAAAACAGGATCAATGGTCGTTGCATATTCATCCGTAACGTCTTTTATAAACACATTGCGCAACGTTGACGGGACACTACCAGCTTCTTTATTCAGCCGGACTAAGGCCGAATTGGGAGAATATGTTCTTCGATATACTTTTCCTTTACACTCCCCCGGTCGTAAGGCAGCTAAAAAAGGTTCATGTCCTCCTTCACATACCATTCGGCGATCGTGATCTATCAAAATACTAAGCCACGAATGTGCATGTGCTTTTGTAGGCCACTGCAAAACGAAATCATACGAAACCGCAAACCCCTTACTGCGCATGATAGCTAAAGCTGTGTTTGTCCTTGTCTCACAAGAATTGGAAGGAATATTGCACCAAAACGGAACCTTATATAACGCATGCCACTTCAGAGGCTTTTTCAAATCGACAATAACAGTATCACGTAGTTTAATATTAATAGCTTCTGCCGCATGATAAGGTGTTTTATTCCAAATGTCATTATAAGAAAAATCGCCTAATGTGTCATTAGCTATCGGTTTCAACACATTGCGCCAATCATCAAAAGCCTGAAACTCTACGCACTTATAAGGAAGCATATATTCACAAAATTCATCGAATGTAATGCCTCTTGCCCAACGACCTTGTTGCCAATCGTCAAAAGCCGCGTCTATACTCTGTATCAGATAGTCGGCTTTTATGACAGAGTAATCTTCCTTAAACTCAAAATCATCTGATGGAAACTCTAACAACAAGTTATTTAATTCATTCACCTGTTCATCAATCTTTCTGTCGGAGAAGATAATCTTTTCAGCTTCGACATAATATTCTTCAATATCTTTCCCTATATACGACTGGTGTCCGGGCATATTCATTATCAAAAATTTGGCAGCTCTAAGTTTCAAACTGTCAGCTTCGTTTTCTTTATAATGCTCCAACACTTTTTCAAGTTCCGGACGATTATTGCCCGCCAGTGTCAGCACCTTTTCCAACTGTTTTTCTTCAGAGCTTTGACAACTGAAAAGCAAAACAAGAAAAAGAAAGATGAATGTAGCTTTCATTTTGTTTTATTGTTAGTTTATAATTAAATATTCTTTTTACGCAAATAGTTTCTAGCCTCTTCTTGTATGATAGTAACAGTGTAAGATGGTATCTTTATTCGTTTATTTATTATTTCTAAAGCTATCCGTTCGGCAAGTATGCAGTTATCAGATTTTACATAGACCCTCAAAAGTCCTTGTAATGGAAGAAAACGGCTAGGACACATACATTGTGCCAGCTTATATCGTCTTTCAGCTTCTTCCCAACATTCCATTTGATAGTAATTATCCGCCAATTGCATTTGCAGGTCATACGTATTGATATAAGATTCGCAATGCAAGAATATGTTGACGCTTTGTTTGTACAATTCCACATTTTTCAATTCTGATGCATAATTGTACAAGAAATAGGGATTGCCATTCCACTCATCGTATAGCTTGGTAAATATAGATAATTCATTATCCAGCAAACCAGTGTTCTTTTCTGCAATCAACGAAATTCGCTTCCATGTACGTTCGAAAATGATATTCTTAATCAAAAAGAAACAGAGTATAAAAAGAATAATCAATAAAAATGGCTTATTGAAATGTATTGTTCGTAGAGCAACCTCCCGTTGATTAAGTGAAGCGAGGCAGTAGATAATCATGAACCAAACAAAAGCATATTTGAATGGATAAGAAAAACAGGAAAATATAGCAATAGAAACAAGCGTCAGTATGGCTGGAGTGTCAAATGCCACATTACTTCGAAAAACAGCAATCAACGACAATAAGAATAAAACGATTCCTATGAGTCCTTGTTCAATCAGCAGCAACAGATACTCATTAAATGGATGATTCGTGTTTCCTGCCAATATTCTATCGCTTTCATCAGCATGGGAGGAAGACAAATATTTGGCTTGTTCCGGCATGTAATCCGCCTTAAAAGAACCAAGTCCGTTTCCCTGAATTATATGTTCCTTACACAATCCGGCAGATACTTTCCAAATCAGAACACGACCGGAAGCGGAAGCTGGTTTTAGATAAATCAGTCCAATGAATAAACTTATTAGAAACAAAGCGCCTCCGCTGATAAGAAAGATGCGCCTTTTATGAATTAACTTCCGATAGCGGAGAGCGTAAAAAAGGAGTGTTACTACGCATAAAGTAAGTACACCTGTTCTCGAACCGGATAAGATAACGACTATAATGAGGAGAAGACACGCCATAAGCTTGAACATTCTTCTTTTTCCGTTAGAAGGATGACACAAAAGAAAAGGATAACAGAGAACGATGCTCGCAGCAAATCCGGCGGGATTATCAAAAGAACCGGTAACAGGAAAATAAGATTGAGTTTCTATATACCCTGTGTATTGCAACAAGCCATACAAGGCTGACAAAACTCCAACGACAGCTAAAATGCTATTAAATGTTTCTGTAGGATTTTTTCTATTACGCATCAACACAAAAAGAATCCATCCAGATACGATGTATACACTGTGTATATATTGCGATGTAAAGAGACTGTAAACGAAAACATATCCCATAAAAACAGTAAAAGACAGAAATAGAAAATCAACAGACAGTCTAATTTTTCGTTTCCAGTTCCCTATGCAAATACCTCCCCATAATATGATACCGACAACGAAACTTATATTTTTAGGCATAAAATACCTATCCATAAACCAATCAGCCGATAAGTATAAGGTGGTGATAAGTAAAAAAGAAAACGTAAAAACATTATCACTGAATAATTGCCTTAACTTGCAGAATATAAAAGAGGGAGTCTGTGTTTGCATTGATAATAATTAATTCTTCTTTCGGTCCTAATCCCTTTCCTTTCGGATTGAAAGAAAAATGAAGCGAGCACGATTCGTCAGGATTTAATTCATACTTCTCCACCGATGCTTGTGTACATCCACATCCAGTTTCGATCTCTCCTATCTCCAATCTGGCATTGCCTACATTGGTGATTGTAATGCTATCACGACAAATTATATCAGAACTAATTATTCCGAAATCGTGTGTATAGGAAGACAGAGATACCTCTGCCTTCCTTTTTTGATTGCAAGAAACGCAAATCAGCAGAATAACAATAAGACCAAGGATTTTACTCATTTTTCATTGTCGCTGATGGTGAATTACTTGGAATAGTCTCGATAAAACGAGGGGCATTGTTACGTATACTGTCCAATAATGGTTTGGTCTTTTTTTCATATTCATCCTTTTTAATAGTATAGTCCAACCAAGCCAAAAGAATATCCCGATCAGTTTTGGGCATTCGGTCGAGAATCTGTAGATATTTTGGAAAATCAGGCTCCCTTGACATTTTTCGTCCGTTCAATAAAAAAGATAAGTGTAATCGTACGACATCCGGGTATTGGGCATATTTTTCTAAAAAGAGTAATTGATTTTCCATATTTCTCTTTGTGCCAATCATATAGGTACTGTAATCTTCATTAATAGGAGTACCTGATACCACACCCTCATCTGCCCAATTAGCAATACGGATATGGATATTACCAGGCTCAACTATAAAATACATACCCAAATTCAACATCTCTCTTTTTGTCCCTGCACTATAAAGATACGCCAAAAATGGCTTTTGTAAAAGTACACCTTCATAATGGAATTTCCCATCAACCACCAATATACTATCAATAAATAAATGTTTAATTCGTTCTTTTTCTTGACTAAGAGCAGAACTATTGATTAAACGCAAATAACTATTATCCAACGAATGATCAGGTAATTCTCCCTGAATAGTATATTTTTCTTGTCCGTAAAATAGCTGGGCTATAGATACGAGAATAAAAATCAATATAACTTCTCTCATAATATTAAAAAAAATAATTACTATAAAAAAACGAATCTTCATCCCTTCTCTTTACATATTTAATTCTCCCAAGAAACTGACACTTTGATTGTGTTGCATAGTGACACTGATTTTCGCACTTCCATTAGAATACACCTCAATTTTAAAATTGAAATAATCTACTGCTGTACGTGTTGAAAACTTGATATGGGCATTCCCTTTTTTATCTATATTCACAGCATATTTTTTAATAGGAGCCTGAAAAATAAGTTGATTTCCTCTATCACTATAAGGTATATCGGATGCCTCAAGATAAAGAAGGTTAGAAAATACTGAATCATTTTTAATTTCTATCAAATCTAAGTAATCCAATTGTATAGGATCTCTATATGGAGGTATGTAAGTGTCCACATATATCTTATAGTTCTTTGATCTGATAATATTGCTAACAGCTTCCGCCCTTTGTTCCCTCTTACTTTGGGCAGAAAGAGTGGGAACTCCCACTAACACTACCCAAAGCAATATAAAGATTTTCCTTTTTGTTTTCATATCAATTACAATTTAAAATATAGATATTAATATCACAACATTTAATGATATCCCAAAATAGGACATTTCCCTTTGCTTTGTTTGCAGTTCTCTATTCCGTTTTCCAAATACTCATAGATTGGTTCTGTGCATTCATCAAGTATCACTGCATACCTTTTTCTAATTCTGAAACTTTCTCCGGAGGAGTATCTACAGGGTATTCCAGCTATATTTCGATCATATTGATTAACACAGTCTTCTATTCTCGCCTCTGCCATTTCACTATAGGCTTTAATACAATTTTGAATTGCCTCATCATCTTCTGTGGTACGAGTTATAACAACTTGATGCATTTTACGCTTTTGACGGGCCCTCATTAATTCCAATCTGGCGAAATCTGTCCCTTCGTAAACTTCTCTAACTAAATTGGAAAGCTGATATAAACTGGCGTAATAATCGTATCCAAGCAATTTATTCCATTGAATTTTCGCTTCAGAACGAGTTTCCAGAGTAAGTAATTCTTTTTTAAGTTGCTGATATTGCTCCATTTCTTCTTTCGAAAATTTAGAAATGGCATTCAACATTTTTCTCATGTTCTTTCTGATTTCTTTTTCCAAATTCTGATGCGCTTCCGAAGCAATAAAAAGATCAGCAGCAGTCATATCTTCTGCCTGTTGAGAGTAATCATCAGCATCATTTATCTGACAACTAAGCACAGAAATACTAATTAGAAAAACTAATCCAACCATAATAAAGCCTAAATTCAATTTTTTCATAAGAACTACTTTTAGAGATTAATAATATTGAATATCTTTTTCAAGGCGACACCCAATTATTAGTAGATAATCATTTGGCGCATTTTTCAGTTCTGTCTATATCACATAAGATAAGAAACTGTATTTTTCCATACTATTAGTACGAATAAAAGTTTATTGCTCTTGTTGTTACAAAGGACGATATTTATAAATTTAAATACAAATTTCAACCGTATACAAATGCGTATACACGGCCAATGTATATGCGTTTTTTAAGACCAAGGATTTTACTCATTTTTTATAGTCAATGATGAACTACTTGGAATAGTCTCGATGAAACGAGGTGGATCACCGAGCAAACTATCTAATATTATTCTGGTCTTCTTTTTAAATTCTCGTTCTTTTATAATATAATCCCACCATGACAAAAAAACATCTCGATCCGCTTGAGGCATTGAATCAATAATGCATAGATATTGAGAGAGTTCAGACTCTCTAATCGGATATTTTGTCCTTAAATCACGAGCCAACATGACTCGGATGACATTCGGATATTTTGCATATTTTCTAAGAAAAGTAAACCGACCTTCTGAACGTTGTTCAGTTACTGATATATCTAATAACTTACTATTCTCTGTTTTAGTACTATCTTCCGCCATTTTTCTCCGATCTCTATTCCAATATACAGCACCCCATTGAACTTCTCGCTCAAGAATGTAAGTATTATAATCTTCATTGATGGAAGTGCCCGATACATTAGCGTCAGTATCCCAATCGACCATACGAATATAAATATTCCCCGGTTCCACAAAAAGATTAATATCAGTCGCTTTATGGAACGATGGACCATCATAGGATATTTGTGCAAAAAAAAGGCTTTCGTGTGACAATTCCTTCGTAAAAAAATTCCTTGCCAATCACCTTTATTTTTATGCTGTTGGCGTATGCCTGTTTTTGTCCTTCCCTTTCTTCAAGAAGAGACGATTTGTCTATTAATAACACATATTTACCATCTAGAGTATTATCAGGGAATTCACCCCGAATCGTAAATTTCTCTTGCCCCAAAAGCAATTGAGCAAAGAATGCAAACACAAAAAGAGAAAAAAATTTTTCTTTCATAATTGTATGTTATTTGGAATCTTGATTTTTATCACGTTGTTTTTTTACAGCAGTCTTTTACGCAATCCTCTCTATCTTTATCGACTTGCCTTACACATTCATCTCTACTATTTCTAGCTAGTTGTTTCAAATATTCCAACCTTTCCGGATACATAAGTTTCTCCCAATCAGACATACTATTTTCAGCATTTTGAACTTCCGCATAATATGTATGTTGGCATTCCATATCTGCATTTGTAGCATTCGTATTGCAATCATCAATACAACGTTGTTCTGAATCAGTATCTCGTGTACTAATAGTAATTTGATTCATTTGACGTTTTTGCCGAGCTCTTATTAATTCTAATCGGGTAAAATTTGTTCCTTTGTAAACTTTCCAAACCAAAGAATCAATTCTATCGTAACTGGCTTCTTCATCATATCCGAGTAAGATATTTAATTGAATCTGCGCTTCAGCACGAGTATCCGATTTAGATAACTTTTTTCTAAGCTGTTGATACTGTTTTTTTCTTCTTTAGAAAATTTATCAATTGCGTTTTTCTTCTTCTCAAATTCTTTTTAATCTCTTTTTCTAAATTCTTATACGCCTCCGAGGCAACAAAAAGGTCGGCTTCAGTCAAATTATTTTCTTGAATAACATTATCATAACCACTATCAGTCTGACAACTATGAAGTGACATAACTATAACAACAGTCCATGTAGTCAAAGCTAAAATGAGTCTTTTTGTTTTCATGATTTGATTTTCAATTATTATTTATTTGTCTTTCAATAAAACGAGAAGCATTACGATTAAGACTATCGGTCAACGCTCTTCTCTTTGCCCAATACTCCTCTTTCTTCATTGTATACTCTCGCCACGCTATCAAAATATCTCGATCCGCTTTGGGCATTAAGTCAAGAATACGTAAATATTTAGCATCCACCAATCTTTATTTAATTCCTTAACTTCCAAATAGCGAGATAACATTACTCGGACAACATCCGGATATTTGGCATATTTCTCAAAGAAAGCCAATTCACCTTTTTCAAAATCCTCAAATGCTGAACCAAAAGAATAAGTTCCTTCAGCTTCCGAAGTCTGCCCCTTTAAACGGATAGTTCTAAAAATTCTATTTACCAGATTTCTCCGTTCAATGACACAAGTGTTATAGTCTTTATTGATAAGAGTACCCGATACATTTCCTTCCTCATACCAATCGGTTATATGGATCTGGATATCCCCAGGTTCTATTACAAAAGAAGTCGCACTTGTCTGACCACTGAATGTTGATCTATCGTAATATATTTGCACCAAAAAAGGTTTTCGTGTGGTTGTCCCTTCATAATAGAATTTTTTATCAGTTACCAATATCTTAACTTCATCGTCAGATACTTTCCATTTACGTTTGTACTCATCAGGAAGAAAAGACTTATCTGTCAGTATTATATATTTTCCGTCTAGGCAATAGCAGTTGGCATAGGTAACACGCATCTTGCCCAAATCAAGCAAGGCTGGATAGAAAGCCCTATCCTGTATATGGCATTGATTGGAAGACCGGGAGCAAACAAAAGCCACCCGCTCAGCTTTGCCATGAAACCGTTTCTTGATTATGATTACAAACAGAATCAAGAGTTTGAGAAAGCACTTGCAAAATATGATGAACTGATGAGCATGAGCTGTAAAGAACGTACGGATAGCGGTGAGGAACAGTTTCCACAAGAACCAATTCGTAAACGCTTCTTGATTTCGGATGTAACACCTGAAGGATTGAGCCTTATTCATGCGCAAAACAAACGTGGCTTATGCTTGTGGGCTGATAAATTATCCGCTTGGTTCAAGAACTTCAACCGTTACAATAGTGGTTCGGAAGAACAATTCTGGCTGTCGGTATTCAGTGCCAAAACCACTATATCCGACCGCAAGAATGCCAAGAGTTCCATCTTCATCAAGCGACCGTATATATCGGTTATCGGCACTATCCAAAAGAAAATTCTCAGTGAACTGGCTAAGGGCGAACGCTCCAGTAACGGATTTATTGAACGCATTCTGTTTGTAATGCCCAATCTGTAACAGAAAGCACGTTGGAATGACAAGGAGCTTCCGGAGAATATTGAGCAAGATTAGAATACCATTATTGACAAGCTGATACAACAAGAGTATACCCTCAATGAGTTTGGAGAGATAGAACCGCATATTCTTGTCCTCACTGAGGATGCCAAAAGACGGCTTTACGAATGGCAGCACCATTTCTCTGAGTTGTGCGACCGAGAAACAAACGACACCATTGTGAGTATCTATTGCAAGCTGGAGATATACATCACCCGTTTCTGTCTGATTATCCAATTGGCACGATGGACTTGTGGAGAGTATGATAAAACCTGTATCGACCTGTTGACAGTAGAACAAGCCATTAAACTGACGGAGTATTTCAAAGAATCTGCATTAAGTGTTCAAAATATTCTCAATGAAAATGCGCTCAACAGCCAACAACAGGCGATAGTCAATCTGCTTCCTCCAGCCTTTACAACTGCCCAAGCGATACAGATAGCCGAGCAGAGTGGAATGAAGGAACGAACATTTCAACGCTTTCTCAATGACAACATCGGGACTTTGTTCCGCAAAGAGAAACATGGAGAATATTCAAAGATTAATCCGTGACATTTTTGTCGGTTTTGACACTTTCCAAGCGAAAACGACAACAACGACAAAAGTGACACACCCAAAAAGAGACATACAATGAGTACACATAGATTCATATTAGAACCCTACAAAGGTGTCAGTACTCGGCATACTTGCCCAAACTGCCACCGCCAAAGATGCTTTTCAAAGTACATTGATACGGAGAAACAAATCAAGTTCCCAGAGTACGTGGGGCGTTGTGACCACGAGCAGAAATGCGGTTATCACTTCACACCTCGTGATTACTTTGAGCAGAACCCGTCTGAGAAAAACAAGTTTGCAGAGAAGGAGAATAGTTTCATGAACTATGCCTCTATTAAGGAAGCGCAACCAATAGCCACTTCCTATATTGATTTGGATATAGTCAATCATTGCATGGCTATCCAGCGAACAAGTTGTTTCAATTTCTATCGGCTCAGTTCGGAGAGACGGAAACATTAAAGCTCATGAAGAGATATAAGGTCGGTACATCCAAGTTTTGGGACGGTGCAACTGTATTCTAGCAAACGGACAATCAGAATAAAGTCCATACAGGCAAAATAATGCTTTACAATCCCGAAACGGGTAAGCGGATAAAAGGACCATATAATCATGTCACGTGGGTACACTCCGTGTTGCACAAAGATGATTACAATTTGAGGCAATGTTTCTTCGGTGAACATCTGCTTCCTGAAAACAAAAGCCGTCTTGTTGCACTGGTCGAAAGCGAGAAAACGGCACTCATTGCTTCCTACTATCTGCCGCAATTCCGATGGATAGCATCGGGTGGAAAGAACGGTTGCTTCAATGCCAACAGCCTATCCGTTCTGGCAGGAAGAAGCGTTGTATTATTCCCCGATTTGGGAGCGACCGACTATTGGCAGAGCAAAATCGGTCTGATGAGAAGCTACGGAATTGAGGTACAGATGTTCGATTCCCTGGAAGCCAACGCCACTGAAAACGAGCGAAAAGAGGGGTACGACATAGCCGATTATCTGCTCAAAGTGAAGCCTGATGAAGCTATCCTCCAACAGATGATAAGAAAGAATCCTGTCCTGAAAACACTGATCGAGACATTCGATTTGAAGCTCATCAGTGTACAACAAGACACTCCACAACCGAAGGTTTCACCGCCCAAGAAACGAGGATTCAGACTTTGAAAACATGGAGAGAAATTGAGACTTTTTTACTGTAGCAAGTTAATGTCGGTGTATTACATTTCCCGACCACTTGCTCCTCAAAAAGTCTGAGGAGGCGGCTCCCGATGGTCACAAATTATTCACTAAAAGCAATTCAAAAATGGAAAAGAAATATACGATAACACTCCGCCTGTCATACGACCAATTCGCATGGCTCGGTGCGCTTTGCAGACGGAGCAAGCATACCCAAAACGCAGTCATTCGTTCGCTCATTGAAAATGGAACGGTACGTGAGCGAATCACAAAAGAGCATATCCACATCATCCGTCAGTTGATAGGAGAAAGCACCAACCTTAACCAGTTGGCGAAGCAGGCAAACACCTACGGATTCTTTGCCGTTGCCAAAAGATGTGAAGAGATGGCGCAGCGTATTAACCAACTCATAAAGCAACTAAAAGATGATAGGTAAACAGACCAAAGGAACATCATTCGGTGGTTGTATCCGCTATGTTCTCAAAGAGGAGAAATCCAAATTGCTGGAAGCTGTCGGAGTCGATGGTACACCTGAACAAATGGCAGAGCAATTTGAATTACAGGCGTTGCTCAATGACAAGGTAAAGAATATTGTCGGACACACCTCGCTCAACTTCTCTCCTGAAGATGGCAAACGCTTGAAGTCTGATGATGCGTTGATGTTGCAAATTGCCCATGACTATATGAAACTGATGGGCATCGAAAACACACAATACATCATCGCCCGGCATATCGACCGTGAGCATCCACATTGTCACATCGTTTTCAATCGGGTGGATAATGACGGTAAGACGATTAGCGACAAGAACGACTTCCGCAGAAATGAAAAGGCGTGTAAGATGTTGACGGCAAAATACCGTTTGTACTTTGCCAATGGTAAAGAACATATCAAAGAGGAACGCTTGCGCCCATACGACCGGGCAAAGCATGAGATATACAAAGCGTTGAAAGAGGAACTGCCCAAAGTACAAAATTGGACTGACTTGAAAGATGCCCTTGCCGACCGTGACATTGATATGAAATTCAAAGTCAGCCGGACTACAAGAGAAATACAGGGTGTCAAGTTTGAGTACAACGGTTTTTCTTTCTCCGGCTCAAAAGTCAGCCGGGAGTTCAGCTATTTGAATATCGACAACCGATTGGAACAGAATGCTTGGGAGTCCTCGTTTGAATACCCCAAACAAGGGTTCACGCATAATGATGAAGAAGTACAGCAAAGCGTTTCCCATTCTGAAACTGATTCAAGCATCAGTCTTGGTCTGTTAAACGGCAGCTCTTCCTATGATGCTACTGCCGCAGAAGAAGCAGAGTTCAATCGCCTTATGAAAAAGAAAAAGGCTAAGCGCAAGCGAAGTTTTCATTTATAATTCACTATTTATTAACTTTTTAAATTCAATCATTTATGGTACAAAACGATTTAATTCTCGATTTCAATCTCTACTTGTGTGAGAAATTCGGCTACAAGAACAGTTGTAGCGTGATGCAAAACGCCAATGGCCTTTGTGTGGACATCCGTGAGCGTGATTTAGACTGCTACATCCGCTTCTGGGAGTATAGCTGCGGAAGAGGCAACTTCCCCGACTGGAGCATCATCATTGTGCGCAGTAACTTCAAAAAGAACCAAGCCGAAAGCCTAAAAGACTTGGCTCGTTTCTTCAAGGAGTATATGCCACGCTACGGTTACAAATACCTCTGTAGCGAAGGGGATGACTACAAGTACTATCAGACACTTGGTCTGAAACTTATCCATAACGACCTGTTCGGACAAGAGAACTATGGATTGGCGATGAAGGATTTAAATGTCTGATACTTGGTTTAGGGTTAAGGAGGGGATATTCCTTCTCCTTTACTCAGATATTCCACATTATGAAAATGAGTTATTAGAATATGGCTTTACTTTCCCAACGATTTAAGGACTTTCGCTAAGCTTTTTCTGCGCCATATTTGAATGGACATATAAATCTAAAGCTACAGAAGTATTAATATGCTCCACAAAAAGCAGCTAATGAAACTTAAAATCAATTTGCCGACAGTATTTCTGCTTATAGATATAAAGAATGGACTTGAAAAAAGGGACCAAAAGATAGTCACCATCCCAATCCCCCTGATAAATGAAAATAAATTCCTTAGTTTATGTAGCTACTAAGTCATTAGAAGCGTAAAAGAAACTTTATTGATTATTTGTATCATAAGCCAATTAAATTAGCACAACGGTTGTCAATTTACTACTGGTTTTATAATTGCCAATCAAGTCACCTCGAAAAACTTTTTCAGCCTCCAGTCTTTCACCTTTCTCAATCTTATAAATATGGAGGATGTCATTGGGGTTAAGGCTGCTGTTTGCAGCTTTAATTACCAGCAATGCCTTTTTCTCTTCATGCTCGACTACTTTAAATCTGACAGCTCGATCCATGTACTTTACAAGCACCTCGGAGTCCAAATCTAATTCTTGGACGTACACTGCTGAATCCTGGAATCCCCAAATACTATCTACGGAACGAGCCAAAAGGTAATCATCCCATGTCGAGAAACCCAAGTATAAGGCTATGGTATTAAGTGTATAAGAGTTGGTACGATGGTCGTCATCGATATAACCCATTAATCGTTTGAGAGTAGTTACACCGATGGAACGCTGCGTTACGTCCAATATCAACTTGGCCAGCATATCAAAATCCTTTGCCTGATCAAAGAGCAAGCCAGACTTTTCTTTGAGGTCGCCAATTACTATATTGCTTAATATCATTATACCGTTACTTTTATGAATGAATAATTATCATCCATGTCGGGAGCCATATCATCCAAACACTTCAGATTTATCTTGTCACATGAAGCTGCGTATTCTTCAACAGGGAGCTGCTTATAAAATCCATCAGAACATAAAAGAAACGTATCTCCTTTCGCAACAGATAGGACTTCAATAGGAATCTCTTCCTTGATTTCATCACCCATAATGGCACGAGTTACAATCGCCGCATACTTCTCATAAATAGAAGAAGTAATGGCCATTTTGTTTGAGAGTTGCTGGACAATAGAATGGTCTATTGTCCAGAATTCCATTTTGCTCTTGCTAAATTTATACACTCTACTATCACCAAGCCATGTAATATATGCATAGGCACCTTTAATCAATAGCACCGCAATGACAGTTCCCATTCTTTTACCACTAATTTCCATCCGTTTAATCATAAGGGCATCATTAGCAAACACAATTGAGTCCCTCAAAAGATTCTCAGGCGTATAATTGGTGGTATTCTTCTCCACATACTCCACAATACTTTCAGCCACAGTTTGAGAGGCTATCTCACCATGTGAGTAGCCCCCCATACCGTCAGCTAATACAAATATTGCAGAGTCTGCAGACAGTGAACGATGGATTACATAATCCTGGTTCACTGTTCTACTTCCTCTATTTGAATATTTTATTATGTTCATTCTTATTTTACAGCTTGTATAGTATCTCCACCGTGTTTGGTGACACGAGGACGAATGCTAATCTTTATCGGACGCTGAGTAATCGCTTTATCAGTCGCTTTGTTAGCCCATAGGTAGGCTTCACCTGAACCCAATGCTGCCATTTCTGTAGCTGTTAGCGTTTGAAGGGGTGTTATCGCCTTTTGGACATGCTTCACCCATGCGGGTGAACTAAAGCGGTGCATCACTACCATCGAACTAAGTTCGATGATTTCAGTAGGCAAACTCATTGGATCCTGACTGGCAATCATGATTGAAACGCCCTTATGACGCATTTCACGAATTGCCGTAGTGATAGAATCTACTAAATCCTTGTTGTTCATGTATTTATGAGCTTCATCAAATACGATGAACTTGTTGAATGCCTTACCATCCACAGTCATCACACTTGAGAATATATTGAGCATGACAACAAATAGGCCTAATGCTTCTTCTTTTTCGATAAACTCATCACGCAAGTCAACGATGATAAGTCTACCCGGGCGAAGGTACTGCTGCAGCTTACAACCATCAGTAATATACTCCTCTGCAAAATCCAATTTGGTATTGGCCAATGCTCTTTGAGAAGTAGAGAGGTGGTCACTATTAGCAACGCCAAAACGTATGTTGGCCAGCGACATATTTTGACGACAAGCCTTCATAATCTGTTTCAGTTCTTTGATATAAGCAGAATCATTACCCATTGCAGCTAAGAGGAATAACCAGTCACGAACCGATAATTCGCCTGAATCAAAGCCAATTGAATGAACTTCCAAATCAGGATATTGAGCTTTGCGCAATTCGACCTGAGCTTCAGGTGCAAGAAGTACCACATCTTTTACAGAATTTGGCTCAGCACCGTATTCAGCTTTCAGCTTAGCCAGCTGTCCTGCTTCATCATTAGGATAGACCATTGATGTGAACTCAGGCGCATAATCCATACTTTCACTGAAATGGAATATCACACCTGCCATGGATGCTGGTAACTTGTTTACGTTGGAGAACTGTTTAAGTACCATTTCTATTACCGAACCAATCGTATAGCTCTTTCCTGCGCCTTGAACGCCAAAAAGGCTGATGGTATTACACTCATTGAGGTCCATACCAATAACACGGCCATTTGATACCATCTTGCCCAGTACCCCAAATTGGGGAGATTCGCCATTCTTACCAATGATAACATCCACTACAGGTTCTTTGTAGTTTGGATCAGACTCATGAATGACGACTTCTTCGTCATGAGATGGGTGTGACGGTATATCTTCTGCAGGAGTATCTATCACAGGCACATCTTCTTCCGGCTTTTCTTCCTTAGTCGGTTCCATTTTTGAAGGCTGCTCATCCACTTCTGGAGTAACTGCAGGAGCCGTTTGAGGTTGCTCTACTTCCTCACTGGGCTTATCGAAGACTACAGAATCATTATGATTCTTTTCCTCCGATTCTGCTGATTCAGTTGGAGTGTTTTTCACCTTTTTAGGCACAATAACTTCATAGTCTGAATTATCAGTCGGAGTAACAACTATTACAGGCTTAACTGGCGGTTCTTGAGCTGGGCTAGTTTGTTCTGCAGGAACGAAAGTAGGTTCAAAAAAGTTCACGAACTCATTATCCTGAGCTTCCAACACCTGTGTTTTCAAGTTACTATTCTCATCAAGAATTTGCTCGATAACAGGATTGCCCATCGTATAAATCACCGCATCACCATAGAAATCCTTCTTTTGGCGCTCAGCCTGCATAAAGTCGAAGATTACACCAAGACGCTTAAATCGAATAGTATAGCCTTCGGAGAGCTTACTCAAGAACACCTTGTACTCATGAGCCTTGTCCGGGTTGAGTTGCCCATATCTCAGTGAACGGTTAATATAAAACTCCAAGAGAGACTTCAACTCAAGCACTTTTAGCTCTCGATCAAGTCTATCATTGCCATCCACTGCTATCTCAAAGTGAGAACGCAGGGCGAAGATGGTATTCTCAATCTGATTTACAATTTTTTGGTGAAGTTCGTCTGCTTGGTAATAAGCATTTCTGCATTTAATCTCAACCACATTGAAAAGGATTTCCTTGCGATTGGTATCGATCTTAACCACCAAGTTATCGGCTCGTTCCTGCTTATCGCTATCCAAATCGACAAAGAGTTCCTTATGAAGGTCAATAGGAATCATGAAGGATTCTGTTGTGATGCCCTTCTTCTCCAAGAAACGCTTCGTTAACGTGGTACCAATCACCTCAAAGCCTTTTCTCGACGTAGTATTCACCTGCATGATGAGTGAACTACTAACTGAACGAACATCCTCAAGAATCTGCTTGAAATTCTTCTTATCCTCAATATTGATGCCATACTGCTTGAACAGAGGAACCATCAGTGCTGCGATTTCACTCGTCGGTTTCGTCGTCAAGTAAGATGAGATACCTGTAGCCTCGTCATTAGGCACATAATCCAACAGATATGGAACATCCGAATCGCCAAGACATGGAAGGTCATAGAACTCTGGTCCCATATTTTTGTCAAACGTAACTACCCAGTCACTGCTATCATGAATGAATGACAAGAGCATCATGTCATTCTCCTTCAATCGCAACGTCGTGGCTGGCACAGACTCTTCAATGGTTGAAGACAACATCTTACCAATCACTTCCTGCAAGCGAGCAAACAAGCTAACTTCAAGGTTGGCAGATTCTGAAACAGGATTAGGCAAGCTCTTATTAGAATAGTATCTATTCCATACAAAGGTTTTACCCACAGGTTTTGCTTCTACAATATCTCTGCAGATAGTGCCATTCAAGAAAAAAGAACGGCTTAGTTCGCTTGGACGAGCAGGCTCCGTGTTTACCACAAATGGATTCACCAAGAAAGAAAGATGAGCCTGATAGTTATCATGCTTGTTGATAAAATCGCTCGTCTTATTCAAGGAGAAGCGAAGTTTAGGGAACAAGCGATTAGCAGAAGCTTGTGAGAAAACTTCCGCATCGTTTGCAACTGCAGATTCTGGGTCGAGCAAATCCTTGAATGCTTCACCGGATTGCAGCATATTCTCATCGGTAAACAGTCTGATTTCATAAGTCAATTCATGACCGATACCAATCTTCTCCAGTCTAACCAACGCCTCTGCGAACGTAGCCGCATCACCTGCATTAAACAGGTTAATAACCAACTTATCAGTATAAGGATGAGAAACGCTGTAATTGAAAAGATGGCGTACCACCAAATCTAAGTTCACATCGCTATCAATACGCTTTTCTCTTTCTACATTCAGCAACATCGAAACGTATGATTTCAACTGGCGACTGCCTGAAGAGAATGCCTCCTCCGACTGCGTAGGTTGTGCATAAGCACCCCAACCAAAGGTAAGTTCACCAATGTACTGATATGCTTCCTTTAGAGGGTCATCACTAAGCACTATCGGAGCCACGTTCATTGGAATTTGCCCTTGGAAAAGCTTATCCAGTTTACGATACCAAGCCTTTCTGTACTTAGGTACTTCAATAGTACGGTCTTCCCAATCTTGATAAAGTTCGTACAGATTCACCATCCAAGCTAAACGCAATGGATGTAAAGGGCTTACCAACTTAATTTGGTTTTTGCTGCCGTCAGGCATTTCTACGGATAATAGAACCGTATCAATGTTCTGCAGCTTAACCACATCGTCTGTATTTAAATCCTTATCCAATTCCTCTCTGAGCCAAGTATTGTACTCAGAAAGATAGGCTTTAATCAGGCCCAAATTGGTTGTGAAGTCCAAAGTGCTTGTTAAGCCACTTTCGTCTTCTGCCGATTCTCGAATGATAGCAAAGAGGTCTTCTCTTAAAGCAATTAATTCATTGGGAATATTGACATCTGAGGCAGGCACAAACAGCGGTTCACGAATAGCCGTATCGTTCGGATTCATCAAGTAAGCATCTGTTGGGTTTCCGCCTAACAGTGCCTCGACATGACCAAACTCATTGGCATTCTTCAAGAAAGTAGATTCCAACTGAATTAACTTCTTCGACAGCTGTATTTGATAGGCATAAGCAGCGCCAAAATCAAAGTGATAAGTGTTGTTCAAGTTGCCATCCACCCACAGATTACGATCAACACCATCTGTAGGAATATCCAAATCCTCATTCTTTGCCAAATGGGCCGAACGATAAAGAATAATAGCTTGTGTAAAGCTATTTACCTTAGCTCGTTTATCAATTTGACCTTCGGGCACATCACCATCGTTTACAATGGTGAATACTGCAGATTCGTTACAATATGCCACGTGGTGTTCCAAACGATATTGTTCCATTTGGAGGTTCGGGTTCTTTTCCTTTGCCTCCTCCCAAGCAGCTTGTACCATGTCTTCTTTGAACTCTTTCTTCTGTTCGAGTACAATGCCGTTCTCATCAAGCGCACGAACACGCAGCAAGTAATCACCTTCATCAAACATGCCATCTGCAATGTTCACAGACATCTTACGTGACGCACGTTTGTTCGTGCCAACTTTGGCTTTCTTTATAACACCAACTTCTGAAAAATCGCTGATGTCAACCAGTGCTATTTCAAAAGAAACAATCGCAGGATTGTCCTTTGGTGCAGGGTCAGTAGTAATGGTAAAAGATACCTTCGACTTCTTCTCAGTAATGATGTTTAATACAAAATTGCCTTCATCGTCTCTAACCAATTCTTTCTTTGAATCCTTACCCGTGTTCAAGTCAACCATCACCTTCACTGGGCCAGAAGATCCAGTTTCAAGCCATGGAATATTGGCATAGTTGAACTCTGGATGATTGCGCAGAATAGATTCAAACAAAGAATTTGCGTCTTCTACAGAATCATCAGAAGTAAGGAAGCTCATAAGGGCACGTTGAATAGTTCCTCTCTCGATAGGAAGAGAAGAAATGCGATCAGCAGCGGTCAAAGAAAAATCAGAGATAATAACTGAAGCCTTTTCTTTGTTCAGCATGAAACGTCTGCGCACAGCATTCTCATCCTTGAGAAGCGCCATGTCAGGCCACATGTCAAACACAAATAAGCCATTACCCCATGCTTCATCTGAGAACTGGTTTAGCTCCAAATAAAGTATGTACGAAATGACATCATTCTTGTAGGCATGAACCTCGTCTCTAAGCAGTTCAAATATCTGTGCCCAGCTATATTTCTTTTCCTCAGGAATCTCGTCAATCAGCTTGCGAATGAAGGAGTCCTGTAGGTCTGATGCTGACAAATTTTGGAACGTAGCGTCACCATAAGAGTCTTCTGCTGACGTTCTGCTATTGGTCGGTACCAAGATGAGCACAGCCTTTGTGGGGTCATTTCTCAATTCGATAAGCTTGGTTGCATGGATAAACTCCTCTCCCTTTTTTTCTTCAGAGAGAATGAACACCGACAAATCCTTATTGATGGGGCGCAACAAAGGAAGCAGAACACGAAGTTCTTTCAGCGCGAGGCCTGTAATCTTCATACAATGCCCCGGACGAACTTGCTTCAACTTTGGTGCATACGTTTCAACAACATGTTGTATAAAACGCTCGTAATACAGAGTTCTTATTTCTTCCATCGTTTACATTTTATAGCGTGGGCGAATCTTCTGCAGGATGCAAGCGTCACTCATATCGGTGTAGAAACCAATCTGACGAAGTTTATCCTTAAAAGCTTCTACATTAGTACGGAATGCTTCATTCATTTCCACATCCGCATTGGCAAAACGTTTCTCGTTTACACCATTGATGATTAAGCCATACCGGTCACGAATTTCACTAATTAATTCGTCAATCGATAAAGAACGAGTTTCGTAACCGCCAGTAGGCTTTTCCTTTAACACAAGGAGTTGCACCAACGTTTCTAAGAGCTTCGAGCCGAGTGCGCCACGTCGTGGATGGCGGCGTGAGCGACTATCAGCCAAAAGCATAGATGAAGAGTTCTTCATTGCCACAGCATCAAGAAACTCGTGTAAGTAGCGATACTGATAGTTACCCAAGTTTGATTTTTCTAATACATGAACCAACATATCGAAGTAGTCATCTTCAGGAAACAGCTCAAGCATTTCTCTAAAGTCCTCTTTATCAAACTCTTTCTCATCAGAGTTGGGAAGATCCTTCCGGATTCCATTCAAAACGGATTCATAGAAACCATCTGACTTGTTATTATCTTCTTTCAGTATTCTCAGCGCTTCGTCAATAGAGCATGGTTTTCTGTCTTGAATGATGTCGGCCATATAGGTAGAACGAATGTACTTGCCAATGCCATTTTGCATTCTTTCCACATCTTTACAAGCATATGCAGAAACAATGCTATCTAAGTCATCAGTCACATCTACGAGCATCGACCAATCGTCTTCCACTTGACGTGAACCAGCATCCACCATTTTTGGTAGCAGGTAAATCAGTTTCATTGCATATAAAGCCAAATGGAAACCGCAAAGTATTCTCAGATAGTCAATGAATACAGCTCTAGGAAGCTTGTCTTTATAGAGAAGCAACCGACGAATATCGTCATTAAACAAGGTTGCCTGTTCACGGAGGAACGGCTGCGGAATGGCTTCTGCCACCTTATTTAATGTCTTACGTTCACGCAATGGTTTGGTGATATACAGAATACCTGTAGTATCTACATCCAAATCCTCACTTGAAACGATTTCTCCTGTCTGCTTATCCCAGCCCTTACTAAGGTAGCGCACCAATCCATGCATTACTTCCGGATTGCTTCGCAGCATCAGATAAAGTTGGTCTGACGCACGATAGTCACGACAAAATTTGCTGTTCTGAACACGGAAACTTAGCAAATGCAGAGGCTTTAGTGTTGATACATGCTCTTTTACTACGTTACCACGATTCACCAACTCCAACAACGAACTGCGAAGCCAATCTTCCACGCCATCAGGGTTGTCGCTTACGCCATGCATTACACCTTGGCTTTCCAAGGTCGCCACGTTCTCTTTTAGAATGTCAATAGTATATTCTTTACGGAAAGCCATTGATACTGGAGCACCGTCAGCATACATCTTGATAAAAAGATTGGTCAGCACACGGTCCAGCTTTACCGACTTAACATCGACATAGAATATTTCCTTATTCAGGAAGGCTTGTACACCTGTTCCTTTCTTTAGTTTTAATATCATATCATTGCACGTTAAGAGGTTCAATTACTATATGCTTTTGACCGTCCAATCGTATAGCAGTGAACTTGCGATTATTCTTTGTCACAAGTATCTCTGAATACGTTTTTGCCTCCAGCAAATTCTTAAATATCTGAAGCTCGATGAAGCGTCCACGCAAGTCATTCACAGAAGGACTAAAGCCTGCGTGAATGTATTCCAGCATTTCATACAAGTCAAGACTTACCGTCAGTTGGATAAATTTATCCTTTTTATGGCGGAATATCAAGCTGTCGCTTTCATACTCGATGTACTTTGTCAAGTGTTCAGTCTTATTCACATAAAGCTCGAACTCATCCAAAGAGAAACGACGGTAGCTCTTTGAAATGGGGTCTGCCACATTTGAACTTGCCAAAAGAAGATAACCCTTAGTTAGCATTTCATTAGAACAGCCCTCACTGGCAGAAATTGCACTCGCAAGGTCTTGCATAGTCTTGGCCAATTCCTTAGGATCTTCAAGGCGCAACTGCTTTTCAAAAGCACTGGCATATCGATAAGGTAATCTTCTTCTGAAATCAATGGCTCCTTCAAAATACTGATGACGCACGAACGACTTATGTCGGCTTGTTACAGCCATACGAACATCGTCGGACTTCACTTCGTATGCAGGAATAATTTGATTGCAATCATTGAAGTCCTTCAGCAAAGAGCGCGTACGATCGCTGAAGATGATGTAGTCGTTCGGACGTTTCGTGCGATAGTACAAATCACGGTCGAATGCAGGCAAAGCCACACCCGCAACGTCTGTTTCACGAAGTAACTTTACCAAACGGTCGTTTGATTCCAGTGTCGGCAGTTCGAAGTATTCTACCTTGTTGGGGTCCGGGTATGTAACAGGCGCTGTCAGGTTGAAATAGTAATATTGCCAATAGTACTCAGGTACATTGTCAGCATTTACCAATTCAATCAGTGCCTTTACTTCCTCACACGAATAGTCGCGGGTCAACATCCACGCAATCATCGAGCGCAAGTCGCGCATGGTGATATGGAGTTCACGCTTATAAACGATGGTGCGCACCAACCATTCCAAACGGTTGATGACCTCATCACCAGCGCTGGTATCTTGGAAGGTGTCCACATTGTATTTGATAAAGCAACGGTCGGCCACAGGACAGTTTTGACACTTACCCCACAATTCATGGCGTGTCAACTTCTTCATTTGTTGAGCCAACAGGCTTGGCATCTTTGTCTCAGCATCACGTGCAGTTACAGAGCGAAGGTTCAGGTTTATCACCATCAAACCAGGTAATAATTCAGCATGACCTTCCTTGTAAAAATACTCCTCAATGTTGTCCTGCAGCACACGCAATTCGGGACGCATCGATAAGAAGTCGACCAAACGACCTTCGTTGATGGCAATCACACGTCCTTCATGAGCCTGCGTATAATCATTCAGACCATAGAATGGAGAAAGGAACTCAACCAATACATCATCATTTGCCTTGTCGTCTTCATCCTGTGAGCCATCATAATTCGACTCAAATCGAACGCCAGAGATATAGAATTGGGAACCATTGTTCGTGTCAAATTGCTGCTTATCCACGCCCTTATCTTCTATGCGATGAATAAAGGCAGTCTTACCATCACCTGCATTACCAGTAATGATAATCAATTTGTACTTCAAAGCTTCAATATCGGCAATTAACTCTCTGTCCAAGCGAGTTTCAGAGTAAGTTAACGTATCAAATTCATGTTGAGCTACGCCAGCACGTGTACCTCCATTGCCATGGCGACTTTGGCTATATAGTGAGTTGATGTAGTCCACAGGATTCCCAACATCTTCTCCATTGTGGGTGATAGAAATTACAGATGAATCCTTTTGCATACCATCCAAACCGATAGCGTTCAGTGCATCCAGCATCTCTTGTGCTGTCTTGAAACGCTTATTCTTATCGGTAATGATAGACTTCATCACAAAGTCAGCCATCTCATTGGATAGTTTATCATTATAGTTGCGAATATCAGTAGGCAACTTGTGAATGTTTGGACGCAAGTTACCACCAGGCCATGGATAAGCATGGGCGAGCAGTTCGTAAAGCGTGATACCGAGCGCGAAGGTATCGGCAGAGCAATCCCAGTCAATCTTATTACCTGAAACTATAAGGTCTGGAGCCATATAAGGGAAGGTTCCTCCAAACGACTTATCATCCGTCGTAGCCGAAATATTGAAATCAATCAACTTGTACAGCTGGCGCTTGTGCCACATAATGTTGCTGGGCTTGATGTCGCGGTGGTACACAGGAGGCTCTTTGCTTTGCATATAGACCAAAGCACTAAGAATCTGTGTCGCCATCTTGAAAATTTCATCAGCTGGAAGGCGCAAATCACCCTTTGTGTATTCTTGAAGGTTTTCGCCATCAAGCAATTCCATCAAAGTAAAGAACAAACCACCGGGAACGGTTCTGTCGTTATGCTTGAACTCTACAATATTGGGATGATGTAATTCTTTGAGTGCATTAAACTCATTGATGGCATTATCAATAGAGGCATCCTTCTCGAATATCTTGATGGCTAAGAACTGCTTCTGCATATCGTGCCACACTTTGAAAACACGTCCAAAACCACCTCGGCCCAATATTTCATGAAGCGTCATGCTTGGAGAAACCTTCATACCAGGCTTCATATCCTTCAAGTATAGTGTCTTCTCTGCGTGCTCAGGCGAAGTAGTATGAGAATTAGCAATCGTTTTATGCACCTCTTCATCAATCGCAGCATTGAGGAAGTCAAGCACTTCTTCTGCTGTTTGCCAACGCTTGTCCGCATCAACCACCATTGTCTTCTGCACAAATTCATCCATCCATGCAGGTAGCTCTTTCAGCACATGGCTGGGTAGATGGTCTTCAGGAAGTTCACCGCCCAAAGCCGTTACGAAAGTCAACACGCTGTCAAAAGGCAATCGGCCTACCATCAGTTGATAGAATACCACGCCTAATGAGTAGATGTCACTAGCAGACGTTACATCGCCATCCAAAAGCTCAGGAGCTGTGTAAGGCGAGGACTGATCGCCAACTGAATTTACAGAAAAACTCAAGTCGATGTGCTCTACAAACCATGACATTCTAAAGTTTGCCAAGGCTGCTCTTCCGCCTTCAAACACATAGATATTCTCAGGACAGACATTGCGATGATACACCTGCACCTTATGGGCTGCCTTCAAAGCGTTAGCCACATCCATGATAATGCTAAGCTTATCGGTTTGTTTGAAAGTCTTTTGATTGAGTTTAGCACGCAGAGAACTCTCATCTTGATAGCGACTTATCTCATAGTAGTAAGTCTGCTCTTCGTTCATCTGGCACTTTGTATTGACGATATAAGGAGAGTCGCCAATTTTTTCTTGTGCCATATAAGCGTTTTGCACTGACAAGTTTAGTTGTTGCAGTTCTTTCGGGCTCTTGTCCGCGACATCCAAAGGATATTCGCGCACACGATAACGAGCCGTAGCGATAAACTGTGGCACACAGAGGTACTCAGTAAATTCTTCGGTTTCTTGAAGCTTCTCTTCGATAGTGTAGTTGAAGATGGTGGTGCGTTCAGCGCGTCTTCTTTCCACCGATTCTCCAGTAAGAAAATCGGTAAGTTGCGCCATCAATGGTTGAATACCATTTTCTGAACGTGCTACCACTTCATGGTTACTGATAAATTCTACGAGAGCTTCACCGAGCGTGAAAGTCTGCTTGTAAGTGTCACAAGTTGGATCCAAACCAAACTTCGATTGCTGAGGATGGCTCAACGTAACCAAAGTGATGATCTGGCCAAAGTTCCAGTCGGGATGTTGGTTCTTGATTTTAGAAGCAAGAATACGGCTCTTTAGTCCGGCAGTCTTGTGTGGGTTTACCACTTCCTGACCGTTACGGAACCAAGCATAGTCGTCGCCTTCGAGGTTTCCAGCCCAATCCTTATTTTCAATATGGTAGAGGGCATGAGGAGTCACCACAATACAGTCATATTCCCAATACTTCATGATACAGTTAGGTCCCGTAATGGCTATGTTACAGTTGGGAATGATAAAATAATTGTTGGGTAACTTCACAGACAGATAATCGAGTAAACGCTTTTCGCCGGCGTTTACAGGTCCATCATCATGAGGAGGTCTTTTGATTATTGCCATAATTATGCTGCTTTTTATTTGTTATTATCAAGTATATTCTTTAGTCTGTCAATGAAACGAGCAGTGTGGTTTCCTTAAACAGTCAAACTCACCTTTATGGTGCAGTGCGGACACTTTATTTGTTCTTTATGATACTTTGACATGGGCTACATGTTTTATATTAGGTGGAGGCAACAACTGCCGCTTTATCTCTGTAATTTATAACCGAATTATAGCCGAATTATAACCGAACTTCAATGCAATATGCTTGATAATGAACTACTTTACAAACTTATCTATGGATTATAGCCGAATTATAACCGCAGTTTAGTCAATCCTATTTCGGTTATTCTCCATGTTCTTCCTTCTATTTGAAGTAAGTCTGATGACCCCATCTTAGAGAGCAAACGACCTAAATACCTTTTCTTTGAAGTAGCATTCATTGAAGCAGGAAGGTTCTTGTGTAAGGCTTCGTAAACATCTGCCAACTTAAACCCTTCATTACCAGCATCCCTTGCTAATTGCAGAATGGTTTGCTCAAGCAGTTTTTCTTCAAGTCCCTTTTCCTTGATGTTATGTCCAATTTGATGAGTCAGCTTAGCTACTGTGAGCGAAATAATGTAATTCGGCGATCTTCCTTCAATGAGCCCTTTCTCCTTCAGGTGCTTGACTGCATCTTTCGTAACAGGACGATGCTTCTGAATAGCATCCAACCAGACACATTCTTTCAGCGTCAAGTCTGTGTTTGTTTTCAGCAGCGAACTATACTTTTCATCAAGCATCTTACCATAGATGGTCACGCCAACGCTACGCTTATTATTATCGATGTCGTAGTCAGGCATTGGGAAAAAACGATTGCGTTGCTCGGCAAAAATCTTTTTGATGCCACGGCCGACGGTATCAATCATATTGAAGTTTACCATGCCCGTGCAAAGACATTCATTGCGATAGTGGCGTTGTGGACCTTTATGCTCCAGTGCATTTTCGATTGTACCGGGAATAAAGCTGCCACCATTGCCATAGTACAGTTTATCGTTACCTTCCACAAACGAAATACGCTGTTGAAGGGTATAATCTTGATGGGCAATACAGTTATGGAGAGCTTCGCGTATGGTGTAGTCATCATACTGCTTCATGGTATCAGGGAAGAGTGTACCACCAGGCAATTCTCGCATCGTCTTGTTGCGTATCTTGGCCAGAACTTTATCCACGGTCAAAATAAAGGGAATAGTGAAATGCTCATAGTCAATCACAGTCTCATCTTTATCCTCCCACGTCCATGTAATCTGCGCCACAGTAGGATGTATTTTTTGAAGTGAGAGTGGTTTGCCTAATAGCAAGATAGCAGCTCGCGTGAGTTGACCATCACGCATTACACCACTATTTGAGAGAAACTCTTCCGCAGTCCAACCCTCAATTTCTTCTGCTGGAATTGATGATTTGTGCACCTTCTTGTACATAATACGAGCAGTTGCTATAGCCAATTCATCAAGGTCACCAATCGTAGCGTTAGGCACCAATTGTGCAGTCCAATCAGGAATAGGTGGTTGCTGGCGTATCTCGTCTTGCTTGGCTTGGTTGAGAGGTTTCAAACTCTCACCATCACGTCCGTATGCAATGCCCTTCCACTTCATTACGATGTTTCGAGGAGTAGCAGGAACTTTAAACAAGAGCACACGTTTGCCTTCCACTTCCAACGGAATAATCTCTCGAAAGATTAATCCGTCAGTGGTATGTTGCGACATGTCTTGCTTTAATTTGTTGAGCGCCACTTCACCATCTTTGAATGAGGTACCAACAATCTCATGTTTCTTATCCCACACACCAAATACAATCCAGCCAAATTCGCGTTCACGCAAGTTAGCTTCATTGCTGAGGGCAGAGAAGTACTTACCCAACTCATCTACATCAAAGTTGGTTTCAGCCTTCTTAAATTCTACCACTTCATTTTCGGCATGTTCCCACAGGCGGGTGAATATTTCTATGTTTTCGTCCATACGCTAATTCTTTTTTGAGGTAGTCCAACTTTCGATTTCTTCTTCAACCATCGAGATGGCTTTGCGTTCATTTTCTTTTGCCAATTCATTACAAGATACATATTGCATGCACAATGCATCTATACGGTTCATAGTCTCATTATCCAGCATTGGAACTGGAACCAATTCAAGATGATGTGCTTCAACTTGAGGAATAACTGAGCCAAAAGCAAATAGATTAATCAGTTTTTTACCTATATCAGAAGACAAAAACGCATATAAATAGCCATTAGGAACTGCTCCATTAAGAACAAGCCTCATAACATGCTGTGATACGGCACATGTGGATAATTGATTATCTACGTATACAATATTACCAATTGTACCACCACAAGTTACTAAAATAGTTCCTTGTTCCGGCATCAATTCAGGCATTCTCTTGACCTGTGGCTTTGATAGCTGCTTATAACTAGATGGAATCGCATTGAGAATATCTGCACCTCCTAAAAAGGTTATTCCGCCTTCTGAGACATATTGTCTCTTAAAGATACCAGGTCTAAAAATTCTTGAGCACAAATCCTTGAGACGCATGAACTCAAACTGTTCGATAATAGAGTCATAAATGCTTCGATTATTACTAGAGTAATAAGTCGCTTCAAATCTTTGATTATGTGCTGCATAAATTTTTCGGATGGAAACAGATTTTAAATTAGCATCTTTGTTATTAAAAGCAGAATGCAGTAATGCATGGGCTTTATCTAATGCATCCGTCGCTTCTTCTCGTAGTCTAGCAGACTCTTGAATCAAGTTGTCTACTTCTTGTTGAAACGCTTCAGGAAGCACAGGAATAGGCAGAGATGCCACAAACGCAGGTTCAATATGTTGAATAACAGCGCCAAAAGTACCTTGTGTCAGCAACGAATAACCGGGTTTTGATGCAAGGTATGCGTAAATATACCCCTGTCTGAGGATGTTATTCGGTACTAACCGAATAACATGCTCAGAAGCGAGCTTCTGAGCATGTTTCGCGTTAGCGAACGCGCAATTGCCAATTGTTCCAGATCTAGTAATCAAAGTCCACCCTTTTTGGAGTGTCATTTCCTCAATATTAGGGGTATACTTCTTGGATGCTAATTTAACATTCTCTAAATCAGCTTGTAATATATCAGAACTACTCAAAAAGGGGATACCATGTTTTCTGTCCTTAACATATACACGTCTAGCTCTACCTCCAATAAAAATACGCTCTGCAGCCTTTCCTATAAGCATAAATGGGTACGGTGAAGCTGCAATGTTCCGCTTCACTGTAACACCATCACTTAGGTGATAGCTTGAGTCAAATCTGAGTCCGCAAGGGTTCATCGACATTCTATGTATGTGACCAATTTTCATTGCTGATGCTCCTCCACAAATTTAGCATAAGCCGCAGCCACTTCGGGCAGATCGTCTGCCAAGTGTTTGATGCGTTCACGACGACTGCGTACGATTTCACGTCCATTATCGGTATAAGCTAACCATTTCTTTTCGTGGGCAAAGAGAATCTCTGCACCGTCTTCGTCCTTCTTGTAGATGGGCACACCACGACGGTCTTTACCTACTTGCTCTACAATAGCCATAAACACATCGTAGTCTTCTTTGTCCAGTGGAATGAGTAGTTCTTCGGCTGTCTTCTTCTGAAGGAAGAGCAACGAAGCCTGTACACCTACCTGCGGCAAGAAGGTTTCAACGGGAAGATCTACGGATGCCAAAAGTTTGAAGTGCCCTAAAATCCATTTGCGTACACTCTCGGTGTTGGGGTTGCCCAAAATACCATCAGGCAACACGATACCCATTTTACCACCAGGCTTCAAGAAGTTATAGCAAGCCTCAATGAAAAGTATTTCAGGAGCATTACTGTTGAGTTTATATCGACGAGCAATCTCCACATCCACTTCCACCTTAGCGCCAAATGGCGGGTTGGTAAAAATCATGTCAAACTTGCCTTGTGCATTGTCCTCAGACGTACCAAACGGGAAGTCCTTATCGTTACTGTGTTTGATGCTCTCATTCACGGCTTCGGCAATAAGGGAGCGGTCGGGCTTATCACCTTGCGGGTAATCCAAAGAGTTGATGTTAAAGATATTGCTATGGCCGTCGCCTGCCATCACCATATTCATGCGAGCAGCCTTCTTCAAGTCGGGATCGAAGTCGAAACCGAAAATCATCTTCTCGGCATAATTACGCACCAGTTCGTCTACTTCGGGGGTGTTTACACGTGCAGCCAAGCGCACCTCGTCCAATTCGGGATAAAGGTTGCGTGTAATCTTATGGCGAACATGGTCGAGCACCGTCACCAAGAAACCGCCCGAACCACAAGCGGGGTCGAGTACACGGGTATTCTGGTCAGGATCGAGCATCTCTACCATGCACTTGATAATGTTACGAGGGGTGAAGAACTGGCCTGCCTCTTGTTTCAAGGTGTTACTTACAATGGTTTCGTAAGCTGTGCCCTTCACATCGACAGTGGCATCGAGGAAAGAATATTTTGCCAGCTCTGCTGCCACAAAAGCAAGGCCACGGTCGGAAAGCATAATCTGCTCCGAACCGTCAAACACATCACGGAACACTTGGCTTTCTTTAAGTTCTTCAAAAAGACCTCGAATACGGTCGGCCACAGCCTTGCGACCTTCTTCTGTAAACTGCTCCTTAACACCCACCCAGAAACGACGACGGTAACTGATGCCTTCCTTGGCATCCATGTTACGACGCTTCTCGTCGTAGAGTTTGCAAAAAATAAGGTTCAGCAATTCCCAAAAGGCCGTCTTCTTCATGCCCTCATTGCCATAGATGTAGTCATGACAGCGCTTGAAAGTCTTGATGAGTGACTCATTGGCAGGTTTACGAGGCATGGCACGGTCGCCCTGGGCCTCAAGGTCGGCAAGTGTTTGTCCATTGGCAGGAAAGTCGGAAATATCTTGGGTCTCAGACTGACCAAAATCATCCTCTGTATAGTAACGATAGTGTAAGTCCTCACCATTGGTCCAACAACCAAACTCACAATCGGTGAAAGTAAGAATGTTATCGAGCATGGCATCCACCCCCTTCTTTGCATCGGTAGGTTTCACCTTTGCATCCTTAGCCACCACCACAAAACGAATCAAATTATCTACCACATGAGCCATACCAGCATCAAAGATAGCTAAATCAACCGCTTGAGCCCGACACTTGTCTGAATCAGGCTCTTTGTAAGTCACCCTAAAGTCACGTTCCATGTCTTCAGGAGCAAATCCATATTCTTCAGCCATCATATCAATCATTGACTGAAGCGTGAGTTCTTTATCCGTCGCTTTCACGACCTTATTGGTGAGCGCACAAACCAGCTGATTGTCTTCCAATACCAGCTCGTCTTTTTCTTGTGCGTCATCTACCATAGTTGTCTTTTCTGCCATAATCTACAAAATTACTGTCTTTGTTCCACATAACCATATCCAAGTTAGTCCATCCTCTGATTTGCAAAAGATTAGTCAGGATTGGTATTTATCTCACTTTTCGCAAGATGGAGTGCTCGCTGAGCTACACTGTCTGACTCATCCTTTGTGACATTTATGATTTTATCTGCCGTCCACAAGGAGCGTAGTTCATCCTTATCAATCTTGAGTATCTTCGCCATAGGCGCAATATACTCATCTCGGAAAGGTCGAATACCTCTCTCTATCCTACTATACATCGGTGCATCCACACCAATTGCGTCTGCCATTTGACGCTGCTGTATATTCAGCTCTTCTCGGAGCTGCTTAATACGTGCGAGTAACATGTTTGAGTTTACTATAGACCAATTTATATCGTTAGTACCCTGCAAAGATAATACACAATTGTCAAAATCGGACAAGTATTCTACAAAATCTTCATTCTCAGATTCATTTTCAGAAAACTGAACCTATGTAATGAATACACAGATTCAGTTTCTGTTCATTTAGGCTACTCCATTGATTCCTGAATAATCTGTAGAGTATCTTTCTTATACTCTTTACGGTCATATTCCATACCTCTGCACATCCAACAACTACACGGTGTCCCGGTAGTCTTGTAAACTTGCGCCCATTTCTCTTTAGCCAACTCAAACCAATGAGGATGTTCATAACGACTTCCATCCTCACGGATGATACAATGCCCGTAAGCTGCATAAAGAATCATGCGAGCCTTAAACACACGTGCCATTTGTTGGCGTCTCCAAAATTTGTTTCTTTTGTCCATCGTCTCTTTCTATTAAAGTTAGGATGAACAATGATGTTACTTTTGAAAGACCTAATGTATCCATAATATTGTATATTTATCGTTTTGTAGCATTTGTGGAAAGCCTCGCTATTCGCCCTCTTAACAATTCGAAATACTTTTCCTTTAATTCAACACTTAGAAATGAGTTTTGAATGACAGTCTCAAACTTGGGCAACAGCTTGACATACTTATTTATCAGTCGTTCTACAATCACATTCTCTATGCTCAAAGTGGCTGCTGCCTTGATAAAGTCTTCCTTTTGAAGCTTTTTCTTCCGCCCGTTCAAGGTCAATGCCAGTTCTTCATCATCCTTTGGATTGATGATAACCGCATTCAGCAAATCGTAAGCAGGGGTCAAACGTATTTTATCCGCTGCTTCATACAAAGAGAAGTTTTTCAAGTGCATATCGTTATTTCCTGTCAGCCAAGAAAAAAGCACCAACTCCAAAAAATTGGTAACATCCATTTTGGGCAAAGAAGAATATTTCAAAACCGCCTTGCCGATACGCTCATAACTGCTCTTGTACTTATGCTCTGTCTGTCTTTCCGTCAATTGGCACATATCTTCCATTGCTATTTTCTCTCCGGCAGGAGTCCTGTCGATTCGACGGGTAAGATAGCATAGTGTATCATCTGCCATCCGCATCAGCGTGTGAGGAACTACCTCGATACGTGCCACCTCCGCAAGGTGCATGGTCAAATCCTCCACCTCAGGCATCATTTCATATTGCGAGGTCTGTGGCTTACAGATATAACCACCCCACAGCCCGACAATGGTCAATCGTTTGCTGCCCTCATGCTCATTCAGATGCAAGGACAATTTAGGCTGGACACCAGTCAAAGAGGTTTGGTCTTGAATGATTTGCAGAGCAAGCTGGTCAAGTTGCTCCGTCGTATAATCAAGTACGGGCAACGTTGTTGTTCCAAAGAACTTCTTTATGCAAGCCTGATGCATATCCTTTTCCCCCTTTAGAAGTGGACGATAACAATACAAACAATTACACATAGTTCACCTCCTTTTCTTCCATAGGAACAACACTTACCGCTCCGATACAATCCTTGCAGCAGGTCATGAGCAACGACATCCGGTCAAGAATGCTGATGTCAGTATTCCGCAGTGCAACATCCAGCAGCCATCCTTCAGGTATCAAACCGTCAAAGAACGGAAACAGCACAGGACTTGTGTATGCATCTGCTTGTAAAGGCAATGTCAGGCTGACGGCTCTTGCCGTCTCCAATGATAGATATTCCGGCAAATAATGAAACTCATATCCTGCATCATTTTCTGTCAGAATCCCTGCCGATTGGTCTTTATAAAATATATGGGCTTGTCTCATTGATTATTGGATTTAATAGTAGCAACCATTTCATAATTAAAGAAATCAAGAAGCTGATTCACCTTATCTAGACGCAACGTTTCTTTTCCCTGCTCAAGGTCTCGCACAAAGCGCAATCCCACCCCTGACTTCAAGGAAAGTTCTTCTTGCGTCAGGTTATACTGCTTTCGCAACATCTTGACCGTAGTAGAGAGATTATTCATAAGCATTCAACATTTAAAATCCAAGATTTTACAATAAAGGCAGCACCTCGAAATAAATCAAACAAGTTTGATTCTTCACTCAGCTTACACTCCATTTATACCTTTTCAGGTGCAAAATTAATACAAATATCCCACATTATACCATAAAAGGTATAATTTATTTCATCACAAGCATCATTATATCAGATAAGGTATAATATAGTAAGATTCAAAACCACAAATTAAAGAACACAAGCACTGCTCTACACTTTTTCAAGCGAATAATTCAGTTTCGCTACACTTTTTCAAGCGAATCAAATATTCCATTGCAGCAGACTAATAAAATTCCCACTGCAACCCACAGAAATTCCAAGAAAACCACTACCTTTGTATTCAACAAGCGTTCTGTAACATACCTGCAAAAATGCCCTATCAGTCAACACCTTGTATCTGATAGCGGACATTCCACAAAAGGACTGAAAAGAGGCGGTACAACACGTATATGCAAAGCGATGAAATACAACTATTTGCATTTGTCCCTACATTCTGTGTACTTGTAAAAACAGAGGTTGTACCTATTAAAATGAATAGTCACTGATAATCAGTGATGTAAATATGCTGCATCGCGAATTATCTGGAAATTCACCTTGAATAGCATATTTTTCTTGTCCGTAAAATAGCTGGGCTATAGATACAAACATTAATATGAATAGATATTTTCTCATGATAATAATTAAGTGTTACAGAGATTCCGTTTCTTCTCTTCGCATATTTAATTCTCCCCAAAAACTTACACTTTGATAGTGTTGCATAAAAACATTGACAATCGCCCTTCCATCAACATACACAATAATCTTAAAGTTGAATTTGTCTACTTTTGTCCGTGCTGAAAATTTAATATAGACATTCCCTTTCCTATCTATATCCATGGTATATTTTTTGAGGGGTACCTGAAAACGAAGTTCATTTCCTCTGCCGCTATAAGGTATATCAGATTCCTCAATAAAGAAAAGATCGGAAAAGACCGAATCATTTTTAATTGCTATCGAGCTTTCGGGATAATCCAATTCTATGTACTCCCTATACGAAAGTATATAAGTATCCACACCGATCTTATAGTCTCTTGATGTAATGATCTTGTTGACAACTTCTGAGTTATATTCTTTCTTATTTTGAGCAGAAAGAGTAGAAGCCCATACCAACATTACTAAAAGCCATATAAAAATTTGTTCATTTGTTCTCATAATAATTACAAATTAGAATATAGATATTATTTCACTTTTTAATGATATGCTAAGATAGTGCACTTACCCTTGCTTTGCTCACAATCTTCTATCCCACTCTCCAATAAGAACTACTTTTAGAGATTAATAATATTGAATATCTTTTTCAAGGCGATACCCAATTATTAGTAGATAATCGTTTGGCTCATTTTCCAGTTCTGTCTATATCACATAAGATAAGGAGCTGTATTTTTCCATAATATTAGTACGAATAAAAGTTTATCGTTCTTGTTGTTACAAAGGACGACATTTATAAATTTAAATACAAATTTCAAGAGGTTGTGTCAAAACGCTGACACAACCTCTTTTTTTATGCGCAAAGCCCAGACTTTCTCAAGCCCGGGCTTTGTTATTCCCCAAAGTTTTCGTATCTTTAGGTATAAAGTTTTTCGTTATGGCAAAGTTACATTTTCGTCCTTACATTCCCAACCAAACCGTTCTTTTTCCACAAAGAATTGATGAAAACATAGCTGCAAACGACCCGGTCCGCATCGTGAATGCTGTTATAGACAATCTCAATCTTGAGAGTTTCAAGAAGCTTTATAAGGAAACGGGCCGTTGTCCTTATCATTCTAAAATGATGCTTAAGGTGATAATCTACGCCTACATGAATAATATCTATTCTTGCCGTAAAATAGAGAAGCACCTCCTTCGTGACATTCATTATATTTGGCTTGCCGGTAATGAGCATCTGGATTTTATAACGATCAACCGTTTTCGTAACCGTGTAAAGGAGGAAATAAATAATGTATTTACCCAGTTGGTTCTTGTCCTTGCCGATAAAGGTTTCATCAGCCTTGATGTGGAGTATATCGACGGCACCAAGATTGGATCCAAAGCCAACAAATATACTTTTGTCTGGCGCAAGACAGTCGAACGGAACCGTACGAGACTAATGGATAAAATCCGTATTCTCTTGGAGCAGGTGGATGAAGCCATTGCACAGGAGAACTCTATAAAAGACACATCCGTGGAGTTTACTCCCTGCAGGCTCTCTGACATAGTGGATGAACTTAAAGAAGCCCTGGAACGCCAGTCTGCAACAAAGGATAAGGAAGAAAAGAAAGCCCTACGCAAAAAGAAGAAGCAGGTCATGGAACTTGAAGGGTATCGTGACAAGCTGATAGAATACGACAATCACCTTGATACCCTTGGAGAACGTAACTCCTATTCCAAGACCGATCCTGATGCCACATTCATGCGCATGAAAGAAGATGCCATGAAGAACGGGCAGACCAAACCCGGATATAATCTGCAAATAGGTACTGAAAACCAATTCATCACAGACTTCCGTCTGTTTCCCAACCCTACCGATACACTGACCCTCATATCTTTTTTCCACTCTTTCCAGTACCGCTATAACCGTTTACCGAATATCTGTGTGGCAGACTCCGGTTACGGTTCGGAAGAAAATTACCGGTTCATGCAGGGAATGGGATAGAAGCCTTCATCAAGTACAATTACTTCCATAAAGAACAGCGTCCCCGTTATACTCCCAACCCGTTCCATGCCGAAAGTCTCCATTACAATGCCCAAGAGGATTATTACGTTTGTCCTATGGGACAGCACACGAACCGTATAGGAACCAAACGTGACAAGACAGCGAGCGGATACATCACCGAAAGTGCCCGGTATAAAGCAGAAAGATGCGAAGGTTGCCCTTTGCGTGGCAGTTGTTTTAAAGCCCGGGGGAACCGTATTATAGAAGTCAACCACCAATTAAATCAATACAAACGGCAGACACGGGAAAGGTTGCTCTCAGAAGAAGGGATCAAGCATAGAGGCAGGAGGTGTATAGAACCAGAGGCTGTGTTTGGACAAATAAAATACAACATGGCATACAGAAGATTCCGGCATATGGGAGAAGACAAGGTTACAATGGACTTTGCTTTCTTTGCTATAGCCTTTAATATCAAAAAAATGTGTGCTAAACTGATAAAAGAAGGAAAGGGGCTCATTACAGTTGCCAAATATATGTTTATGGGACTATTTATAACCCGATATAATTGGAATATAGCAACTTGTTGCCAAATGCATGAGGAAAAAGCAGCATAGCCAAAAGAAAATATAAAAGAACTGTAAAATATAAAAGAGGTTGTGTCAAAACGCTGACACAACCTCTTTTCACAAGAAAGATCATTCTAAACGTAATGATTTAATAAAATCGGTAATAGATTCACAAGAAACATTCATTTTCTTTTTCAATCTACTACGGCGTATTCGAAAAGAACTTCCTAGAATATGGAACAACTCTGAAATCTGCGCATTACTAAAATCGATACGTAACAAAAGAATGATATGTATATCATCTTCTGAAAGTATAGGATAATAATGCCTCAATTTATAGATAAAACCATCCTGATGAAGATTTATCCAGAATTCTAACTTATTCCAATTACAATCACTTATTGCTGATAAAGATGTAACATAAATTTGTACGTCACAGACAGTCTTCCATTCTTCTTCATTCATAGCTGGATTTTTATCTATTACAATTATGCCCTATTTCACCAATTCACCATTGATATAAAGGTTTTTGAAAGTAACATCTTTCGCCCCTTTAATATCATTTGCTCCTTTGGCTACATTATTAAAATGAGAATCCTCTACACTGATATTATATACATGTTTATCATCCTCCAATCCGATAATAAGCACACCTAATTTACTCTTCTCACAAGTTACATTCTTCAAATGCACATTACGGACAATCGGGTCAAACCCTCTCTTACATTTCTCCCGATTCTCATATTGCAGATTGATGCGAAGTACAGCTTCACGACATTGTCCTACCGTCACATTGCGTACATATACATTTTCTATAAGTCCTCCGCGACAAGTGCTCGTCTTAATACGAATGACACGATCCAGATTCGGGCTATCCATTCGGCAGTCTTCTACAAACAAGTTACGGTAACCACCGGAAATCTCACTGCCAATCACTACTCCTCCATGTCCATTCCTCATCATGCAACCACGTACGATAATGTTCTCACTGGGAATATTCCATTTACGCCCGTCTTCATTACGTCCTGATTTAATGGCAATACAATCATCACCCGTGTCAAATGTACAATTCTCTATCAACACATTCTTACAAGATTCAGGATCACATCCGTCTCCGTTAGGTCCACGATTGAAAACAGTCACTCCGCTAACAATCAAGCTCTCGCAGAAAAGAGGATGAATCACCCAAAACGGAGAATTCAACAAAGTAACACCTTCAATCAAGATGGTGTGGCAGGAATGTAAGTTCAATAGCTGCGGACGCATACCATCTTCCGGTTTCATCAGACGTTTGTAAACGGGAGTCGATGTTTCACCATACATCAACAGACGTTCACGACCTCCATTGCGCTGAGCCACCATGCCTTCTTTCCAGCCATATTTTACCGCTCCACACATCGGCCACCAAGTTTCCATGCTACCTTGTCCATCGATAATACCTTTTCCGGTTATGGCAATATTACTTTCACCGTAAGCATAAATCAAGGGGTGAGCATTATAGCAATCAATTCCTTCCCAACGAGTTAAAACAGCAGGAAAATAAAGGCTTTGATCTGTAGAGAATTTCAAAACAGCTCCCTCTTCGAGATGGAAATTCACATTGCTCTTTAAAGTAATAGGTCCGGTATAAAAAGTGCCTTTAGGAACAATTACTGTGCCACCTCCTGACAGACTGCACTGTAGAATAGCCTGATTAATGGCTTCATGGCAAGGATTAGCCTCATCATCCGTTTTTGCTCCAAAATCAGTTATAAGGAATGTTCGTTTCGGAAAAGAGGTCCGTTTAATCTGTTTTTCGATACGGGCGCTTTCTTTAAATGCTTTATCAAAATCAACAGTATTCGCAGATGTTACCTCTGCCACAAAAAGCAACATCAGTAGTAAATTAATAGTTCTTCTCATCATAATTCTTATCCTTTTATTAATATGTTATTTTTATTTTATTGCAATGTAACTCCCATCAAACCGATAACAACATCGTTTGAAAGTGTTTCCAACGTCAGATGACTTAACTCTTTGGAAGGATTCAAAGGCATGTCCAAAAGTACACCTGCTCCTCCCTCGATGGAACGTCCATAAACACCCTTTATACCTAAGTCCTTTCCCAAGTCATTGCTAACCAAACCCGTCTTAAAATGAATGCGATAAGGACGGGGAGAAACAACAGTGAATGCCTGACCATCAACATAGAAATCTTGCTCAATAGGACACCAGTTATCCGGATTCACTAATTCCAATACATCAGAAGTTCCATCTGTATAGTATACACGAACAATACCATTAGCAATGCGACACTGCATGTGGTTGGTACTGCCTGCCATCATTAAATAGGCATGAGAAGCCCGACCGGAAAGCGGAATACTCAAACTGTCGGGATAATTATCCCACAACGAAGTAAAAGCAATATTGCTTCCTTGAGCCAATGTTCGGAACGGCACACCCAGTTTGGTAGTCAGCATCTCATCACGTACCAAGGCACGCAAACCTGCATCATCAATATCAGCAGTTAATTTCGGATGACACCACTCGCCAATGCCCTGAACAGGAAGTTGCAAAGTGGTATAAGGCGAACGGGGTGTCAGATACTCATTCCGGAAAATATCAGTCACATTCGCATTGAACAAAGAATCCATATTCATCACCCGGCACTCTGACGTATTCACCTGTGAGAAAGGAAGAATGACCGGTGATTTTTCCGATTTTGTAATCTGTACGTTTACAGGCTGCCACCATTCCATCTGTCCTTGTTTCATGCGAACAAAGAATGTATGATGCCCCAAATGATCATTAACCTTACTTCTTATAGACGTATCACTAACATTCGGTTGTATCAGCACTCCCTGCGGATCATATATTTCACCGAATACCGCCCCTAAAATGGATGGAATACGGATCTCCGCTAAAGCCTCCGCCTGTATTTCAGGCAGAACCGGATTCAGTCTGTTTCCTTCCCACACAATTTCGACAATTGATTTTTTGGTAGAAGAAGCAGGAATAACAACCACCGGATAACCGGAAGCAGCTTCCGCAAAGCTCCAGTCAACTTCTTTCCCATTTACTTTCACAGAATGAATCCTTTCTCTTCCGACATTCACTTGTAATGTCAAAGCCAAAGGTGCCTTAAAACGTTGCTCTATCCGGTAAATATCTGTATCTTTCTCCCTGACAAAGTGATAGGTTATGTCAGGCAAAGAAATAGAAGCTTTTGACCATCCTGCGGGAAATCCCGGACGAATCACCATCTTCCCGTTCAATACATCGGGTAAAATGCCATACAATCCTTGTACCAGTAATCGGGAAGCTACCCCTATCGGATCTCCAAAGTCACGATAACACTCTCCACGGGCAGCATCATAAAAGCTGACTTGCCCCAAATTGCCGGGACTGTTACCTAAGTACATACCATCCAGAAATGAACTTTTCATCAATCGATATGCTTCCTCCGGACGTCCTGCCTGGAAATAGGCCAAAGCTGTATGCATTACCTCTGCGAAAGCCACATTATTGATACTCCAGGAATAAGGTAACCAATTGGTAGTGGCAATCGTTGCATACCCCTCTTCCAGTCCATCGGCATACACGGGAATATGTGGTATTTCCGTATCAACATACCGTGTAGCCTGATAAGCTTGAAAAGGATCAGCAACGTCGCTATCGAGTGCATGGTATATAGTCCATAATCCCGGACTTTCGTGAAGCCGGCGATGTCCCATAAAATCCTGATATTCCGCCCAACAACCTTTGCTCTGCATCCAAAGACGCTTATTCATCGCTTTCAATATTTGCTTGGCTTCGTTCTGATAAGGTGAAGGATCTTCGCCTATCAAAGAAGCAAGAAAAGCAGCCATTTTATTGGCACGGTAGTTATAAGCCGACGAATGGGTGACTGCGCCACTGTTGTAGTAAAGCGCATCACTTGCCCAAATACAAGCGTATGCATCATATAAACCATCATTGTCCGGATCATAATTTAATTTTTCCCAAGCTAGATGGCGGGTAATCACAAACCACATTTTGCGGACATACGCAGTATCTCCCGTCCAGTTGAAGTGCCATAACAATTCATCCATGTAACAAAGATTCATGTCATAGTGGTGCATCTGATTGTTACGTCCAGGATTCCGGCAAATATACCCATTACTATATTGAGGAGTTCCCCAACGTTTTTCCGAACGCGCCAGATTCATTGTAGAATCTTGTGCCGGATGAGGTATTGTATTCGGGACATCAGTCACCTGACTGGCTGCATAAGCATCAAAATGAGTCCGTGCCCGGTCATGCCAACCTAAGGCATCACCAGTATATCCGGCCCTCCATCCACTTAACGGCATACGCCAGCCAATAGCACCGTGCAACCAAACCTGTCCGCCCCAAATTCCATCGGCAGCTGCGACCAATGCACCACCCAACGTGTTCAAATAAGGGTCCGGCGTTTCTATCTTCAAATGAGAAGCCAACGCCAAAGAGGCTGCCTCCGCTTGTTGATAGAGTTTACGGACATTATAGCCTTCGGGAACCTCCCCACGTACCAAGTATACTTCTTTCTGCAAAGCAAGTTCACCTGTGACAAGGTCAGTCGCTTCGGCAGGAAGTTCGAAGCAATCAGCCGGATCTACCCCCATATCTCCATTACGACTCAAACGTTTTCCGGTAGCTCCCCCATGTTGCCAACGAAGTATAGCTCCTTTAGGCATATTCGAAGGAGAAAAACGCCAAATAGCTCCATCCATATCGGCTAATGCCAATACAGAAATACGCAGTTCTCCTTTTCCCCAAGACGGGTCTGTCAAATAATAGGTACGTTTTCCAGCCGAATAACGGGATTCACAATGCCCGGTGCAGTCAAGCGCCAATTCTGTTCCGTCACGAAGAATGACTTTGAAACTTATATTTCCTCCGCGTCCGTTATTATAAAAAGCAAAAACCGGTCGGTCACTTGTTTCTACCCGAAAGGGACTGTGACTACCGTACAAAGCACGGGTATACCGATTCTTACCATTGACACAAACAAACTCATCACCATCGGGACGATATTGCAACGTCCTTTTTGTACCTCGCAGATGTTCATTCAAGGAGATGGATTCTTTAAAGTCACCGATCTGCTTTGCCTCTCTTTGAGCATTTAATGGCATCGCCGACAACATCAAGAGGCAACAAACAGTCAGCTTTCCTTTTAAAATAAGATTCAGATGAAAATAACTCATATTTTTTGTGTTTGATTATGGTAATGGCTTCAATCCTTCCCAACGGACATTCCAAGTTCCATCTTTCGGAAATCCCGGATTAGTCTCCGTACATCCGTCCCAACCGGCACACATCATCGCAATAGCAGTCAGTAAGCCGCCATTACCCGGTAAATAAATACGTAAACGACCGTCCTGATAATTATGACCATTCGGCAAGTATGTGTTTGTGCGTTTATCCATCAGTAAAGCTCCGACGGCCTTTTCCGGTTCACCCAAACGGGCAGCATTCATAGCCGTCATCGGATAATCCCATCCCCAGGTTTTACCCCAATTCCAGTTATCCCAAATCCAGTGCAATGTATTTTTCATATAATCTTCCCGGATAAGTTTATTCATCGGAAGAATACCGACTGCCCCTAATACTGCCATGTGGTCGGAAGTATAACGAATATCTTTATAAGTATCTATGGCTGTTTCAGCAGCCAGATAAAGTCCTTCATTATTAGATGCTAAAGGGGAAAGTTTGTCGATCATTTCATCCCATTCCAGACTACGTTGCTGTCCCATACGTTCACGCCATTGTTGAGCGGTCTGCATGGCAAAATGCCAGTAAGAAAGTTCAAAAGGAGGATTAATTGTTTCTGCAGCACGCAACGTTTCTTGTGCAGGAATGGCACCTTTCAATACGTAACGTCCTTCCAGTTCATCGTATGTAGCAAAAGAGTACATAAATTCTGCAGTCTCCTGTACCAAACGATTATATTTCTCCAACACTTCTTTAGTCGGATCAGCACGATAAAGTAATTCTGCCAAATAAATTAGATGAGGTTGTTGCCAAATCAGAAAACTTCCTACTTTGGAAGGGGCTTCCGTTCCTGAAGGATCGGTCATTTTCATCCAGCGAACACCATCAAACCCTTGTCTTTGGGCTATTTGACGCGCTATCGGTTCAACCTTTTCATACCAACCTAATGTACGGTCAAGTAAGTTGCTACGATTCCAAAGAGCAAATTGAGCTTCGTGCCACCAGATCATTTCAAGATGGAATTTGCCAAACCACGAATTATAGGTAAGCCCCGTCTCTTGCGGAGGAGTAGTACCTGCGCTCTGAATTGCAAGCAAATATTGGCTAAGTACCACACGTCGTTCCAGTTCTTTGGCCCGTGGGTCCGTACATGCCGAAAAGTCAACAGCTGCGCCTTCCTTCCAAAACGAGTTCCAATAGTTTTTTGCTTCTTCTTGAGTTTGTGCTACAGTAACAGGCTGCGTTGAAGGAGCTGTACTAGTAAAAGCACATGTAAAAGCTAAATGATCGTCCATCGGGGTCAGGACAAAATAATGTTTTGCTTTCTCATTTAAAGTAGCCTTCCCTTCCCAACACAAAGTTACGAAATACTCTGTGCTATCTAAAGTATGTTTCAAAACTGCGGAAGATTCATTTTGAGTAACAATAGTCGTTATATGTTTATCAACGGCTTCCCAATTACATGCATCATCACAATGAGCGCCCGTAGGATACGGAAAGCGAAAACAAATCCCGGTATGCGCCTTAGAGGTAATATTTGCAGCAATCATATCATTAGAAGGATGGCAGACTGTCTCCACTTGATAATCTTCACCGTTTAATTTAAACCGACTTTCGATTTTTCCATCCCACAAGCAAAGTTTCTGATGAACGTCAGTTACCTGTTCAATATCCGTACCTTCTTCCACGTCAAAACCGACAATTCCTAAATGAAGACGATGCGGATTGACACGAAACCAATTAGCGGCATCCTGTTGTCTGCCTTCTTCTTTGAATTGAGTAGCGTAAAGTTCTTTCTTTCCCCTGCCAAAATCATATTCTTTCAGAGTTTCTTCCGAAGTAAACCGGTCCGGATTGGCGAAGCTATGCCAGCCCCACTGGCTCTGCGTTCCCAATGGAACTCCTTTTTTATAATTGTCCGGAAACGTCTGTAATCCTGTTATGTCTACCGTATAAGCAAACTCTCCATTTCCTACAGAAAGTGAAGCCAATGAATCGAATGCCGTCACAACAGGACTATTCCTTTCTACTAATGCCTCACGGTCAATTATCGGCTGATTTCCATCTCCGCAAGCTGTCCAAATAAAAAGTGCTGCAATAGATACTGCGAATGTTTTCATGATTCTTTATTATTGTTATTTACAAAAGTATTTATTTTTGAAACAAATGACGCGGATTCTCATTCAAAAACCCGCGTCACTCCACCCTAATAATCCAATCCAAAGGATGATTTGAGGATCTTTATTTTAAATTCCAATGAACGAAATAACCTGCTTTTCCACCAACTTCTGCATTAATCTTAGCACGAATGGCTTCCGGATCAGCATATTTCGGACAAACACGATCAGCTATGATACTTGGATCATTGTAACGACGTGCCATACGAACCATAGTAGGATAAATCTTTCCTTCTGCCGGAAATTCAAGCATCATTTCATCAAGAATCGCTTCATCATTGGCTCTAGCATCCCCACGTGTAAACTCACGATTACCCAAATTAAATGCCCCACGAATACCCAGGTCCGGATAACGACGAGTACCTAACGTACTAGCTCCGGTCCAGTCATCTGTAAAACCATCCCATGTCACTCCACCATTCGGAAAACTTCCGTTCACTCCCTGATTAATCAATGCCGATGCTTCCGTTACACGTCCCAAATTATTGAGAGCCTCCGCCAACATGAAATACAGCTCACTGCCACGATAAATATAAATATGCACATCATCTTGATAAGCATAGGTACGCGCTGTGCTATTTGACGGACGATACTTCTGGATAACATAATTACCACTTTTATCTTTCGCAAAATAATAAGTGGAACGCTTATCCGAAGTAGCACCTCCAAGCGGATTAAAATCCGGATCAGTATAACGATCCATTCCTACCTGTGACGGAGCCAACAGATACTCATTGGGTGATTCTGTCCCAAAATGTTTCAACAAACTATTAGTCTGGTTTCCTTGATAATTATAGATAATAGCAGAAACAGTCTCTTGTGGTTGAGGATTAGTATTATCCCAAATCTTACTATATGTACCTGTCAACTTCACATTATGCATATACTGTGTTGCATCATTCACCGTACTGGCAAACTTTGCATTCATTGTATTCAAAATAACATTCACTGTTTTCTGGTAGTCACCATGCCACAAACATAACTCTCCATATAATGCAAAGAATTCCGGTGTCATATAGTCCCAATAACGATATGTACTTTCTGCTGTTTCCGTATTAGGATCGAGCCATTCTTTCCATGACATTGTATTCGTGCCATCTATTCCATCAAACCCTTTAGTTAACAAATCAAGACAGCCTTCCACTATCTCATCCAAATTCTTCACAGGAAAGTCATTCAAATCTTTCATCTCACGAACCGGATCATTAAACCAGACAGCCTCTCCATAAATCTTACCTAATGTAAGATATATCCACGCTTTCACACGAAGTGTACAACTAACCAAAGCTTTATAATGATCCAGATTAATAGCTGCCGGATTTTCTGTTTTATAATCATACAACTTTGACAAGTAGTCATTGCATGCTATAATTACATCGTAATAAGCAGCCGGATCGGCATACGAATTTCCTGTCAAGTCTGTATCATAATTGTAGATACTATACAACTCACTGGGAGCGTTCTTTGTTGGTTCCAGCAATTCACCACGTGTATCTGTCAAATAGATCACTTTGTCTCCAATGGCTTGTACTTTGGTCATAATACCTATATACCCCGAATACATCTCACTTTCTTCGGTGATGTATCCGTCATGATCTAATACATTCTTCGTCTCGACATTGAAGAAATCGTTGCATGCGCCCAAGAAGAATGTCATACTTAGTAACACATATTTCAATATATTCTTTTTCATCATCCTTAAAAGTTCAAATTAACACCAAATTTAATTGATTTAGGCTGCATCATTTTCGCATAGTCAAATCCTTGCATAGCATCACTATAAGAATAAGAGAATTCAGGATCCAACCCTAAATATTTTGTAGCTGTCAACAGATTCTCACCTGTTACATACAATGTACCGGAACGGAAGAAATTCAGGAATTTCTTGTCAAAACTATAACTAAATGTAACATTCTTCATACGCAAGAAAGAAGCATCTTCTATCCAACGGTCCGAAAAATCATTGTTACCCATCGGGTCGTTCCATTGAGCACGAGGAATATTAGTTTGTTGTCCTTCCAACGACCAGCGGTTTACAACTGCCGCACTTTGATTGCCAAAAGTAGAAAGTGATTCCAAACTACGTCTCACACCATTATAAGCCTGATTCCTCTTTGAATAAGAGAATTCTGCAGACAATGCAAAAGATTTATAACTGATTCGTGTAAAAAAGCCACCGAAATACTTCGGTGCGGCACTGCCTAAAGAGACACGATCTTTACTATCGATACGCCCATCACCGTTCTGATCTACAAAATGGATGTCTCCTGCCTGATAAGCCTGTCCTTTTTGATTGACCAGATTAGCAGCATCTGCTTCAGCCTGTGTAGAGAATACCCCAAGCGTCTGATAACCATAGAACTGATAAGGAGACTCTCCTACACGGGAAACCAACTGCGCACCATCACTATAGCTATTAATCAATTGTGATGTGTTTCCTAATGACTTCACCTCCGATTCATTGCGGGCAATATTACCACCTATAATCCATTCGAAATCACGTGTACGAACCAAAGAAGCTTGCACTGCCAATTCTACACCTTTATTTTTTATTTCTCCACAATTTGCATAATAGTTTAGAGAACCAAGTGCCGATGTATGAGGTACTGCAAAAATAACATCTTTGGACAGATTATTATAATAATCCAATGTCACTTCCAAACGATTACGCAACAGACTCATATCCAATCCAAGATTAAATTGTATGTTCTTCTCCGGTTTCAAAGTGGTGTTTGATATATTGGCACGAACAATACCGGAAGTAGTCATATAAGGCAAACTTGTATAATAATATTTTCCAAGATTGGAAGAGAAACGGCTATTACCGGACAAACCATATTCCGCACGCAAGTTTAAGCGATTTACTAATGTAGAGTTAGTCAATGGCAACCAACCTTTTCCGAGCAAAGTCACACCACCGGAAGGATATATATAAAAGTGGTTTCCATAAGTACCGGCAGAGGACGCACCATCAGCCGCCACATTCAAAGAAGCTGCTACCATATCACGATAGGTATAATCAGCATGAGCATAAAAATTCGCCCAGTTCCATTTTTCCTGATAACCGTAAAAGTAGCGTCCGATTGTTTTTGTATCTCCCAATGTTTGATAAAAATCATTCGGAGTGTTACGGCCTGCACCACCTTCATACTTATTTTGAGTAATCAACATTTGAGCACCAGCAAGAATATTCAAATGGTGGATACCCTGAAAAAGTCTCTGATAACGTACATTACCATTTGCGAAAATGTTCAAAGTTTCACCTACACCTTCCTTCACGGTATTTTCTGCATTACCATACTGATCAACAATCGGCAAAATACTCTTATCTGATAGTCCGGGAATAAATAGGTGTTCTTTATTATAATTATAAAACATTCCAAATGTACCATTGAACGATAATCCATTGAAAGGCTTGTAAACCAATCCAAGTCTGAAATTTACATCATACTGTCGGTTACGACCATCAAGTGTATTGACGATAGCCAATGGATTGCTTACCGCAAAATCCATATTCGTTGAATTACCATAGTAATAAGTAGAGTAAGTATCCAAAATATTACCATCAATATCTTTCTTATAAGGACTTAACAATGGAGCACGCGAATAAGCTGCTAAGATCGGATTGCTAACATTATCCATTCCCTGTTGCTGATAATTGCCTGTCAGATAAGCTAAACCGACCGTTGCTGTCATCTCCACCCATTTACTAATCAAAACATTTGTATTCAATTGTGTATGGTAACGCTGGCTTTTAGTGTAATCCATCAGTCCATTTTCCATCGCATATCCTAATGAAAGGTCATATTTGGCAATAGCATCACCACCTTCTACACGAAACAGATTGTCTGTTACAAAACCATTTTTATAAATTTCATCTTGCCAATCTGTGGTATTGTTATACAAGTAATTGTATTTACTATTGGGATCACTCAAAAAAGGAAATTCCGAGAAAAATCCTTCCATATTACCGAAATAAGTCATACCAATATCCGAAAGGTAAGATTTGTAATCATTACCTGTAAGTAATGGCATACGTTTATTATTCCAATTCACCCCATACTGTCCATAAAAGCTGACTCGCGTATCCAAATTATCGGAAGTTGCACCATCCGTTTCAATTAGAATAACACCGTTCGACCCCATCGAACCATACATAGAAGCCTCCGCTCCTTTCAGTACAGTGATATTTTGAATATCTTGAATATTATATGCCTGAAATATATCTCTCGAAAATCCATTTATCAATTGTGATTCACGAGAATCAGGTAAATAGGGGACACCATTAATTACCACAAGCGGAGCGTTTGAACCTACAAAAGAACGAATACCACGCAGGTTCATATAACTTCCCTCACCTGGCATACCACCTGCACGGGTTGTCTTCAAGCCTGCTACCTGTCCTGCCAAAGCCCGATCTATCTTCATACTTCCCTGCGTGAAATCTTTTTTATTGATATTCACCGCAGAAGTCAGTTCCGGACGGGAACTTTCGATTCTCATAGGTAATATAGCCGATTCATTATATTTATATGTGCTCTCCGGCATCATCAGAATAACCACTTGTGAATTATCATCTACCAAGCGAGTTTCCGGATAATAACCAGCTGCCCACACTGAAATTTGAGTCGTATTCTCTTTCAACTCCATTTTGAAAGTTCCGTCAACTCCAGTTTTCGCATCTTTACTTCCTACAGCCGAAATGATAGCCCCTTCAATCGGTTTATTTAGCGGTGAAAGTATTTTACCGCTAATTTTACGTCCTTGCGCATATACACTGGCTACCGACAGTAATAACAGCAAAGTTGTAAATATGATTTTTATTGTCTTCATATTGATTCCTTATCAAAATTAATAACAGTTCTTTGTTGGTTTCAGACACCAGTGGTGGAAGCAACATTTGCTTGCGTTTATTCCATGGAATTTAATAACCACATTTACCGGTTCCGTACCTTCAATGGTAATTACACCGACTTTTCCTCCATCACGATCATAATTCGTTTTCTTTTTATCTGTCGCTTTATTTACATCATATCCTTCAGGATAACCTTGTCCGCCACGATCATAGTGAAAATCAGTCTTTGTCAATTGAGAGGCTGTTACAGTCCCTACGTACTCCCCATTAAAAGAAACCTCTACATCATGTCCCATTTTTTGTTCAAAGCCCAAACACAAATCATATTCACCGGGAGGTATTTTATATGGAGTGGTTACTTTGTTTTTTTCATCATAGCTAAAAGCCGTAAAATTTAACGTATACTCTTTAATTGCAGCATCTGTTGTTTTAAAGCGTACAACGCGATTGATTATATTAGGGAAAACTCCAGGCCAACCAGACCATTCGCTCACCTTCGTTTCCATTTTATCAAAAGTCAAATTTTCATTATCAAAATAAAGAGCCTTTTCTTCTTCTGACAAATACTCATACCATCTCATGTAATCTTTAACACGATAAATCAATACATTGGTAGGAATCTTCATGTCTGTCACATAATAAGCAACACCATTACTAAGAGAAACTGGATTCTCCAGATCAACTTGCTGCACAGTTGTTCTCCACTGTTTACTAAATATAGAATTCAAATCTATATTGGCCTCAAAATCCGATTTAGATAGTTTCTTATCAAAGAACACTGACTGGAAAGTCCAATTTTCCAATATAGAATCCTCCCGTAGCATTCCCCATTCCTGTAGATTTTGACGGGCTACAGTCAACGCACGATTAACTACTTCATTAGAAGGAATCAGTACAGTCGCTGATAATGACTCTGACATCATATTAAAACCTTGAGCTTCAAAATAAGGATTAGTAACTATAAAAATTGAATCATAGACGTTACTTCCAGTCTCATCAACACCTATTATTTTACTAGCCTCTTTATCAAATGTCAACTGATTACGCTCCATAATCATCTCTCTAAAAATAGAATAATCATCTCCTAATCCTTCAATCAACTCATATAATGATTTAGGAGTTTCCACATAATCCTCTATTTCATAAACATAACCATTGTTCACCTTCGTTATCTTTTTCACAGCTATACCATTGAACGAGATAGAAGTAGCATTATCTTCATTTTCGACTTTCGACACATTGATATATTTTCCATTCCACATCAACACACGTTGTCCATCAGAAAGATTAGACGGAGAAAGAGAGATGTCCGAAATGTGTGATTTAGCCAAAAAAGTTCTATCATCCGTAACAACTGCACGAGACAAAGCATTATCATCATTAACCACTAGAATAGTGAACAACAGATCCTTCTCAATCATTTCATCCAGTACTCCTGTTTCGCTGAACAATTGATACATAGTACTCAATTCCGGTTGCGACTGTAAATAATCAACTGCCGATTTATTGACTACTGTAATGTTTACGTTATTCACCACCTGTTCTTCTTGGGAATAATGAGAATCCCAGTCGTCATTACATGCATATATACCACTTATTAGTAATATGGATGATAATATGTATTTTATAGTTTTCATAAGTAAGTGTTTATTCATCTTCAATTATCGGTTCGAAAGTCATATAATCTAATTGGATACGAAACTTGCTATTGGAAGTAGCAGCTGGATCAGCAATCACCATTTTCATAGAATGAGTGCCAGTTTTTGAAAACTCAATCTCATCATAAATGACTGTATCATAAAGCCCCAATGTATTAGCTGTAATACTTGCGTAAATTGGTATTTCAGTAGTTGTTTCGCTATCACCATCAAATGTAAAACGAATCTTACCACCATTACTTCCACTAGTCATTGTGCGCATAAAGTTCATAGAAGTTGCATAAGTAACTTTTAATATTACCTTATATTTACCAGCTATCAGAATCGGTGTCTTCATGATTATGGAACCATTATATCCTAAATTCAAATAGATATGATCTTTATTCTTACAATTCGTCCATGCAGAACCTGTTTTCGGAGTCGCGTAACCCACTGGATAATATCCGCCATTACTACCATCTGTAGATGTAGCACTACTTTTGGCGTCTATGGTATAGCAAGCGAGTGAAGAAACGTCTGACTGATGCTCACCTTCATCTACAGTCTGATACTTTTGATCTGGGTCACCATATCCACCATTAACCCAAGCAGCTACCTCTTCATAATCAGCAAAATCCCATTCTACCAGAACCGGAATCTCTGATTCCCACAAAGGTAGCCAACTATCTATCTCATGTAAAATACCATTCTTAGCCTGTACATCAGAACCATCCTCCACAAACATCGCTTTCACCGATTGACCATCAATTTCTCCTTCATAATTAAAATAAAGTTTATTACCACTCTGCAAAGACGCTTCTAATACGGCGTCCGCTTTAGTAGTCCATAATTTTGTTGTCGTACCTCCAGAGAAATTATTAAAATCAAAAACAGAGTAACTTCCTCCAATCACATGATATGCTACATAGCGAAATAGTTCATTTGTCTCATCTTTATAGTCTGTTCCTACTGCACCTGTTTTAACAGCAAGATCAGCAACAGAAGTAACCCCTTCAGAACGATAGGTGTCATCTGACACAGCCAATAGTGTATAATTCCGCTTTTGTTGAATAACTGTGTTATCTTCCTGTCTTATTTCATCGTAAATAATACTTAAACTATCTTTCCAACTTGTCTGATTCAACGCCTCGATAAAAATGGAGTATTTATCACTGTTTTCACTGATACGCTCATATAGATTTTCCACCAAAGGAGACATCACATCATTCAGTACATACACGTACCCATTGGACACCTGAATAGCCAATTCCTTCACATGTGCTTCTTTATTCACATAAATAGAATTGAATCCTCCTGTCTCTGAACTTTCATCAAAAGAGACGGAAAGATAATCATCTGAAAGTGTTTTAGCCTCCAGTTTACCTCCTTGAACAAAAGTGTTCAAATTGATGGAGTCATTCACTATATGATACTCTGCAAGACTACGGGCATAATCCTTCCCTAATTCTTGAATAGAAGATACATTCTTTTTCAAATAGAAACTGCGCACGGCCTCGTTAGTAGGAACCAATACAGTAAAATAAGACGAAGCTTGATTTACAGCATTAAACAAATCCGCATACTTCAATACGGTAATCCACTCGGAAAACTCATCAGAGCGTGTTTCCAAATAAGACGATATCGGATTCATGTCATAAACCTGATAGGTAGAATCTTCGTACGGATCATTGCATGCACTGAAAAATGCAACCAATAATAATAAATATATATTTCCAAAAGTCTTCATAATAAATGGCTGTTTATTAATTATTACCTGTTATTCCATAATATGGATTCTGTACCAGTAAGTTGTTATTTTCAATTTCGTCTGCATGAATAGGTAAATACCATGCATATTCATTCTGGAGAACTGAACGTATCCAACTAGCATTTGCTGTCATATTGTATTGCTGAACCAAAGTAATAAAAGCTGATTTATGAGCATAATTCTTACTTTTGGCGTAACGGATCATGTCATACCAACGCTTACCTTCAGCTGCCAATTCAATATTACGTTCCGGCAATAAATAATTTTCCATCATTGAACTTTCATCTTCCTCATCTAAGACTAATGTTTTCTCCGGCAAATTAGCGCGGGTTCGAATCTGATTCATTATATCAACAGCCTCCTGCCAATTTTCCTTTCCTTTCCAAATTAATGCTTCCGCCTTCATCAACATGATGTCCGCCATTCTATAAATAATCCAGTTTGCGTCATCCTTCAAACGCATTGCTTCCAAATTCGTAGGATCCGTATCCCCCATCTTATATTTCCAAATACAATAAACTGGGTTCTCTCCATCATTATATATTATAGAAGCACCATACCAACTGCGGACTGCATCTTTACCTGTTATTACTTCCATATAATCATTTTCCAAATCCTCGCTCATTTTAGTAGAATATTGGTAATTAGGATTTGTACCAGTTGTATACATAGCACTTGGTCCTCCTGTTTGATTATAGGTGTTGCCATCCCAGTTCACCTCAAAGATGGATTCATTACTATTACCTGGATTAAAAATTGTATACCAATTCTCTGGAATCGTAATAAAAGCCGGACGACGTGATGCAGTAGCATTGATTAATAGATCTGCATATTTAATACAAGTGTCATAATCTTCCGTCCACAAGGAAACTTCTGACATCAATGCATACAAAGCCCATTTAGTAACACGTCCTTTGGAAGCATTCCAATTATCATTATCATAAAACTCTTTTGCTCCTCCAGAATCAAGAGCTGTTTGCACATCTGCCTTAACTTGTTTCAATATTTCTTCTTCCGAAGATTTGGCAATGGAGAATGGAGTAGAGTCATCCTCATAAGGAGTTGTAACCAAAGGCACCTCCTTAAAATTCCGTACCAGATAGAAGTACATTAATGCTCGCATAAAATAAGCTTCAGAAAGGTGAGCATTCATTGCACCCTCTGTATAAGTATCATCTATTTCATGTACTCCCGGAGCATGAGCAATCACTACATTTGCCATGTTTATAACCTGATATATATTTTCCCATTTACAAATAGACTCCGTCCCATCCAACTGGAAATTCTGCAATTTCATCCCATCCTTATCACCTGTTAAAGTACAAATAGATGCCCCACGCAACTCTCCCCATTTCAATAATGACTGGCAAGAGGAGCGCATATAATAATAACCGGAAGCTATGACCGCTTCTACATCTTCTTTCGATTTCCAGTAAGCATCAGTCACTTGTTCATTCTTGGGAAGCAAGTCCAACCAATCACTACAGCTACTATTCAGCAGCAGGCTACCTGCCATTATCCCTATATAAATTAGTTTCTTCATATCTGCAAATATTATTAAAAATTCAAGTTTAAACCACAGGAAAAACGGCGGGAGCAAGGTGTGTTTGCACTATCTTTCGAAAGTTTTGAAGCCGAAGTAGGAAGGGATACTTCCGGATCCTGCCCTGTATAACCAGTCCAAGTAAACAAGTCATAACCAGTAACAAAGAAATTAAGCATGTTGATACCTAAATAATTACATACCTTTTTAGGTAGAGAATAGCTCAATGACAAAGTCTTCAAACGTACATAAGAAGCATCTTCTACAAAACGGTCAGACCCTAAATAGTTATATCCCTCATTATATAAAGCACGCGGTATGTCTGTATTATCTCCTTCATTCCTCCAACGTCGTAAAACAGCTTTACTTTGGTTGTTAGCATTATACATAGACTCATTATTCATACGAGTCTCATTTATGATTTTCTGTCCGAAACGACCATAAAACGATGCATTTAAACTTAGGCGTTTATATTTAATTGTAAAGCCAAAACCACCAGTAAGAATTGGGTTACAATTGCCCAGATAAACGATATCGTATTCATTTATCACACCATCATGATTAACATCTTCATAAATAGCATCACCCGGACATACCTGTTTAGCACCATTCTTCATAACGATTGGCTTGCCGCTTACATCATTCATAACATTTCCCTCTTTATCCCGTGCATAAGTAGACTCCTGATTCTGATAAACTCCTTTGTAGCGATAACCATAGAAGGAACCAAACGGGCGTCCTTCTTCTATACGAATAGCATATTCACCATTTTTGAAAGTGTAAGGCTCCGGATTCATCGTTTCAGGTAATTCGGTAATTTCGTTAGTGTTACGACTCAAGTTAACATAGGCGCTAACACGCCAATCTTTCTTTTCATACAATACACCATCGATACGAGCTTCCCATCCTTTGTTCTCCATTCTTCCAGAGTTATACCATTTATTTTTAGAGAACCCTGTAGTAGTCGGCATTTTCGGCTCTTTCTGCAGCAAATCTTTAATATATTTATTATACCACTCAAAAGTTAACCTTAATCTACCACGGAAAAAACTAAAATCCCCTCCCAAATTGTACTCTGTTGAAGTTTCCCATTTCAAATTATTCAACTGCATTCTGCTAGGATAAATAGCGGACATATCCATATATTCTCCTCGTGAACTATAAGCTCCATAATAAGCACCCGTTCCCTTCGGAGCATTACCGCTTTGCCCAATACTGAAACGAAGTTTGATTTCATCCATCCAGTCTTCTGCATTTTTCATAAATGGTTCATTTTGCATATTCCAAGAAATTCCCACGGTAGGAAAGATACCCAAACGCTCTGACTTACCCATTGCAGAATTAGCGTCCATCGTTGCAGAAGTATGAAATACATAACGATCCAATAAAGTATAGTTAATCAAACCAGTTCCGGAAATACTACGCGCTTCTGACTCTCCTGAACCTAGACTATAAACAGAGCTACCTGTAATCGGATCTGCAAGACCAGAAGAAGCATTACCATAAGACGTACTTGTCGTACTGGAACTTGTAGCCTGTGTAGTACGAAATACAGCTGTTGCAATCAAATTATGTTTATCCTTCCAATTTTTATTGAATATCAATTTATTTTCTGTTTGCAACGTTAGACTCTCGGAAGAGGCAGCAGTACTCTGATTAGCATATTCACTCGTCCAAGCCACTCCCGTAGCAACCTGTGGAAGGAATTTATCAGTAGTAGTAGTCGACATTTTAAGAGAAACATAAGCCGAATATGTTAAATACGGAAGAATTCTATAGTCAATACGAAAATTAGCACGACTATCACGTGACATTGTATTTTTATAACTTTCGTTTGCCATAGCTACCGGATTAAAATTGGAGGCACTACTGTTACTCGCCTTAAATTCACCCTCCCAGTCTTTCGTCTGATAAGAAAAATACTGTGAAGAGCGATTTCCATTTTCATCCATATAATAAGGAGACTTATTTGGCATCTTTTTAAATGCTTCCGAACGTACATTACTATCTTTTGGTGCCCAATTATCATCTTTATCCGACTGTGTAAAGTAGAAATCTGCTCCAAATCTTAACTTATCCGAGAAATTATAGTCTACACGTAAAGATGAGTTGAAACGTTTCAATCCTGTACCGATGGTTGTACCTCCTTCACTTAAATATCCCAGTGCCAGACGATAAGTAGCTTTCTCACCACCACCACTCATAGAAAACGAATTATCTGTTGTAAACGCATTCTGACGTACCTCATCCAACCAGTTCGTATCTACATTATATTCATTAAAATAGTTCCAATTAGGTGAATAGTTAATTTCAGGGGTATCATATAAATATTTTAAATAGGTATCAGCATTCAGCCCTGTGTAGTTAGCACTATTCCACAAAGCCTCCTGCACCATAGCAATATACTCTGATCCATTTAACATTGGAATACTATTCGGTTCGAATTTTGCAGTGAACTTAGAAGAAAAATTAAATGTAGTCTTTCCAGTTTTACCTTTTTTGGTCGTAATTGACAACACGCCATTAGCACCTTTCGTTCCCCAAATAGCTGTAGCAGCCGCATCTTTCAAAACCTCGACCGACTCTATATCAGTAGGAGCAATATTCAATAAAGCACCTAAATCTTCTTCATTGGCAGTAGAAAAATCGAAATCATCATCCAACTCTTGTGTATAAGGAACTCCGTCAATCACAATTAAGGGTTCGACAGAACCATTCAGTGTACTAGTACCACGAATACGGATAGAACTCCTTGCTCCCGGGTCAGCACTCAATGCAATATCTACACCACTCAACTGACCTTGTAAAGCTTCTTCTACCGTTGCTATTGGAGCAGCAGCAATCAAATCTTCCATCATTACCTTCTGGGTCGCAGATACATTCTCTTTATGTCCGATACCCATATTATTACGTTCGATACGTTTGGCAGTGATAGCAACCTCATCCAACGTTTCCACATTGGACTCCAGTTTTATATTTAATACCTTCTGACCAGTATATTTGATTCGTTTCGTTTTCATACCAATGTATGAATATACCAATGTCAGATTGTTTTCTTGTGCAGGAATTTGTAAACGGTAGTCACCATCCAAATTAGTCACCGCACCTCCTACTGAACGGTTTTGAACGTTCACAATATTCACATTCGCACCGACTATCGGTTCGATCTGATTTCCCAGCATTTCGGTAACCTTACCGGACACGACTTGTACCTGTGCGGCTACTTCCCCTGTCCCCAGAACAAGTATCGCTATCAGCATGTATTTTACTAATTTCATATTCATATTAAATTCGGTTATATCAAAGGACTGTATCAATCAACTGAAAACATCCGTCGTCAAACGCAAACGGGAAGAAATTATAATCAGATATCACGTTTGCCACTTTTCCATCTACCATTATGCTTAATGAACTTCCGGTATCTGTATACACCAAAGACTTTCCACTAGCAGTAACATATGTAGAATTCTTCATAGCCGACCCCGGATAAGGATAAGAAATAAGTGCATTTTCCATATCACGTATAAAATATGAAAGCAGGTATTGACGAAGTTTCGAACTGCTAGTTACCGCTCCAGTCACATCCATGCCTGGAATTTGCCCTGCAGCTATTGCTGTACTAATGGCTTCATTTGTCGGAATAAAACCTATAACATGAGAAGCTCCTGCTAGTCCGAATATATAGTTGCTAGACATTACCATACCAGCTTTCTGCAACAGCTGCGCAAACTGATAATAAACATAACGGACATCATTACAAACGCTCAATTTGTGTTGTAACCCGTCACCTTCTTGTGCTTTAAAGAGAGCAGTTCCATCATACATATAAGTTTTCCCGTTATTCCAACTGTCATTTCCATTCTTCACTTCTGTAAATTCAACGAAAGGTTCTGCATTATTATCCGGTTCCAAAATCTGATTATAGGCAGCACTACTTGCTATCTTCCCATCTTTCACATACCAATAATTAAAACCGGTTTGTGTTGTAAGAACCTGTGTTCCAGTTGCTTTCAGCTCATCTACGCCAGTAGCTGTATGTATATTGACAATAGTTCTCATGATAGAAGAAGAAACATCTACCAATCCATCCTCTGTTTCTTGTTGTAATTTACTTCCATCTGCATAAGTTCTCAAGTAAATATCTTCTGACTCTATTTGTTCATTAGTAGGTACCAACAAGACATATTTCGTATCTTGTGAAGAATAAGCCGTTACCAACCCTGCTCCATCCAACATATAGAGATAGTAGTTACAATCTTTGTTACGAAAAGCCGGTCCAACAGCAGAAGCAAACAGAATAGGTGTATCAATTGTACTTAGTCCATAAAACACACCATTTACACACATCGACTTATCTTTCACCTTTGAAGGATCGAAATTAAAGACCATGTCATACATATTCTTAACTTTTCCACTTGTAATTTCATCAGGGAATGCAATTCCATCCTTATAAATAAACTGATTCAACATATATTTCATTGCTAAATCATCTACATCATCCAAGGATTCATATCCACCCTTTTCCCAATAATTATCAAAGAAATTATTCATTGCCACATCTGACGGTGCAAATACACTATATGCTTTTGAGGCATTATTGGCTACATCCGAGTATTTCGTTGAATACCATTCCACTGCTATAGCAGGCAAAGAAGTACCATGTGTATGAATAAAAAGTGAGTCGGTCCCCAAGGCTGCTCCAAAATCTTTAGATAAGGTAGCGTCATACGTATATGTGGTATTATCATTGTACAAATCGAAAAAAATCGAATAATTCTCATTCGACTCTAATTGAGTATAAATGGTTTCCAAAGGTTCAATAACCTGGTCAACAGTATAAATGTAACCATTGTCTGCCAAAATCTCATATTCATTGACAGCCGCATTGGAAACATTAAATCCTCCTGCCCCTTTCCATATGGAATTAGGATAAAAATAAGAGTAATTAGATGCTGCGTCCAACTTTTTGGTATCCCAAAAACGGTAAGAGAAAACCGGAATAAAACGGTCCAGATGATATACCATACGTCGTTTACCCGTAGAAGCCTCTACTTCTATAGTAGGTACATTGCTACTGCGTGTACGAAACTTATAATACAGACCCGCATTTTTATTCATTTCCTCATCAGTTATTAAATCACCTTCCGGACGAAAATTCACCAACTTATTTTTATTGTAAGAATAATAAAGCAGATGAAAACCAATCACTTTTTTCAATTCATCCAAATTTATTTCACTGATGTCGGAATAGCCGTGCTTCTCCAAATAGACCGAAAAAGCCGTATCATCCGGAGCCATCACAGTCAGGATACTTTTTCCCTCCATAATAGGCTTAAAACCTGCCAACTCTACTGCCTGCAAAAATAGCGAGTAGTTCCCTCTATCTTCCAGGACTTCCCAAGCACTACCTTTCAACCATTCAGGTTCTTCATAATGTTCATCTATCTTATCTGTACATGAGGAGATAAAGAAAGGCATGAACAGCATACAAAGTAGTACTGTTGTAAATGTCATGTTTTTCATATTACACAAATTGATTATTGTTTATTCTTATTAAGTTCATACTCATATTCATCAGGATATTCCAACGAAAGGGCATAATTTTCTATATTCAAATAGCCATTTTTAGCCTCTTTTACCGCATCTGTCGAATCATATTTATCCAGTCCCCATGCATCCTCGAAAGCATCTGGCATCCCATCATTATCTGAATCCAGAGGTTTCTGTGCAGCATTTATTGTACCAGGACCTCCCAACGGAAATTGTTCTGCTTTACGTTCATCTTGAATAATCGTTCCTTTTCTCCCCAACGAAATAAGTTCATCCATCAAGTATTTATCTACTTCATCACGTACCGGAAGATAAGCACCCACTTTTTCAACTACCCATTCATAAGCTTCCTGTGCACTTTTCTGACTGCGTATAATTGGATGTAGATCAGAACGAGCTTCAAGAAAAACAGGAGAACCACTACAGTATTGTGACCAATTTGTCTCCGTTATCTCTACTCCGTCCAATGCCCCATCCTTATTATTATCATAATAATTACCTTTGCAATAAGTATTAAAATTACCATTACCACCTGTAAATGGTCTTGCGGGATTCATTGGAACATATTCTGTCTTAATTGATCCATCAGGTTGTGCCACATTCTGCCAATTATGACAAGGACCAACTATAAAATAATTGTTTTCAATAGTTGTTTCTGATTTACCTTGAGAATCACCGCTCATATTATAAGCAGCTCCACTTCCCCAATTGTACACCACATTGTTAACAAACTGGTTTAGTCCTTTAACTTTCGGATTTCGAGTTTTATTGTCAATATATAAATTACGGAAGATTGTACACCCATTCGATATATCAGTTTGCATTAAGCCACCACATGAGTGATTCTGCAAGCCCTGCCCGATTATAGAATTTTGTATCGTTATATTCTTTGGGGCAGTTCCTTTACCATCAGGATTGATAGAAAAACATTCGTCTTTTCCCCAAGTCATAGAACAGTGATCGAATATCATATTTGCTCCATTAGCTATTCCGCAAGCATCCAGTTCCGAAGGATATGCAGCTCCCATACGTATACGCAAGTAACGAACAATCAAGTTCTGTGCACCTGAAGCAGAAACACGCCCATTATAAAGAACGATTCCATCACCCGGTGCAGTATGTCCTAAAATTGTCTGATTACTTTTCAAAACAATAGGATTGCTACTCAATTTTATAACACCAGATACATCAAAGACAATAATGCGCCAAGGTTTGCTTACTGCATCACGAAAAGATCCAGGACCCGCATCATTCAAATTAGTCACATGATAAATTTCCCGTCCCTCACCTGCACGAGCACCTGTTACATTTTTCCCATATCCTTCCGCACCAGGAAAAGCAAGTACTCCATCATCAAAAACCGGGAAATTAAGCCCCTGCTCCGAGCCTCCCCCTTGATCACCAAAATCCCCATTTTGCGCTTGGTCTGTTGGCAAATTGGGGTTCAAATCACTTCTAGCATCCTTATCAACACATGCAAACAAAGCAGTGATTGAAAGGCAGGAAACTGCCAATATTCCTACTTTTGCTTTTAATAATGTAATGTTTTTCATATATAATTAAATTAAATAATTAGACTATTTGTAGATATATTTAAATACGTATAAAATCTCGTTATTTCACAATTTTTATTTTCATACTATTTGTTCAGTTCAATACATCCCATAATGAAAGGTCCTGTCGCTTTCGCATCATTATCTCTCATTTTCTCTCCTATATAATACTCGAAACTGCCGTCACGGTAAGGCTTACCACCTAATCCACCCACTTGGCAACATTTTGTCAATGTCAATGTTCCGTCCGAATTTGAGATTAGTAGTTTATCACACAGACCTTTAAAGGCCTTTTCTGCAATGGCACGATACTGACTATCAATATATCCTTTATTCACAGCTTTCATATAGGCATACATACATTGTGTCGTAACAGAAGCTTCTGGAAAATTACCGATACGTGAAAGTTGGTCAATTACCTGATACCACAAACCATTTTTATCTTGGTATTTTGAAAGGGTTTCTGCTAATTCCTTCGTCCATTTAATCATATCAGCATAGCCTGAATGATCTTGGGGAATATATTCCAAAGCATCTACCAAAGCCATAAACCACCAACCAATACTACGTCCCCAGAAATTAGGAGAATGGCCAGTTTCCGGATCAGCCCAGCGCTGACTCCGGTCCTCATTCCATGCATGATAATAAAGTCCCGTCTTGGTATCGTATGTATGCTGATGGCAGAGAGTGAACTGTTTAACAGCCTCATCAATCCATTCCGGACAATTAAATTCAGCTCCATATCGAGCCATAAAAGGAGAAGCCATATACAATCCATCCAACCACATCTGATAGGGATATATTTTTTTATGCCAAAAACCTCCATCTGTTGTACGAGGTTGCTTTTTCAGCTGATCTATCAAATTCTCGATAGCCAATTTATATTTCTCCTTTTTGGTTTCATTGTATAAATCAAAAAGAACTTTTCCGGAATTGATATAATCCAAATTATAGGTTTCTTTCTTATATAAATGAATCTCTCCTTTGTCGTCTACCAAAGAATCAGCCCATGCCTCTACATAATCAAAGTACCTACGGTCTCCTGTTTTCTTCCAAACTTGTAACATCGCACAACAACCTACTCCTTGCGCATAACCAAAATACAGGCGTTTTCCATGATCCAGTTGCCACGCTTCCGGGAAACGACGAATTTCCGAATCGGCAAACAGACGATAATAAGTGTCGGGAGCAAAAGTATCCGTACGGAAAGGAACTGCTGGAAGTCCGGCTTTATTAAACAGATTCACTCTAAAGAAAGTCCCATAACCGTAGCGTACAGCTACAGGTGCAGAGACATAAGTTGAAGAAAGTGTTATCGAACTTCCATTAATCACAGCATCAGCCGGATAAAACCGCACATCATTGCCGGCAATAAAAAATCCTTTTACCGGTTCATTGCCGGGTGTCTGCAGGCCACCTTCCGCAAATTCAAAATCTAATGTAATTTCTCTCCCATTCACTTTCATTGATTTGTAGAGAGGTCCTGAATAAACAATCTTTTTACCATATTGCTTTGCTAATGCCCAAGCTGCCAGCCGTTCGCCCGGTGCAACTTTATTTCGTGGATGTATGTCGGTAGAATCGGCTGCATCCGTCACTACTGCCATACCAATATTTTCAAGTCCACTTAACCATGTTTTTAATTGTGCTTCACGAATACCTGCCGGTTGCTTGTAATGTGGTGCAATCTGTACGAAATAGAAAGGCATATCCGGCTGATTCCATTCTTTCCGCCAACTATTAATCAGGTTAGTAAATACTTCCTGATATTTCTCATAACGAACAGAGTTGGATTCTCCCTGATACCAGATATTTCCTTTTACAGTGTACCCTACCATAGGAGCAATCATGCCATTCCACAAAGTAGCCGGAACCTTACACTTATCTTTTTCCCTACTCACCCTTTCTTTTGAATATTGTTTTAAGACATCAGCATACAGCGGATTGTTTTCCATCACTTTCATACTTGTCCAAGATTCAGCATGTGTTCCTCCCCAAGTAGACTGAATTAATCCAACCGGTGTACTCAATTCTTTATACAATTTACGTCCAAAGACAAATCCTACAGCAGAAAAGTCTTTCAGATTCTCCGGATTACAAACCACCCACTTTCCAACGCAATCTTCTTTCTCACCATCAGGTGCCAGTTGATGCTCTACATGAAACAGGCGGATTTCCGGAAAATCAGCATCTTTCATTTCTTCCGCTTCATTCAACATTCCTGTTTTCCATTTCACTTGCGGATTACGGGCTACGGGAAATTCCATATTTGACTGTCCCGTACAAAGCCAAACTTCACCTATTAATATATTATTGATCCGGATCTTATTATCACCTTTCAACATTACAGATTGTCCGAAAGTAGCAGCCGGTGTTTGTATCATCAGTTCCCAATGACCGTTTGCTAAAGCAGTCACCTTGTATTTCTTATGATCCCATGAAGTCTTTACCAAAATCTTTTCTCCGGGACGTGCTTTTCCCCAAAAACGTACTTTCGCATTTTGCTGAAGTACCATATTATCTGATAATATAGAAGGAAGTTGTATATCTGCATGAATACCTATTGGAAAGAAACAGACCAATAACCACAGACAAAAAATAATTCTACAGAATTTCATTGTATTTTATAGTTTTAGATTCAATATTTTACTGAATAAGCACATGTCAAAGATACCGCATTACATGGTAGAGTTAAAGAAAAGGAATATGGAGAATTCGACTTTCTTATGTAAATTCATATGTATACAGCCCATCACACGCCTATTTTGTACGATTTTACAGGCTATGTACGATTTTCCAGTCTTTCTACCATTCTTTTTTAATTCACTTTATTTATCTCAACCTTTCTCATAACCAATGCATCAATAATATCTTCATCTATCTTCACATCTTTTTTAGCCGTAATAGTCAAATTGTCAAAACAGAAATTGGATAATTTATATTGTTTTGATTTCTCTACAGCAAAAAAGGAATCACAATCCAGATGAATATTACGCATTGTAATATAGCTAGAATACGAGACTGGCATATCCTTGCGATCTTTCAAATCATAAAACTGTGTCCAAGGAGCAATAAAGATACAATTGCGGACATTTCCTTTTATATCTTCAACGAGGATGTATTTATATTGTTGGGGAGTATCCGGACGCATTTTCAACCACAACAGACGTTTAGCCTGATCCAGATTACAGCGTCGAAGAATTATATTATGATTATATATCGATTCGCTACCGCAAGTCAGCACTCCGTGACAGAATCCAAACATACAGTCTTCAATGATAATATCACAATTGCCACCATTATCGGGATCTTGATCTGCCCATGGTCCCTTGCCGCCTTTTAATGCAATTGCGTCATCATTAACCGACATATAGCATCCCTTGACAAGTACATTTTTACATGCATCAATATCGATTGCATCCGTACTTGGAGCCTTTACGGGAGAAGAAGGTGAAAAGATATGCAAATCCAAAAGTTTTACACTATCACACTTATAAATGTGAGTTGTCCAAAACGGAGAATTAACAAGTCGCACATCTGAAACTTGTACATTATTGCTATGAGATATATGAAGTAGACGAGGACGCAATTCATCCATATTAGTACATTTAGGAATAACACGCCTCCGCAACCAGAATGACTTCCAATATCGTTCACCGTTTCCATCAACTTTTCCTTTTCCGGAAAGGGTGAAACCATCTACCTTATCAACATTAATCAAAGCTGAAAAGTACTTTAGGTTCTGTCCCTCCATCCGTGTTTCTATTACAGGAAAGTTGCTAATATCGTCACTACCTTTTAATATAGCTTTCTCTTCCAAATGCAAGTGTGTTCCCGGCTTAAAGAACAGCGCACCACTAAGATAAGTACCTTCAGGTATAACAATGACTCCGCCTCCATTATTAGACGCCAAATCTATAACAGCCTGAATTTTCTCTGTCTGTAACAGTGTACTATCATTCACTACTCCATAGTCGGTAATCAAGAAACTCTTTCCTAATCCATTTATATCAGTTTTTTCATTTTTGTAAAACCAATCCGGTATAATTTTACCATCGGGAAATTTTTCCTGACTAAACAGTTGCAGACTGCAACATGTCACTACTATTAAAAATGCTGACTTTATCATTTTCTATATCTCGTTACTTTTTTTGCAAAAGTACCGCATTTTTCCATTTGCCCCAAAGCAAAGGATATGGAGATATTGATTTTCTCATGGAGTTCTATGCAAAAGATTCAAATACTACTTATCTATATACAATATTCCATATTCAGACTTATTTTTGTACATACATCAAATTAAAATACGCTCTTCACAGTATCCCCCAAAAAGCGCATCCTCTTTATAAAAGAAGACACGCTACGAATAGAGTTAAATTTTTCTTATATCATTTATTCCGTGATCAACAATCCGGTAGAATATTATTTTGTAAACACAATCTCTCCTTTACGTCCGCCACCACGAAGAAAGATTTCATAAGTATTATTTCCTGATTCTTTTATTTTCAGCAGATCCAAATCCGTATTCTTTGTTTGTTCCCCGCGTATAACCGTTTTTAATACCCCTCCTGTTGTCCGGTCCAGTTCCACTCTTTGACATTTTAAACACCCGGCTCCAAGTAGTACTTCCCGCAGTATAATGTTCCATTATCTCTGCTTCCGTCACTCGATATGTACCTTGCCGGATATATACAGTATCTCCTGCCATCACTTTTGATTGTGCTTTACCCAACGTGGCAAAAGGCTTATCAATCGTCCCACTGTTTGAATCGCTTCCATTAGTAGCCACAAAATAATTCGTAGCCGAAAGAGAAAAGAGGAAACATCCTATAAAAAAAAGAAAAAGGCTAATGCGTTTCATGGTATATTAAGTATTATGTAGCAGCAAAGCTACTGTTTTTTATACCATAAGAGCTGTAATATCGTACGCAAAGAATAGAGAATTGTCTATAACAACATACTAAAAAACCTAGAGTGTGGCATTCAAGCACACTCTAGGTATCTCACTATTGCATAGTTACTTCAAAATTAATTCACCTCCACTATTTAATCTATACCGTTTACCATCTTTCTTAAGATAATTTTCCGAACCACCGTCGTAAACAGGAGAAATAATAACTGTTCCTTTTCTATCAATAGCTCCCCATTTCCCTTTTAACACGAGATGTTCATTATCCAATTTAGTCCAGATTCCATTCTCACAAAATATCGCATATCCATTTTTCTGAAACGGGTATACAAATTTATATCGAGGTTTAATTACAATCTGTCCATCCATATTAGCAAACCCCATTTTATCATTTTCTATAATTCGAAATAATCCATTAGTTATTTTATCCGGAAATACCTCACAATTATAAACTTGAAATAAAATCTGTTCATTTCTATCTATTGCATATATTCCTTGCCTACCTCTAATAGCCACAAATGCTATTTTATCAAATTCATCAGTAAAGATATCAGCATATTTCCCCGCAGGTATAACTATTTTTCCATTCACATCCATAAAACCCGATAATGATTCGTCTTTTATGAAGTCAGGATAATACTTATACAACTTAGAATCTTGAGCATATATTGTCAGACAAGACAATAAAAGTACGATACATATTATATAATTTTTCATATTCGGCAATAAGTTCTAATAGAACAAAAAAACTAGCTTGTTCGCAAAAATATATTAGCTAAAACAAGCCACTCTATACTTTCCAGTTATTTCACTTCATGTAACCATCCTACAAGGATATAGTTCCGCCTTTTTCCCTGCTGTGTTGGAACAAACCAAATATTTTTCTTCAATTCAACTTCTATTTGACGAAAAACAGAAACTGGAATAAAACCATAAGGAGTATTGGAGAAAAATTGAAAACCGACTTCTGAAACTTTACCTGTGTCAGGATCGACATATAACATCACTGTAAACTCCCAATCTTTTATACGTTGTTTCTCAGTACTAGAAAATGCGCCATTGATAATCGAATAACATTTCTGTTTTGTCCAAGAATCATCTTCCAGTTGTTTTTCTTGCATATTTTCTTTAATAGAAATCATGTCCTTCGTATTTTTATCAATCTGCTCCACATAAGTGAATTTGTTTTCCTTATTGTAAAGTCTTACAAATTTAGCTCCCTTAAGCACATCACACTGATAAGTGTAACCATTTTCCACAAAGGTTCTATCAACATTATAATAATTAGTTTGAGCAGTAATTGTCAAACAGGACAACAAAAGTCCAATACATATTACATAAATTTTCATTTTTAGCAATCCTTAGTTATTTTATTTAAGTTCGAAAAATTAGATAGAGAGCTACGACTTTTATCATAGACAAACTTCTTATAATTAATATCTTGTTTAAAACTTGGCACTACATTAAACTCTAAATAGATATCCAATTGTTCTATTATCATCCCATCTCTCAGATTCCCCTTGGCATCTAATAATCCTTTTAAATTTGCAGTTGACAATATCCGAGGATCTCCTCCCTTAATACCTTTTTCCCAGTCACTTCCTCCATATTCACTACTTCCTTTTATATAAAGATAATGAGCATAATGTGTTTCTATTTCCATATTCATTATAGCATTCCTCCAAGAATCAAGAGACTTTTCATTTTGATACTGATAAGCATGCATCAATTCATGAAAAAGTTGATTACTTTCCATATTTCTATTCCATTGAAGGGTATTGGTCTGAGGATTAAATGAGGCTTGTTCTTCTGTAAAAAATTGAAAAGAAATATGTTCTCCTTTTAATGAATCCACCAAACTATTATATAATCCTTTTCCCATACAATCTTTCATTATTGAATCCAGTTTTTCTTCTATAAATTTCCAATCCCGTACTAGCATATCTTTATTTTGAAATAATTTTTTAGCATTGGGAGCTACTTCATTTTCAGAAGGATCAACATCACCACCAATGCCATCACCATCACCTATACCACCATCACCACTATCTCCATCTTCTTCCCACACATCATAACATACTTGATACTCAATAGGAGTCCAAACTTCATCACATACATGTTCAACTACCCATGCATCTCCAAATTCTTCGTCTGGTTCAATAGAAACCTCATCATGGCATTCTTCAGTTAATTCATAATCTGTTTCAGTATAACATTCTTCTACCCAACCACGAGTAATAATAAACTTAGCATCTTCACTCAATGGCATTATTTTAGCAACAATCTTACCATTACGATATTTCCAACCATTAATCAATCCACCATTAGGTTCAAAGAACAATACTTTACCATCAAAATTTGTTTCTCTATACAAATATGAGTTGCGTCCCATCCTCTTACTCTTCTTCATATACTCCAAAGAACCGACAAAAACAGTAATAAAACTTCTAATCTCCCCAGTCTTCAAGTCTTTCCGAATTACCATTCGAGCAGCGTTACGAAGATATTTCTGTCCGCGTATTTTTTCAAACTCACTTTGAGTTTCCGCATCAACAAACATTCTCCTACCACGTGTTAGAATAGGAGTCTGTACAACTTCATACTTTCCCCGATTAGCCTCATAAGCATCTTCCCATTTAGGTTTCACCATAGCAGCTTGTACATCTTTAGCTTCAGATGAACGCATAGTAACAACCGGAGTCATATTAGCCTCAAACCATTGACGAGCTATCGCTGTAGTCAGTTCCTTGTTTTTCTTTTTTGATTTACCCGAACGACTTGATTTACCACTTGGGAAATCCACACCATCATAGCAGGCATAAATGCATAAGCACAACACCGCTAAGATAATAAACATGAGACGGTTTCCTTTAATTTTTCTCATAAGCTTTACTTTTTTTTAATTAAACTTTTAGTTAACTGTTCACTAAATATTTCTTTCAGTTTAAGATGCAAATCATGTGTTGCAAAACCATAGACTTTAACCTTTTCTGTTAATAATTCATTTGCTAATAAAAGTGCCTCTTGCTTTCTTCCTGTTTCTTGATATAAAAAAGCAAGCTTTCCTCTGGGAGTTTGAAGTGTAGGCATCATCCAATGAGCCATTTTATATGATTCTTCTGCTTCGATAAATTCTTTTAATCGTTTGTGTACATCTCCTTTCAACATAAATACTGTCGGTGAAGGAAAGCGGGATGTCAGAAAAGTCAATTTTTCTTTTTGAAGTTCATCCTTTCTATATCTATTTAAAGTCAAACAATAGTGATAGTAAAAACCTATTTTGTCTGTCATCCGATGTTCCAATTTATTGTATTCACCAAGTACTTTTTCAGACATCGTATTCGGAGAAGAATGAGTTAAAAGATACAGTTGATGATAATCCGGCAACAAATTTGAAATACCATTACCCAATAGTAATACTAAAAATAAAAAGGTAACTTTGATAACTACAAAGCAACGAGAAGTTAAAAGTATTTTTTTCCGCTTTACTTTATCCAACCTGACCAACAATGCCAAAGCCAATACCGTAAACAGAATAATAGGAAATACACGATTAGGATAAGCGAAAAGTCCCCAAATAAGAATAGCCATCAACAACATCTGTGATAACCTAATAATCAAATGATTTCTCCTTGATTGCAAAATATAATATATCAAAACGACATAAATCAACAGCCCTGCAATGCCATATTCAACCAGTAATCTCAATGGTTCATTAAAAGCTAAATGAGTGCTTCCTGCCAAATATTTTTCACGTTCTGTTCCTTTTTCTTTCAAATAACGGGCTTGATAATACATATAATTTGCAGCAAATCCTCCTGCACCAAATCCTGTTAGAGGTTTATTTTTTATCATTTCAAGCCCCACTTTTCCTATTAGCATTCGCCCATCTACTGAATCAGGTCTATATTTATAAAGACCATAAGAAGCCAACAAACCCAATGCAAAAAGAAGAACAAGCATCACTGGAAGATAAGATTTATACAACATCCTTATCTGAAGTCTATATATTCTCAATATGCCCCAACATACACTTACAATCAAAGCTACCCATGCCGCCCTTGAATCGGCACAAATAAAAACCGGAAAACAAAAAACACAAAGGCAATATGATATATTTCGTATTTTCCTATAAAACGAATATCTAAAAGTATAGATAATAAATCCTACTATCACACAAAGAAGTAAAGACATAACACCTGCATAAACAGCCGGATTATGATAATAACCAGTGATAGAGAAATGAGAATTACCGGACGGCAAAATCTTGAAGAGTTGCAAATAGCCTATAGTAGCAAGCGAAAAGGCTGCCAGCATTACTCCTATATAAATCACAACATAATTTATTTTTCTAATCAATCGTAAAATACAATAGAGAATGAGTACACATAAACAACCAAGTTGCCACAAGTCACTATTCCCCAACAAATAATCTACTATCATACAAGTTATTCCCGCTCCTACCATTAAATCAATCCAATGGAGTTGCAAAAAAGGCGCTATACGGTTGAATAGAGCAGAAAAGACCAGAATACCGCCAACCACTAATGTACCCAAAACAGGAAAAACAACAGATGCATTGTAAATTTCTGTAAAACAATTAATAACTAAAGAAATTATTAATATTCCCATTAAAGATGAAAATACCGTATTCCTGTCCAAATTAAACATAGAAAAAGAATATTTTTAATATATGGATTCGTTTATTGTGCCTGTGTGAAGAAAGTACTGTTTACCATTAGAATAGAAGAATGGAAGTTCTTCTTTTCCTGTTGTTAGATTCCGTAACCAATAAAGCGTAGCATACGGTACATCTTTAAAATCCAAATAACTATTTTCTGCATAAAGTATTTTAAACTTCTTCCAACCATTGGCATAATAAAAAAGAGCATAACTATCCCCCGGAACAATCCCATTATTCGCTGTTCGTGGAACAAACCGAATACGATTGATTTGTACAGGAGTTCCAAAATCCATACCTACCGAAGAAGTTGTCACATAGGTATCATAGTTTCCGTCAAAAGCATCCGCAGCATTATGTCCGGTATTAAGAGGAATTCCATTAATCCGATATAAGAATTGATTCTTATCTTCCGGTTGTTCCTTAGAAAAGACAGGTAGAGGTGTCGGAGAAGAGCATTTATGATTTCGTGAATATCTCCCCAAAAACTCCATATGAGCAATATTAACACCTTTTTTATCGGGATTCCGGAAGCGATAATATCGGTACTTCTTGTCATTTTTAAATTCGACTTCTTGGAAATATGGACATGGGACATAATCTAAGATATAAAGTGTGTCAAAATCCCGTTTTTCCTTATTACTTCCCAAGATATAAGAACCCTTAATCCTTTCCTGCAATGCTTTCAGCCTTCGCTTTTCCGGATATTTACGTAAAAGATGCAACGTTTCTTTTTTAGTTGTATCACATTTCAAAGTGATATATTTCATACCCGCAGACTGTTTATTTTCACCTGTAACAAGTAACTTTCCGTTTACCAAAGATATATCGAGCTTCTTTTTTTGCTGTTCATTAACCGTAAGAGGTTCTGGTATATCTTTCCTAAGTCGTGAAGATAATATCATAAACGGTTCATTGATTTCAAGCATTGTTTCTCCATCAAAAATAACGGGAAAGAACAAAGTATTTAAAGGTATCTGTTCAAAAATGATTTCACTTTTTCGATGATCGATTTTGCCCCAGCCTACAGGCGTAAGCCCTTTAGTAGTGAACATGCAGATATAAGCAATATTATTATCAATATTATCCAGTAATGGTAACCGTAAAGTTATGGTTTGATGATAACGGAAAGTCTGATCACTTAACAAAGGAGTACTAAACTGTTCAGGAACAAATTCATCTTCTGCTGCCATAAAATAAGGAGTATTATATTGTACTCCAAAAGTTTTTCTATATACCTTTCCGCAATACTTTATATTACTATCCCAATCTTCACGCAAGTTATTACCTGGCGCTGTATAAGGCTGGATTATTCCCGTCGAATCAGGAGAATTACACCAATAATGTTTGCTATCCCTATCCAACCATTTTGGAGTAAATTCATAAACAGCAGGGATACCACATGCCCGTAAGACATTACAACTCCAGTTCGTCATATTATGGCAATCCATTTTAAATCTAGGAACGAACAAATCATAAATCCCCATGTGCTCTTTAGGCTTTACATATTTATTCAGCCACCTACATTTATCAACATATATCTTATACCATTCCACAGATTCGTGTATAGTACCCAATAAAGAATCCAATAATATCTTTTCATACATTTTCCGGATTTGACTACGTTTCATTAAAGGATATTCATTGGTAGTCCGATATGGTAAAATAAACTCTTTAGAAAAAGTCAAAATCCTTATCTGTTTTATAACCTTTTTCATTCCAGATTCTCAATGCTGATTCTATATTATCAACTAAGAACTCAGAATTTATGATTTGAATATCAGTCTTATCCACATTTAAAATTCTAGGAACAGCAATTTTTTTAAAATTTTCAGCTAATGATATGCATAGTGAATCATGCTTTTTCTTTTTATATGGACGTATTTCTTCAATAGTCATATTGGAAAACAATTGAAAATAAATAGAATCAACCCTCTCAAAATAGGAATTGTATGCAGAATCAAGCAAAATCATCTCTTTTGATTGATGATATGGCATATTCTCTATTAAAAAACAAGCTGACTGATAAGGTATTTTTCCTTGTTTTCTAAAATGTTCCAGCACTTTTTCCAATTCTTTGCGATTGTCGCCAGCCTGTTCTAATGCTTATTCAACAGCATCAGGATACTTATGACAAGACATAAACAGACACATAAAACCTAAAAATAAGAGTGTTCTCATATAGTATATGATTTATTAATTACCATTCTATGAATTCCGAAGCAAAATTAGGCTATTTTAGATGTACAGTCCTTGTACGATTGTACGTAAAGATAGAATTTTGTACATTTACGTCTATATCATTTACTTTTCATAACATATCCAAGATAAAGCATAATTTATCTTGAACCAAAAAAGAAAAAAGATGACTCTTCTTTCATAATCTTCTTCAACGTTCTTAATAAACTATTGAAGAGTTTATTATAAACGGTATCCAAGTTTATTATAAACGATGAATCTCCGGATTAAGGATATAACCGTGATTTTTCGCAACAAAAAAAGGCTGCAAATCCCATAAAGATTCGCAGCCTTTAGCTCATACAGAAACTCTCACAGCTTAACTACTGTAAGGGCTTCCTGATATATTGTCATCATATTGTACTAGTTTCTTTTTCATTCTTTTTAATCAAACCTTTTATCTATTGATATTCACACCTACAAATATACAACATAAAAAAGGCTTTGTCAAGAGCTTCCTGCCTGTAAGGAGAATTACTTGTAATTAATCTCAATCTTACTATCTATATTATCCGTTTGCCGCAATCGGCTTTTATCTTTTACCGTCAAATGAATATCCTGTAACTGGAAATTCTTTCCATAAGTTATCTTTCCGACAGATTCCACCTCCGCATTAATGTTAGACAGATAAAAATTCTCGATGCGATGACTTGCGTTCCATCCCGAAGCGGAAATAAAACGTTTTGCTCCATCTGCTTTTACGTGAGAGAAATACACATTACGAAAATGAGGATACCCCTTTTCCTTCGGCTCTACCGGAGTCAACATAGTAGTCCAGTGTTCAGGAACATCTTTTCCTTCATATTCTTTCGGCAAGGCAGAATAACTATATTTCGGATTCCAGTTCAAATCGACAGACAGAATATGAGTCACACTATCAGCCTCAACACGCGTCATATAGATATTCTCGACCGTTCCGCCACGGTTCATGGATGATTTCAGACGCAATGTCGTTCCTGTGCCATACGCTATCAGATCATGAGCCAGTACATTGCGGATAGAACCGGAAGTCTCACTTCCGCAAGTCAGCAAGCCCGCACCTTTACGGGCAATACAGTTACGAACCACCACATTCTCCGTCGGACGATTCACACGCAGTCCATCCGCGTCACGCCCTGCCTTAATACAAATATTATCATCGTTGCAATCCACATCACAGTTTTCTACCAGAATATTGGTGGATGAATCAATATCAATGCCATCCGTACTTGGTCCGTGACCTCCTACATTATTATTAATAGTAAGTCCGCTCACCGAACAATGATCCGAATACAAAATCTGACAAGCCCAGAATCCCGTACGCACCAACGTAAAGTCTTTCAACGTGATATGCTTGCTGTTGGAAACCAGTACTCCCCTCACCCGCTTGCAATCATAATCCACAATCCAGCGCAGATTCTTCTTCTCATATTCCTCCCGCATCGCCCAATATTTATCCCAGAATACTTTTCCGCGGCAATCGATAAAGCCTTCCCCCGTAAGAGCGGCATTTTCCGCATCCATTATATTGATAACAGCCGAAGGCCATGTCATTTCGATACCGGCAATGCGGGAAGGAAATTCCGGATAGTCCTGAATATTATCACTCGCAAGCAAGGTAGTACCTTTACTAAGATGCAGGTTCACACCACTCTTGATAAACAAAGCACCTATTTTATAATACCCCGGGGCAACAACTACCGTGCCTCCTCCCTGTTGGTGACAAGCATCAATAGCGGCCTGGATAGCAGGAGTACTAAATACGGAAGTGTCATTCCGCAACCCGAACTTTCCGGCATCCCATTCTGTGTTTTCCGGAGTCCTCTGTGCCCCCACCTGATCGGCCCACGATAAATCCGGCTTTGCAGACACACTTCCCCAATCATAAGCGGGAGTTGTCTTTTTCGGAGTTGTAACACCAATCAAGGCCAATAGTACAATAGATAAAAGATACTTCATAATTACTTCTTTTAGTTCATGTTGCAAAATTATCGCATATCATCAAAGAGGTAATGGACGGATGTACGCAAAAGATAGAATATTATATCATACGGACAATTAATTTGAAAGGGTGCACAATTGTATATATTCTTTGTACATTTCTCCATTTCATACATTCAAAAAAGGAGTAATTTTGCGAGTGAATTATAATAAGGTACAAACCGATAAAACAAATATGAGAAGAATTGCAATTTATCTATTGTGCATATTCATGTTACTGCCTGTTGTAACAATGACAGCACAACCTGGTTATAACTATTCAAAGTTACAACGGGAGAAACTAAACCGCGGCGTAGTTGCCATTCGCGAAAACCCTTCAGAAGTAATCGTTTCGTGGAGGTATCTTTCTTCCGATCCGATACAAACCGGTTTCAACGTATACAGAGACGGGAAGAAATTGACAGACACTCCCATCACTGTCAGCACCCTGTTCCGTGATAAGAATAACAGTCAGGAAACGGCTGTTTACGAAGTGCGTCCTGTTCTAAAAGGAAAGGAGACGCATCACATTGACGGTACATACACATTCCCGGAAAACGCGCCTCTCGGCTATCTGGAAATTCCCCTGCAAAAACCGGCAGACGGAATAACTCCGGCAGGTGATACCTACACGTACAGTCCCAATGATGCTTCCATCGGTGACGTAGACGGTGACGGCGAATACGAAATTATCCTCAAATGGGACCCCAGCAATTCACACGACAATTCACATGAAGGCTATACAGGCGAAGTATACATCGATTGTTACCGAATGAACGGAGAACAACTATGGCGTATCAACTTGGGTAAAAACATACGTGCAGGAGCTCATTATACTCAATTCATGGTGTACGATCTGGATGGCGACGGCAAAGCGGAAGTAGTGATGCGGACTGCCGACGGAACAGTGGACGGAAAAGGAAAAGTAATTGGAAATGCCGATGCAGACTATCGCGAAGCCGGTACCTTTGACCAAAGCAGGAATCAAATGATGAAGCAAGGACGTATTCTGAAAGGCAAAGAATACCTGACTGTTTTTTCAGGAGACACCGGTGAAGCCTTACATACCATCGACTACATCCCTGCCCGCGGCAACGTTGCCGACTGGGGAGACGCAAAAGGTAACCGAAGCGACCGCTTCCTGGCTTGTGTAGCCTATCTTGACGGAGTACACCCAAGTGTTGTCATGTGCCGAGGCTACTACACGCGTACTGTTCTGGCTGCCTTCGACTGGAACGGAAAAGAACTGAAGAACCGTTGGGTATTCGACAGCAACCATCCCGGATGTGAGCAGTACGCCGGACAAGGAAACCACAATCTGCGTGTAGGCGATGTGGATGGTGACGGATGCGACGAAATCATTTACGGTTCCTGTGCTATCGACCACAACGGCAAAGGACTTTATTCTACCCGAATGGGACATGGAGACGCCATCCACCTGACACATTTCGACCCTTCCCGTAAAGGTCTGCAAGTATGGGACTGCCACGAAAACAAACGTGACGGAAGTACGTACAGAGATGCCGCCACCGGAGAAGTGTTGTTTCAGCTAAAAAGCAATACCGATGTAGGACGTTGTATGGGCACCGACATTGACCCGACTCATCCGGGTGTGGAAATGTGGTCAGGAGATTCACAAGGAATTCGAAACGTAAAAGGAGAAATCATAGCCCCTAAAATGAGAAATATGCCGACCAATATGGCTGTCTGGTGGGATGGAGACCTATTACGCGAACTATTGGATAGAAACATGATTATTAAATACGACTGGGAAAATAAAAAGTTTGCTCCGCTTGTCAAATTCACAGGAACTCTTTTCAACAATGGAACGAAATCGAATCCTTGTCTGCAAGGTGACATTATAGGCGACTGGCGGGAAGAAGTACTCGTACACTCCGAGGACAACGCTTCTCTCCGGCTCTACGTTTCGACTATCCCGACCGAATACAGATTCCACACCTTCCTTGAAGAACCGATATACAGAATCAGTATCGCTACCCAAAATGTAGGCTATAACCAGCCAACACAACCGGGATTCTATTTCGGACCGGACCTTATAAAGATGAAAGGTACTTTCAGAGGATATCAATTCAAGTAAGTGTTATACTAAAAGTATCAGCGCCAACCACAAATACACATCTCTTGCCCTTGGTATTTTACTATACGAAGGGCAGATTTGTTTAAAATCCAAAGAAATAACTATCTTTGCCTGCATATAACACATATAAATCCACTATGAAGAAGAATACATTCCTTATATTATCGCTTTTATTGCTTTATCTCTATCCACTGTCGGCCTCCGTGGAAATTCGCTCCAATAAGCTGACTACCGGAGATGGATTAGCAAATAATTCGACCCGCTATATGATGCAGGACAGTAAAGGATTTATCTGGCTGGGAACTCTCAACGGATTAAGTTATTATGACGGCAATTCTTTCGCATGGAATGATTTGTATGAAATCGTAGCGCGTGCCAATATGTTCCTCAGCAAAACGGACGGTGTTACTTTCTCCGACGAAAAGATAAAGAATCAGTTTATCGGTGAAGCCAAATTCCTCCGGGCATTGGCTTACTTCGACCTGGTTCGTTACTTCGGACATATCCCCATCGTATTGGAACCTGTATCGGTGAATGAAGCAATGACCATCAAACAGTCAAAACAAGTCGATGTTTACGAGACCGCAATTGTCCCCGATCTGGAAGATGCAGTGAGAAAGCTGGTAGACACTCCCTTGAATTATCAGGGAAACAATGCTTCTGCCGGACGCGCCACCTTAGCCGCTGCCAAATCGTTGCTGGGACGTGTTTATCTGACAATGGCAGGATATCCCGTGCAAGACGAATCCAAGAAAGCATTGGCGGAACAGCTATTCAGTGAGGTGATAGACTATGCCCGCGCCAATAATAAATATTGGGCACAAACGGGTGACGAATGGCAGAAAGTGTGGATCAGCGACAATGATAACAAATACCATATTTTTGAAATTCAATACATAGCTTCCAAAAACTATGGTAATCCGATGGTGTTCAACTCGGTTCCGCAAGTGAATGATTCGTATACAAAACTGGAAATGTCCGGTAATAGAATATGGTGTGAAGCCAGACTGGCAGGACGTTTCAAATTAATGGATACGGAAGGGGTGTCTTTGGATATACGTTGTCCGAGCACGATTTACACGGATGATTTCGTGGATGACGACGGTGTGCCTTATACGGGCGGTCCTTTCTTCCAGAAGTTCTTTGAACATAAGATGAAACGCAAGATGCTAGGTTACGAAGATATTGATGCACAGATTGCAGACCGTACCTATTTCCCTATCAATTATCCGATAATCCGTCTTGAAGATGTAATGTTGATGTATGCCGAAATTGTAGGACCTACCGATAAAGCAAAATCATTGGTCGATGATATTTGCGAACGTGCCGGTGTCCCAACCGTACCCGATCATGTTACTCCCGAAGAATTTGCCGAAATTGTAGACTGGCAACGCCGTCTTGAACTGGCTTCCGAAGGCATCCGCTGGCATGACCTCGTACGCCAAAACCGTTATGTAGAGGTATTGCAGGAAATGTTTAAGTTTAATGGCTCGGACGAGAACGGCGTGATTAGCAAACCGGAAACATACGAACTATATAAATTGGTTACAAAAGACTCATATATCTATCCGATACCCGACTCGCAAATGAAGGTAAAAGAAGGGCTATATGAACAAAATAAAGGATATAATTAGACGATACAATACCGGCATTCATTTATTAAAAGGTTGATAAGAAAAGTCCTCCGGTCTGGTTCTACGGATCGGAGGACTTTTCTTTATTATTATATTTTTCTTTATTATATAAGGTTTACTTGTATCAATTCCCCTTAGCTTTGGAACGTAAAGACCGTATGCTTTATCGGAAACATATAGACGAGGTAAGCACTTCTCCCGCACAAACTAATCATTGCATACCGTAATACTAATAAAGTCTCCTAATAGAATTAAGATATTACACTTGAGCAACCTCAATAATACACAAGTGTAACCATTAAGTCAGACTTGTGCATCATCACGGTTGCCCAACAGCAACAGACTAATCGTAAACAAGCAGAATAATATAGAAGTAACAGGCTGATGAACAGACTGTTATCCAGAAAGTGCAATTTTATTTCCAAAAAGAGCGAAAACGACCTTATGTTTTCTGTAAACTTACTTTAATTTAGGGGCATTTTCATCATTAAGTATCTGATTATAAGCGATGTGACATTTTTGTTTTTCCCCGTATAAAACTTAAAATAAAGACAATTTTGTTGCACTGAAGAAATAAGAATGGGGAAAACTGTCCTTACATACAGCTTTCCCCATTCTTATAAGAAATGAATCTTCTTTTATTTTCCTATGGCACCAGCCCAGTCTTTGGCAAAGCGGAAATTACCGATATTTCCTTTAAACCCATTACGGCTTCTGAGTGCGACAGACTTCAGACCTGCTTTCAAAGCACCTTCTTCACCAGTAACTACTATATCTGCTTTTGGCTCGCTCTGTCCCAATTCCGGATCTACAAATAATGAAACTTCATTCTTCGTATAGTCTACCTTCAAGACCAATAAATGAGTTTTATTATAATCATAAGCCATCGGAGCTTCAGCACGTTCTTTCAACAATCCTACTGCAAATTTGATTTTATCATTTCCTTCGCGTCTCACATATACCTGACCACGATTTCCACCACCTACATAACTGGCACTGGCAGCCAAGAAGTCGGCCAAGTTTGTTCCGACTTTAGAGAAATTCGCCAGACAGGCAATATAATATGTACCTTTAGAATATACTTTTCCGGATTCAACCAATGAATATACGCTGACACGAGAGCCTTTCACACCTTGCGGAAAACCCAAAGTGATAGATGGCCCCGCTTCACTATATCCCTCATAAGTCAACGCCTTTCCTATCGTAGGGCTTACCGATCCTTCAACCGGTTTAGAAGTAAAACCACCACACCAAGTATCTACGTTGATAGGCGCTCTTTTATCATTATAAACTGTTTTCTCCAAAACATCACCTTCTTTATAACCTTTCAATAGGTCATTCTTAACGATTTGAGCCTGACTGCCTAATGCTACAGCAGCTAAAGCTATTGATACAAATACTTTTTTCATCATTTTCTTATATTAATTCATTCAAAAAGCAAAAGTAAAACGAAGATATGCCGTTCTAGTAGACTTATAGGCTCTAGCTTCCTTGATACTTTTTTCTGTTACTTTACTATTGTATGCATACATCATTTGGTTGTTAAATTCAGTACTTGACCAATAACCTAGTTGTTTATCATTAAGTACAAAATCCATTTCCTTTTGCTGCATTATTTCTAGCTTCTGATTCACTATATCCTTATTTTTATAAAGTATAGCCAATTCCTGAATAGAAGGAATAAACCAGTTTGTCGTCATTTCAGGTAGTAAACAATTATCACGATATCCCTGTAAACTTCCAATATTAATATATTCAGATCCAGGTGCTTGTTTTACTATAGTTTCTATTACCTTTATGTTATTATATCCAAGCATTTTTTCAAACTTACTTGAAATTCCATAATCTGCTATTTGCACATTGAAAAAAGAACTCTGCAAAGATAATGTTTCAAACCATTTACCAAACTCTATACTTTTCTTTTCCGTCTCCCAATAAATACGTTCATCTTCTCCATCAGTCAAAGCAACAACAAAAGCATGATTACATGCAGGATAGTCACGTTTCAATGCATCTTTAGTCACATCTCCATATTCACCCTCATATAATTCAGAAGGAAAAGTTTTTCCCACATAATAAACCACACCAATACATCCTTTGACCGGAGGATTTTCATCTGTCACAGAGACAATGTTACCATCTGCATAATAAAAATCACCCACCTGCAAATGATGTTTCTTTTCCTGATGACCACCATCAACAACGAAGCGTTTATATTTGCCTTGTTCCATTTTACCTTCTGTCACTAGTGAACATTTCTTTCCATTATAATACCCTGTAATCGTTTCTGCAGACGACGGTTTTCTCAACAAGCGATACTCATCCTTAGCTGCATCATAATAAGGCAATATTTTCTCCTCTCCTATCTCAAACGAAATACTCGCCGGATTCGGTTTCGCAATATAAGGAGTTTCTTCCGGAAGTACCGTTCCCTCTGCATCCGTAAATAGATAATGTGTAGAAGGCAACTTCACCACAACCAGACTCATACGATGCGATAATTGAAAACTCAATGAATAATTTCCATTTTCACCAATTAGCTCCGTCTTACCCGAAGTCATTAAATCCTGTTTTGCGTACTCTTTCTGGTCACTTTGTGCATTAGTCAAATTCCAACTATCTACAAGAGGAGCAAAGAAATCCTCTCCCTGCAAATCAGTTTTACCCGTCATATCTGCTTGATAAGGATAATACGCATAAAATACTACGCCTTCCAAGCTTTCATCATATAATATCGGCTTACCCGACCAACTAGAACCATTGTAAGTGAGCAGCATATTATTTATTTCATCCATAATCACACCATCCTTCACTGCGAACAGTCCTAATTGATCACCCTGCGTGAAGGTAGTCACAAATCCGTCGTCAACCGTGCGCGTCTGCGATTCACTACTTACCAACCCTGTATCAGCCACATTCAATACAACCAGATTTTGCTGATTTACTTGTGTTTCTTCATCCTGTGAGCAGCTTGCACAACCCAATGCCAACACTGCCAACAACAGCTTTTGTATAAATTTATATTGTTTCATATCCGATTCTTAGTTTTGAATATTACTCTGCATCATCAGTTCCTTCCACTGATTCATCATCACCATCCCATGACGCTGAATTCTTCTCTACTTCCACCACGAGTCCCGGTTTTCCTACTCCTACATTATATGTATACTGGTGTCCGCTTTCCAAAATTCCTTCACCATTGCCCGGTGTATGGGCAAACTTTCTCCCATCTTTCAACTCTACCTGAAAAAACAATTTACCTGACATATCCTGAGGAACCGTCAACATCTGATAAGAAGCGACATAATCTTTTCTAACCTCCGATACAAACGGATGCATCACGGAAGTCTCCACACCCTCTGCAGGGCTGATCTTCCCTTCGGAAACAGTTGCTTTTGTCACAGTTCTTACAGTAAATACCGCACCTTCCAAATCTGTCTCTGATACCGTATCGTCATCTCCTTTTACATTAATAATCAACTTAACCGTTCCATGACGGAAAGTAAGTTTCCGATCGCTACGGAATTTCATCTTTTCATACGCATAAAGGAAATCCGCCTGATTGTACGCCTCTTCAGTAGTCTGATCTTCCGGTACAGTCCATCCGGTCAGCAATGTCTCCGAAGCCGGATACCAGGCAAATAAAGTCTCTTCCTCCGTAGTTGTGTACCAATAAAGAGGATCGTTATTCTTGGCTGTCATTTCCTTGGAAGCCGAAACCTCATATAATTTCTGCGTAACGCCATCATAAAGAGATATTTCCTCTCCACCATTCCAAGAGGTCTTTTCTCCAATAGCACGGGTAAAGGTCATATCCGCCTTTTCCGCCATCAATTCTACCGGATACTTATTATTCTGAAAGTCATCTTCTGCCATATCGGTACACGCTCCGAAGAAACCTGTTACCATCAATAAGCAAGAAAGGGCTAATTTATTTCTTTTCATACCGTTCTTTTTTTGAATCCTTATCATGCTTTATTCACTCTGTCACTGACGCTGTCACATCCTTTTCATCTTCCTCAACCCAATCGGCAATTTCAGCAGTCTTAATAGTCATGGCGGGATTTTCAAATGTCACATTGTAAGGATATGCATGACCGGCCAACAGATTTTGTGCAGGAACATATTCAGTATAAGTCTCATTATTCATTCTGACTTCCAACAACACACTTTCAGTCATTTCTTGCGGGAACAGGATGATGGAAACATTCATTTCCCCTTCCGACGGTTTGGCTACATCCACTGTCAACTCAGAATCAGGAGTAGCTCCTTCTTTAGCAACCGCCTCTCCGGTATTCACATCAAATGTACCTTCCAGTTGCAGACTTTTCAGATGTACAGTCATATCATTCAATGTAGCACCATTCTTTGCTGCGAAACGAAGAATGATTTTAGCCATCCGATGTGTAAAATTAAATGTTACGGGAGAATCCGCATATACTTCGGTAGCCTCTGCGAAAAGGAAGTCAATCTGAGGTTGTTTATCGACAGACTGTTCCGCTCCGCTTATTTTCTTTGTTATCACTCCTTCTTCTCCCGGCAAAGCACCGTTCTCTCCCTGATAAGGATAATACGCCGCCAATGTGTATGCGCCATCACCCTTCAAACGGATATTGTTATCCACAGAACCTTCGTTCACAACACGGAATGCATTGCCATTGTCTTTACGATACTGAATATTGATATAAGTATCGACTGCATTACCACTCGTCGGTCCGTCCACAGTGACTCCGATACGGTCGTCAGCTCCCCAGTTTGAGCCGACAGCACGGGTATTCTGAACATCAGTCGCATCATTGATAGTTCCCAAAATCTCGATTGGATTATAAGCACGGTCCGCTTTTCCCGATTCATCATCACTACAAGCTGTAAAAGCCAATGATACTGCCATAGCGACAGCCAGATACATGTTTTTCATTGATGTCTTCATTTTTAAGTTATTATTTTCCGATTGTTTTTTGCAAATGTAAGCCTACTTATCGAAGTGCACAATGGACGATTGTACGCAAATGACTTGGTAATCATCCATTGCTTCCCCTTTAATTGCCGTCCGGTTTTTCTATCTCCGTAAATGGACATAAATTCCATTTGAAGGTTTCAAATTTATCCGGTTGGGCAGGGTTGAATCCTTTATAATCTGCTCTCAAATAATTGACAATATCCAATTTTGCCTTTTTCATTCCTTCCACCACACACTTCGCAGTCTCATAAGCGCCATACGTGCTGAAATGAGAATTATCCTTGAACTCTCTCGTTTGTCCGGGAAAAGTTCCTGCCGGATAGTGAACATATAATTTCATGGAGCCGTCAACTCCTAAAGCATCACAAAGCATGGTTGTCATCCCATTAAGCTCTATCAAAGGAACATTCTCCTTTTGTGCTACCCAACGAATAGCGTCCGGATATTCCCCATGTGTATTTACAGATTTTCCTTCTTTGTCAAAACGACGGCGACAAGTAGGAGTGACCAGCACCGGATTGGCTCCCTTAGCACGGGCCTCATCAATAAATATTTTCAGATTATAGACAAAAGAAAAGTAAGCCCCTGTTCCCGGTTGCTTCTGCTTTTGATCATTATGACCGAATTCAACGAGAAGATAATCTCCTTTTTTAATCTGGGACATGATTTTTTTCAAACGGTTGCCACTGATAAAAGTATTAGCGGACAAACCGGATTCGGCATGATTGGCTATACACACTTTATCCGTGAAGAAACGGGGAATCATTTGTCCCCAAGCTCCCCAAGGTTCATTGTCGTAGTCTACAACCGTTGAATTGCCACAAAGATAAACGGTCGGAACGTTCTCCACAGGTTCTATTATTAAAGAGTTCAAACGGGGAGATTCTCCGTTAAATTCCAGTGTCAGTTTATCATCCCAATTAAGTTTATTCTTCTCACGGGATTTGATACGTACTCTCTCTTTCCCGGATATTTTAATATTACGCTTATTAATTGTAAACGTCTCTGTTTTCAATTCCCCTTTCTTGGTAGACAGGTTCTCTATAAACAAACGGCGCGACTCACCACGTACCGTAGTGCTGGAGGGTTCATTCTTACTGCCTATGACCACTGTCACTTTATAATTTCCATCAGGAACATTCACCGAAAAGAAGAAAGGTTTGTTACTTTTGCCATCCCATGCGGGTTGCAAATCATACCCATAGCCTTGTTCATTGTTAAACAAAGTCTGAGGCGTAACCTTCAAATACCCCTCCTTTACTTTCTTATCCGAACTAAAATCGAACTTATAGGTCTGCTTTTGGGCAACACATATCGTTGCAACCAGTAAAACATTTAGCAATAATGCAATCTTTTTCATTATATCTGAATTATTTAAAGTTGAACATTTCATCGCGTTCTCTCAATTATCGCAAAGATAGCGGGAATCAAGTAATCGGATAATGGAAAATTATACGTTAATACAGGGAGGATTATCCATTCACGGCTTTTCCTGTCCCCCAAAAGCCTGGTTCTTCTACATATATACAAAAACGGTTGAAAGCCAATGCATCTTTTCCGATGAATTGTTTTCAACCGTTTCAATAAAATACAGTTGGTTTCTTTATTACTTAAAGAATGCTTATTTCAGTTTATACACTTCCGTTCCGGCAAGCAGGAAACAACCTACACCGTAATCTTCAAAATCAGGCACACTCTTATAAGTCACCGGTTGTCCGTCTTTCGGCTCTTTACCCGTCCCTTGAACATAACCCAAGAATCCGTTCGGATGAACAGCGTCTTTTACCATAGCATTCCATGCTTTCAAAAGAATGGGCAGATATTCACTACGGTCCAACAAGCCATTACGCACTCCCCAAGCCATTCCATATACAAAAAGAGCTGTTCCGGAAGTTTCTTTTCCACCGAAGTTGGTAGGATCATGCAGGCTGACATTCCAGAAACCATCTTCACGCTGGCATTTCTTCAATGCCTTACTCATGGTAAGGAAATCATTTATATAATCCTGACGATGCAGCTCGTCTGACGGGATTTCGTTCAGCACACGTACCAAAGCGGCATATACCCATCCGTTGCCACGACTCCAATAGCAGTCTTCACCGTTCGGTTCCTTATAAGGAGGGTTAAAATCCTGATCGCGCCACCACAAGCCATCCTTCTGATTGAACATACCTGTTTCGTCATGCTGGCTGCGTGTATAGTAATACATATCCCACATCTTATCATAATATTTCTGCTCTCCGGTCATTTTTCCGAATTTGGCAAAAATAGGCATTGCCATCTGTACGGCGTCAATCCACCACCAGTCATTGACTTGCGGAGTATTTACCACCATATCAATGGATAGTTTGATATTCTTAATCATCTCCGGTTGGGGACAGATATTATATAAATCGATATAGGTTTGTCCGCAGCAATGGTCATCGGCATTGCGGGTAGTGTTGCCATTACGCATTCCCCATTTATGGAAAGCTGCCCAATCATAAGCATATTCATAATAATCCTCGCGCGGATAGATAGAATGGAGCGACATCAGTCCTTCATAATAAACACCTCGTGTCCAGATATTGCTCGGACGTACACGGCCGTAAAAACTGGGAATCGTGTAATCGGCATACTTTTTCATAAAGTAACCGTTCACTTTTTTCATGACTTCCAGCGTTTCCTTTCGGTCGGGCAAAGATTGGGCACTGACAGAAACCGTCAACGCAAGAAAGAATAAGAGTACTAAATTATTTTTCATGTGTATTCAAAATGATTAATTAAACTTCATGCCGCAAAAGTAGATGGATTAATCGTACGAAACAATGTACATTTGTACATAATTCTATGTATTAGTACAAATATGCATTTTTTTAAGGAAAGAATGCCGTAATTTAGCAACGTGAAAAGAAACAGCCTCACAAAGCTAATGATACATATATAAAAACATGAAGAAAAATACACTATTGATAGGTCTCCTGCTTGTCAGCGGAACCTTAGCGGCACAAGATTGGCCGACAGTCCAAACAGAAGCGCGTCCCGGCAGCAGATGGTGGTGGATGGGAAACACAGTCGATATTCCCAATCTGACTTACAACATCGATGAATATGCTAAAGCCGGGTTGGGAACATTGGAAGTGACTCCAATCTACGGGGTACAAGGAATGGACGACAAAGAACTGAAATTCCTGTCACCCGAATGGACGGCTATGTTAAAGCATACCCAGGCAGAAGCAAATAGAAACGGTATGCAGATTGATATGAATACCGGAACCGGCTGGCCTTTCGGAGGACCGGAAGTTACGTTGGAGGACGCTGCCACCAAAGCCATATTTCAGGAATACAAGATAGAAGGAGGGGAAGAAAACATTCTCAATCTGGAGGTAAAAGACCCTAAACAAGCAAAGGTTGCAAAGTTGAATAAAGTTATGGCCTACAATGCACAGGGACAGAAACTGGATATTACCTCAAAAGTAAAAGATTACCGGCTCACATGGAAAGCTCCCAAAGGAGAATGGCGAATTATTGCATTATATATAGGAAAGACACAGCAAAAAGTAAAGCGTGCCGCTCCCGGAGGAGAAGGTTATGTAATGAACCACTTGGATAAGGGAAGCGTTAAACGTTATCTTGACAAATTCGACAGGGCTTTTCAAAGAGATAAGGTCACTTACCCCAAAACATTCTTCAATGATTCGTATGAAGTGTACCAAGCCGATTGGACACCTGCCCTATTGGAAGAGTTCGCCCGCCGAAGAGGATACAAATTAGAAAATTACTTCCCCGAGTTTCTGGATGAAAAACGACCGGAAATAACGACACGCATCATAACGGATTACCGGGAGACGATCTCCGACTTACTGATTGAGAACTTTACCCGGCAATGGACTGCATGGGCACATAAGCATGGAAGTATCACGCGTAATCAAGGGCATGGTTCACCCGCCAATCTGATTGATGTATATGCCTCCGTAGATATTCCGGAATGTGAAGGTTTCGGACTTTCCCAATTCCATATCAAAGGATTACGCCAGGATTCACTTACCCGCAAGAACGATTCGGACATTTCAATGCTGAAATATGCCTCTTCCGCTGCCCATATCACAGGAAAGCCATATACATCCAGTGAGACGTTTACCTGGTTGACGGAACATTTCCGGACTTCACTGTCTCAATGTAAACCGGATATGGATCTGATGTTTGTCTCCGGAGTGAACCATATGTTTTTTCACGGCACCCCCTATTCTCCCAAAGAGGCGGAATGGCCGGGCTGGTTATTTTACGCCACTATCAATATGTCACCGACCAATAGCATCTGGCGTGACGCCCCGGCTTTTTTCCAATACATCACCCGTTGCCAGAGTTTCCTGCAAATGGGTAAGCCTGATAATGACTTCCTTGTTTATCTTCCGGTATATGATATGTGGGAAGAACAACCGGGACGGCTTCTCTTATTCGACATCCACCAAATGGCCAAGCGTGCTCCGAAGTTTATAAAAACCATCCACCAGATAACCTCCAATGGTTACGATGTAGACTATATTTCGGACAAGTACCTCCAGAATACCCGCTACGAGGGAGGAAATCTCCGTACAGAAGGAGGCAGTAACTATAAAGCAATTATCGTGCCCGCTGTAAAATATATGCCGGAGAAAGTATTGGCACATCTAGTCTCATTGGCAAAACAAGGAGCAACAATTGTATTCATGGAGAATTATCCTAAAGATGTTCCCGGATTCGGTAATCTGGAAAGTCGCAGAAATGCTTTCACAAAAGTTCAAAAACAACTTCCCGACATCAGCGATTTTAACCAAAGCATTAGCAGTTCATTCGGAAAAGGACATATCATAACCGGTACGGATTATGCTGCGACATTAGGTAAATGTAAGGTAATGCCTGAAGAGATGAAGACGAACTTTGGTCTGCAATATATCCGCCGCCAACACAGCACCGGACACCATTATTTCATCTCTTCTTTGCAAGACAAAGGAGTAGATAATTGGATTACTCTCAGTGTTAATGAACCAACAGCCATGCTGTTTGATCCGATGACCGGAGAAAAAGGAAAAGCGCAAACCCGGATAAAGGACGGAAAGTTACAAGTATATCTGCAATTACAGTCCGGCGAAAGTGTGATTATTCAAACATTCGATCATCCGGTTGAGACTCAAGCATGGAAATATATCCAAGAGCAACCTGTCAGCCTCAGCCTCGACCATGACTGGACGTTGCGTTTTGTACAAAGTACCCCCGCTATCGAAGGAACTTTCGCTATCGATAGCCCGACTTCATGGACGGAAATCAACCATCCAAACGCAAAAATCAATATGGGCACAGGGTTATACAGTCTTGAGACAGTTCTGCCTGCGCTGAACGCTGATGATTGGATTCTCGATCTGGGAGATTTGCGGGAAAGTGCTCGCATACGCATTAACGGTAAAGAAGCGGGAACTGTCTGGGCCGCACCTTTCCGGTTAAAGGTCGGCAAATATCTGCAACCGGGCAAGAATCTGATTGAGATTGAGGTGACCAATCTTCCCGCTAACCGTATTGCAGAATTGGACAGACAAAACGTTCCCTGGCGCAAGTTTAAAGAAATCAACTTTGTAGGACTCAACTACAAAAAGAATAAATACGACAGTTGGGAAGTCCTTCCTTCAGGCCTCAATGGAGGTGTGAAACTGATTCCGATAACTACTTTGTAACCAACTTCTTTACTGCATCCTTCAATCCTTTGGAGGATGCAGTTATTACTACCTCGCCACCGGAACGGTCCGAACGTAAGATCGCCATGATGAATCCTTTATGCAACTTCTTCGTATTTCCGGTAAATAACTCATCTGTAAAATGATCCCCATTGTCCACAGCAATCAGCCTTGCAGCCCCCGAAACCTTAAAAGTAACCTCGTCTTTAGTATCAGGTACTACCCTTCCTTTATTATCCACCGCATATACCTTTACATATTGTAAGTCCATCCCATCCGCTTTCCAATCCTCCGGATTCTCTACCACCATTTTCAAAGCAGTCGCCTTACCGGTCGTTTCCAACCTATGACGTGCCACCTCTTTTCCGTTATTCCGGGCAACTGCTATGATATTTCCTCCTTTACCGTATGGTATGTTTTCCCAATAAATGATATTGCGCCGGGTGATATCCGTCCGGTCATTCTTACGTATCCCCATAGATTTGCCATTAACCAGCAATTCCACTTCATCAGCGTTGGTATATGTATATAAGTTCTGCATACTGCCCGTTGCCCAGTTCCAATGAGAAGCCAAAGATAAACTTCCCACCATAATATCATTCCATTCAATGGCTTCCTTACCATTATCCATCACTCCGATATGCACCAAAGGCTCTTCGCAGAAAGCACTCTTTATCAGATAGGCTTGCGGATAAGGTTCCAGACAATGATTGAAGAAAGAAAAGTTCCAGCCTTTCTTCGGCCATCCGTTCGATTCCCCCCAATACTCGATAGCTCCCCAATAGGCGAGTCCCACCATCTTATCATGATCCATGCCAAAGAAAGGAGCAGCAAGCTCATTCGTTGTAGCTTCGCTCTGATATACGGTCATGTGCGGACACTTTTCCAGATATTGGGCATAGTTCAGATAACGATAATTGAAACTTGACACTTCTGTTACAGTTGCCAGCTCGGGAGGATATACTTTGGTGTTAAATTCCGGTTCATTCTTTCCGATAGCTCCGGCACGTGCCGGAAACATAGCCACAGTCGTTTTACGAGTCTTATCATAACGTTTGACAAGCACATCGAAGATACGGTAAGTGGTGACACCCCAATCACCGGTAGGAAATCCGGCTAAGTCTTCCCGCATCTGCAATTCATTTCCCAAACTCCATAATATAACAGACGGATGATTGCGGTCGCGTTTGATCCATTCGGGAATCATCTGATACCATAGTTGTGTGAAAGGCACTCTACCACCCCAATAGCTATTGTCGCTCCATTTATCAATCAGCTCATCCACTACCAAAATACCATATTTATCAGCCAGTTTCAAGAACGACTCGGAATAAGGGTTGTGAGACGAACGAATGTGATTATAACCGAACCGCTTCATTAGCTGAAACTGCCGCTCGATAGCTCTGTCAAAAGCGGCAACTCCTACAGCTCCCAAATCATGATGGTTGGAAATACCTTTTAGGAACAATTTTTTGCCGTTCAGTTTAAATCCGAAATCAGGAGAGAACTCTAACGTACGAATGCCGAATGTCTCCGTCACACAATCAATAACTTTACCATCCTGCACCAAAGAAACTTCAGCAGTATAAAGATTAGGGGTCTCACAAGACCATAACCCGGGACTGTCTACCGTTACTATCGGAAGAGAAACCTCAACTGTTTGTAATTTCGATTTTTGAGGAGCCTTCCCTCTCGTACCGGCAACCGTTTTTCCGTCAGGAGCCAATATTCGGGCATTGATTTCAATATCCAGACTTTTATTGCGAATTCCTTCCAACTCTACTTGTACACTGACTTCCGCCCTTTGCTCCGTGATTTTAGGAGTTGAGACAAATACGCCATGTCTTGCAATGGCAATGGGATTCTTGATGACCAAATGAACATCCCGAAACAAACCACCGCCCGTATACCAACGCGATCCGTCTTTTTTGCCCGTTGAGGCCCAGACAGCCACTACATTATCCTCATCATATTTAAGCAAATCAGTAATATCCGTTTCAAAACCAAGATAACCATAATCGGTACTCCCTACCTTCCTGCCATTTACCCAAACATCTCCAACAAGCATAATGCCTTCAAAGTCAAGCAAGACACGTTTACCCTTCCATGCAGGATTTGCCTTAAAATGTTTACGATACCAACCTGTCCCCATAGCTTTAAAGCCACGTGCCCCTCCGGCGGACTCATCCCACGTTTGCTCTATCTGGAAATCATGAGGCAAATCCAGCACACGCCAATCATCATCATCATCATAAGTTACCAATTGAGCTTCTTTCAAATCACCGGCCCGAAACTTCCAGTCAAAATTAAATAATTGCGATACACGCGGCTGTTCTTGCGCAAAGACTAACACTGCTTGCAGTACTAAAAAGGATAATAGAATAAAATTTTTCATCTTAGATTGTTTTCTTAGTATTATTCTTAAATAATTGTACGGATGATCCATATAATTATCATTCACCCAACAAAGATAAACCGGAAAATCATCTATCCCTATATAAATTCTACCGAATACATATAAAATAATACACTTACAACTTCCTCATGTACTATTTTTCATGAAATCCGCACATATATCCATAGAAATGCTAAATCATATTCCCTACTTTTGCATAGTTAATATAATAAACTCAAATATCATGAAGAAATTTCTTTTTTACCTTTTTACTTTAGGACTCTTTTCAAACTATGCTTTCAGTTCAGATAGCATTTACGTCGCCCGATATAAAGGAGACAAAGCTTGTGCCATCAGTTATACCTTTGATGACGGATTAGCAGAACAATATACATTGGCTGCTCCCCAACTGGAGAAACGGGGATTTCGGGGAACTTTCTGTGTGAATGGCGCCAAAGTCAACAAAGACAACAAACACATCACAGATACCACACGAGTGACCTGGACACAGTTAAAAGAAATGTCCGACAAAGGTCATGAAATCACAAATCACGGATGGGCACATAAGAATTTCTCCCGTTTTCCCTTAGAGGAAATCCGGGAAGATATAGTAAAGAATGATAGTGCCATATTAGCCAATACCGGCGTCATGCCCCGTACTTTCTTTTATCCCAATAATAACAAAAAAGAAGAAGGCAAACGAATTGCCGTACAGAACCGGGTAGGAACAAGGACCAAACAACGTTCCATAGGAAGAAAATCCACTCCACGAGACTTGGAAAAATGGGTGGCGACATTAATTGCCACAAATGATTGGGGAGTGGGTATGACACATGGTTTGACGTATGGTTACGATGCCTTCCCGAATCCACAACGTTTATGGGATCATTGGGACAAAGTAAAAGCTATGGAAGATAAGATCTGGGTAGGTACTTTCCGAGAAGTGGCAGCTTATACCGAAGAACAGAAACATACGCGCCTGGACATTCGCCAACAAAAGAAAGGACTCATCATAACCCCGCAACTGGATCTGGATAAAGAGATTTTCACAGAACCGCTTACAATGGTCATTCAAAAAGAAGGTGTCAGAAAGATGACAGCCAGACAAGGAAAGAAAAAACTGGCAGTTCATAAAATTGGCGATAAATTCATATTCGATTTTAATCCTTTCGGAGAAGCAATCAAAGTTTATTTTAAATAAACAAGAAGGAGGGTGATAAAAAACGCAGGATTAACGCAAATTATCGTATTATTTCAGTTATTAATCAACGACTTATAACATTATTTCTGCGATAATTTGCGTTAATCAGCGTTTTACTTTTGAATTTCCATCCACCCCGTTAGCGTACCTCTTGCGAATTGACCTTTACATTCTTAACTACAAAACGGTCAACAATATCCTTATCAAACTGGCCTTTCTTCGCCCGGATATCCAGATCCTCAAAACAAAAATCGGACAACCGATATTGGTCAGACTTTTTCACATTGAAGAAAGTAGTACAATCCAGATCGATATTACGCATAGTAATATTATTAGAATATGAGATAGGGATATCTTTCCGGTCTCCTAAATTATAGAATTGAGTCCACGGTGCCACATAGATAAAATCTCCGGCATTTCCTTTTATATCTTCCACCAAGATATATTCGTATTTCTGCGGAGTATCGGGACGCATCTTTAAATGCAGAAGAATACGTGCCTGATCCATCGTACTGCGACGGAATATTACATTGCGGTTATGTATTGACTCACTCCCGCAGGTCAAAGCACTGTGACAATAACCATATCGGCAATCTTCAATAACAATATCATAGTTGCCGCCATTATTGACATCTTTGTCCGCCCAAGGACCTTTGCCTCCCTTTAATGCCACCGCATCATCGCACACTGACATATAACAATTCTTTATCAACACATTGTTACAGACATCCAGATCAACAGCGTCCGTACTCGGGGCCTCCATCGGCTTGCGGGGAGATGTTATATGAAGATTCAATAGTTTCACGTAACTGCATTTATAGTAATGAGTAGTCCAAAACGGAGAATTGGCAATACTGATTCCTTCTATCTGAACATTCTTGCAGTTAGACAAATAAATGATACGGGGACGCTGCTCATCCATATTCGTACAGTTCGGATTCCACTCCCTACGCAACCAAAACGCTTTCCAATAACGGAAACCATTGCCATTGAGCATACCTTTTCCAGAGATAGTAAAACCGTCAATGCCGTCTGCATTAATCAAAGCTGTATAATACTTTACCGTTTGTCCTTCCATGCGGGTAAGCTGAATTCGGAAATCACCCGCATCATCACTTCCTTTCAATACGGCATTTTCTTCAAGATACAAATGCGTCTTCGGTTTAAAGAAAAGCGAACCGCTTAGAAAAGTCCCTTTAGGAATTACAATGACTCCCCCACCATTCTTCGCCGCCCGGTCAATCACATTCTGTATCTGTTCGGTTTGTAGTTTTGCACTGTCATTAACTACCCCATAATCTGTTATCCTATACTGCTTACCGAGCGAATTTATATTCACGCTCTCATTATTCCTGAACCAGTCAGGAATCAGTTTACCATCAGGGAACTTATCTTGTCCCAAAACCTGCAAGCAGCAGCAAAGTGTGATAAATGCAACAATCAATTTCATCTTCGATATTACTTTTTTGATTAAACTTGTACATTGCAAAGTTATCACATCCACCGTAAATAGGAATGGACTAAAATAACAGAAGAATGCACTTTTGTACATTCTTCTTTAATAATTCATATAAAATCGTTCATTCCTATTAGTTTTCCGGTCTATTTTCTTCTTGTTCACCGGATTTCTCTTCTGGTAGCTCTTCCTCCGGTACAGCATCTCCGTCTACTCCGCGCTGACACACAGAAGGCGCTACACCAAAATGCTCCTTAAAACATTTACTGAAATAGAACGGACTATTAATCCCTACCCGATAAGCCACTTCCGAAACCGTCAACCGTTCATCCGACGATAATAGCTCGGCAGCTTTCTTCATACGTACTACACGTAGATATTCATTAGGGGAATAACCTGTCAAGCCACGTAATTTTCTATAAAATACCGTCCGCCCCAATTTCATAAATTGCGCAAACTCATCCACAGAGAACTCCGGTCGGGACAGATTACGCTCCATCACAATATCCAACCTTTTGGCAAACTCTTTATCCCGGTCGGTAGCACAAATCGTAGTGCGCACTCCCTTCTCACTGGAGAATTTCTCTTTCAGTTTATCACGCTGTTCTATCAAACGGAATACCCGTGCCAACAATAGTTTGATGCTGAAAGGTTTCGCAATGTATGCATCGGCGCCGGCCTCAATACCTTCCAAGTGTTTTTCCGCAGAATTCAATGCCGTCAACAAAATTATCGGTATATGACTGGTTGCAAAATCCGTTTTCAGCTTCTTTGTCAACTCAAATCCTGTCATTCCCGGCATTAGCACATCACAGATTATCAAGTCCGCATCATACGTAGTCGCTTTTTCGAATCCGGAAATTCCATCGGCAGCCACTTCCACCTCAAAATACACGCCAATCTCTTCCTGTAGGAATTGACGGATATCATTATCATCCTCAATAATCAAGATTTTCCGTTTATTCAAAGGAGTCGTCATTTTATCCTGTCCGGGCAGTTCTTCCGGCAATTGTTCCAAATGGTGATTCCAGCTATCCGCTTCTTGCAACAGCACATTACCGGCAACCAGAAAATCTTTCTCTTCATAAACTGTCTTATCTGTCGGAATACACACCGTAAACACAGAACCGCCACCTTCGTTATCTCTATACTCAATAGTCCCCTTATGTACCTGTACCAGTTCATGGCTCAAATGCAAACCTACTCCAATACTGTCACCGGAGAAATTACTTTGCATAAAACGTTTGAATAACTCATTCTGCTTCTCTTTCGGAATACCGACTCCCGTATCTGAAACCTGAATCTGCAAAATCTTCTTCACCTCATCCACATTTACAGACAGGATAATAATACCCTTAGAAGGAGTATATTTAAATGCGTTGGAAAGCAAATTATAAGTCACCTTATCCAAGTTGCCCTTATCAATAAACATTTTGTAAGAAGGGACGGAAGGCTGGAATCGAAAATCCATCGCTTTTTGTTCCGCCACATCACCGAAACTCAGAAATATCTCGTAGAGGAAAGAAATTACATCCGTCTCTTCAAGGGAAAGAGCCAGTTTATTATTCTGCATTTTCCGGAACTCAAGCAACTGATTAATAAGGCGCAGCATACGTTGAGTACTCTTATCCATTGTCTTTAACGGATGTACCAACTCACGCGGAATATCAGTCACACGCTGTATCTTTTCCAAAGCCCCGTGAATCAATGTCAGAGGGGTACGGAACTCATGAGATATGTTTGTAAAAAACACAAGCTTGTATTCCGTCAGTTGCTTTTCTATATTGATACGGTTGCGTAAGCTATTGAAATTATGGATAATACGGAAGGCAAGATACAGGGCTATAACCAATACCAGAATATAACCGAATACCGCCCAATTAGTCTTCCAAAACGGAGGAACCACAACAATCTTCAAAGTAGTCTCATTTTCATTCCATATTCCCGAGCCATTGCAAGATTTTACATGCAACAGATAGGTTCCCGGATTGAGATACTTAAAAGATGCGAAATTAAGAGAAGACGGAGCACTCCATCCTTTATCATAATTCTCCAGCCAATACATATATTTCGTACGTCCGCTATCCGAATAGTCCAGTGTTGAGAAGTCTATCAGAATGGAGCTTTGATAATATTTCAAAGAAATCTCGTCCGAATAAGCCAGTGACTGTTGCAAAGGCGAATCCTCCATTTCGGGATTCATCTGGATTCCATTCACATACAAATTAGTGAAAACAACCGGAGAAAAAGAATCACTGTTTTGTATCTTCTCCGGATCAATGACAATCATTCCATAGTTTGTTCCAAAAAGCAACTTGCCGTCTTTTCCCACACAAGCACTGTTCTCACTATATACATTTCCTAAAGTATAAGAAGAGAAATAATAATTATCAGAAGAATGAGTAACCGGATTAAACTTCGAAATACCATACTCGGTAGCCACCCATAAGTCACCGTTTTTATCTCCGAGAATGGATTGGATAACATCGTTTACCAACCCTTCGTCTGTTCCGTAATTCTCATATTTCAGCAAATCATAGTTTTCTTGTGGTTCACAAAGATTCAATCCCGACCCCGACGTACCAATCCACATACGCCCCTTATCGTCCCGATAGATACATTTAATCTCATTACTACAGAATTTACCGTTCGTGTAGCTGAACAAATGATAATTATCGGCATCGGCAATCAATGAGTCAGGATGGAAAATGCATATTCCCTCGCTGGTTCCCACCCAAACCATACCGTTCTCGTCTTCTTCTATCACACGAACCATCCGCAGGCCCAACCTTTCCTGAAAAAAGTGCCTGAATTTATATCCCCCGTCCGCAGTCGGTTCAGCCAAATCAAGTCCTCCCCCGAAAGTACCTACCCACATCCGGTCTTTCCGGTCACGATAGATCGAAAAGACATCATTAGCGGATAATGTAGTCGGATTCGAAGGATCATTGACATACCATGAATCCGCTATCTTTAATCCGTTTCCACGAGTCCCCATCCACATTTTCCCTTCTTTATCCTCAGTAATGGCATAAATGTTGGAATGAAAATACTGATTTGTTATCTTCGAATGAAAATCCGAGTCAATGGTATACAGTCCTCCCCTACGCGTACCAAACCAGATATCTCCGTCGGATGTCTTAGTCAGCATACGAATGGTATTCGAACGGTCGAACAAATCGGGAGATTCCGGATAAATACGAGAAGTACCTTCGTTCAAAACAGAGATATGGGATAATCCGGAATACTCCGAACTTACCCAGATTCCACCGGAACGATCCTCCATCACATAAAGCAGGAAATCTGAAGCGATATGACTTTTATCGTTTATATTGGCCAGAAAATGTTCCAATTTATCCTCAGCCGTATCATAGGCAAAGAGACCATTACCATACGTAGATATCCAGATAATGCCACGCGAATCGTGCACAATATGATAACGCTCAAAATCGATATAGCTCAACTTGTCTTGGGGAATCAACCGGAATTCCTTTATTTTTCCACTATCGGCTGTGATATAGGTAAGACACCCTGTGTGATTAAAAATCCAGTAATCACCACGATTGTCCATTGTTAATTTGCCATGTTTGATATTCAGGCGGGAATCCGCAGCTATTTCTCCGGTACTGAAATCATACATATACACTCCGGTAGTAGTAAGGATCACCCATTGGTCCTTCAACAGAAAATTCCCGGTAGGTGATGTTTTTCCCGCAATAGAAGCAATAGAAGCACATTTTTTCATCTTTTGCGTAGTAGCCTGATAGCAATAGACATCTCCCTCTTCCGTCAGAAAATACATATCATTCTTATAGGACTGAGAAAAAGCAAAATGAATCAACCGGTCTTCAATCCTGTACTGACCGTTAGAAACGGATACTAATCCGCTCTGTGTCCCAATCCATATCCGTCCATCCGCACCCTCACTGACAAACCGCACTCTATTGTCCGGCATATTGCCCCGTTCTGTTTTAAACACAGTCGATGTCATCTCTCCGTTATCCTTATGAACGATTCTCCGACAACCATTTCCGGAATGCCATAACCACACATCACCATTGTTCGCTACGAATATAGTCGAATAGTTCTGCCTCAAATCTCCGCAACCTGTATAATCAACGAAACGTGCACGCTGCAGGTCATAGCAACTGATCAATTCCGGTGTCGTAGAAATCCATAGAAAGCCATCCTTGTCTTCTGTAAGGTCAAAAATACGGTTATCAGACAACGATACTTTATCTCCGGCTTGCGGGCGGAATGTCAGAAACGAATTACCATCATAACGGCTCAGTCCATTCAAGGTTGCCAGCCATAAGAATCCTTTAGTATCCTGATATATATAGCGAATAGAATTGTTGGGCAAACCATCACTTGTTCTCATTTGTGTAGAGCGAAGTTCAGTCGCCCCGTAAATGTTCAGCACAAGACCGATAGATAAGATGAAGAATAAGATATGTCTGTTTATCATAATAGATTTTCAGATTAATAATGAATTAGACAGGCAAAAGTACTAAAAAAACAACACACAAAGGTACAGGCCATAGCTTTTTATTAAAATAGAATATTGTACGTAATTATATAGAAATTGTGATATAACCTCATTCAGACTGTACTATGCACAATATTGAATAAATATGAATGAATTTATATTGAAAAGAAGAAGAACACATCGTACTTTTGCACCAATTATCTATAAAAAATAAATCATGAGAAACAAGTTATTTTATTATTTATGTTGGCTGACAGCCGTCACAGGCAGTTTGCAGGCGCAAGCACAAAATAAAGTGGTTGCTCCGATGAAAGATGTCAATCAAGTAATCGACAACACATTGGATAGTCTGAACAAGGCACGTACAGCCAGACCGATAGCCGGTTCCAGCCGGAAAGGCGATAATCCGGTATTATTCCTGGTCGGTAACTCCACCATGCGTACAGGTACATTGGGAAACGGAAACAACGGACAATGGGGATGGGGATTTTATGCGGGCGACTACTTCGATCCGGACAAGATCACAGTAGAGAATCACGCATTGGGAGGAACCAGCAGCCGTACTTTTTATAACCGTCTTTGGCCGGATGTCATCAAAGGGGTACGTCCCGGAGACTGGGTTATCATAGAACTTGGCCATAACGACAATGGTCCTTATGACAGCGGTCGTGCCCGTGCCTCTATTCCGGGAGTAGGCACAGACAGCCTGAACGTGACAATCAAAGAAACCGGAGTGAAAGAAACTGTATATACATACGGAGAATATATGCGTCGTTTCATCCGTGATGTCAAAGCCAAAGGCGGACATCCCATTTTGTTCTCCCTTACTCCACGTTACGCCTATGAAGATAAAGACAGTACTATCATCAAACGTGTCAATAAAACATTCGGTCTATGGGCAAAGCAAATAGCAGAAGAACAGAACGTACCTTTTATTGATCTGAATGACATTTCAGCCCGCAAATTTGAAAAGTTCGGTAAAAACAAAGTGAAGTATATGTTCTATATCGACCGTATTCATACCAGTGCATTCGGAGCAAAGGTCAATGCCGAATCTGCCGCTGACGGTATACGAGCCTACGAGGGACTGGAACTTGCCAATTACCTAAAGCCTGTCTCGCAAGACACAAAGACCGGTTCCAGCCGGAAAAAAGGACGACCGGTATTATTCACCATCGGCGACAGCACGGTGAAAAATAAAGATAACGACAAAAATGGTATGTGGGGATGGGGCAGCGTAATAGCCGATGAGTTCAACCTTGACAAAATATCCGTCGAGAACTGTGCTATGGCAGGACGTAGCGCCCGCACTTTCTTGGATGAAGGACGTTGGGATAAAGTATACGAAGCTTTGCAGCCCGGTGATTTTGTACTCATTCAGTTCGGACACAACGACGCAGGAGCTATCAATACAGGAAAAGCCCGTGCAGAACTACGTGGTTCCGGAGAGGAAAGTAAAGTCTTTCTGATGGAAAAGACCGGCAAATATCAGGTAGTATATACTTTTGGCTGGTATCTTCGCAAATTCATCATGGATGCTCAGGAAAAAGGAGCAATACCTATCGTATTGAGCCACACTCCACGCAACAAATGGAAAGACGGAAAGATAGAACGCAACACCGATTCTTTTGGAAAATGGACACGTGAAGCAGCAGAAGCTACCGGAGCCTATTTTATTGATTTGAATAAAATCAGTGCCGACAAACTGGAAAAAAAAGGTATCGAAAAGACAGCCGCTTATTACAATCACGACCATACGCATACTTCTTTAAAAGGAGCACACATGAATGCCGAAAGTATTGCGGAAGGATTGAAAATGGTTAATTGTCCGTTGAAGGATTATTTGAAGAAATAAAACATAAAAATCCCTCGATATACGTAAGAGCCACATTATATCGAGGGATTTTTTATGTTTTATTTCATTGTTTCTGCACCGACATAATATCCTAGGTTAGTACCTTGATTATATCCCATATTCTGCATAGCTTGAGACATATCATAATTATGATCTGTCATCAGATGGCGAAGTCGGTGAGTAGTCGGATGATTTGTAGAGAAAATATAAATAGAACGATAATCACTAGAGCCTAAGATAACCTCTTCACGATAATCTCCCAAGAAATCTCCGTAATAACAAGGATTATATTTGGTCCCATGATTTCCATCATTACTACCATAATGACCAAAATACACTAAACGGCTCTTATTCGTTTTATTTACATCCGGATTATCTTTATAACTTACAATACAAGCACGATCATACATTTCCCGTGTTCCTTGCCCGCTCCAATAGATAGCAGCATTATACATCACCCCGCTACCGATACCTGTCGGGTAATTGGTAGAAACAACTCCACCACCATTACAACTATACATACCGGACTGTAAAGATGAATAATACTCAAATCCCGGACTGTCCGGATCTACATCGCCAACAATACAACGTCCCACATCACCATTCTTACCCGCTCCGTGCCCGGTTATCAGGCTGCCGTCCCTCGCATCAATTACTTGACAAGCATATCCAAGCCCCTGCACGCTATAAGTATCCTCTTCTTCAAAGCTAGCAACTATTTGTAATCCGCTACGATTTTGAATGAATTTACCCACATACAGACAGTCACCATGTCCGTTTCCGGTACACCATAATTCTTTCCCATTATCATCAATCGCCGCCGAACCATACAGTATCTCATCTTTTCCATCACCATCCAAATCTGCAACACGGAAAGCGTGCGAACACATTGCCAACCATTTTTCGCTATGATCAGCAGTATCAAATTTCCAACGATTCACTAACTGGTTACTTTGCAAATCAAGTGCCCATACTTGCCAGTTTTTATAAATACCTCGAGAAATAATCAGGCTTGGATTGCTTTTTCTTACACCAGTCTTCTCATCAGGTATACCATCCAGATAGGCTGCTCCGATAAAGAAACGGTCCATACGATTTCCATAATCATCTCCCCAATAAGAATCCCAATATTGGGCACGTGCTACTTTTGACTCATCCTCACGGCCACGAGGTATATTGGGAGTTCGGGTAATTTCACAACCGTCAAAGCCACGACAGATAGAAATATACTCAGGACCTTCCAACACTAGTCCGGCAGTAGAATACAAACTTTTTCCGGAATACCATCCCACACCGTTCGTATCTCTTAAACGATAATCATTCACGAACCCATTGGCATCAGTAATAATTCTTCCGTTAGGGAATTTAGTACCTTCGGATGAACGGAATGCAATTTCACACAAACCATCTCCATCGAAATCATATAAAATATAAGAGGTATAATGTGAACCGGAACGAATGTTTAGTCCTAAATCTATACGCCATAAAAAGGTACCATCCATTTTGTAAGCCTCCAAAAGAGTGGTTCCATTGTGCCATCCTCCTTGATTAGCTCCATCATACGGCTCTCTCTTGACTACGATTTCCAATTCTCCATCTCCATCCAATTCACCCAATTGTATATCATCAGGAGCATACGTCAATGCTGCATCAGGTACATCACTTCTTAGTACAATTTCCCGATAAAATTTTGTTGCCATGTCAGAAGTATACGTATAGTCGCACAATGTTTCTTCTTGACCGGCCAATGTCACCCGATAATAATTAGTCTTTGTGGGATCAATATTCTCATCCACCCAACAAGTAGTCTTCGTTATCGCTTCTTCATTCAACTTAACTTCTTCGCTCCCATCCTCCGACTTATAAATATCGAAACCTACATCTTCCGGATCTGTCAATAACATTCTCCAACTAACTAACGCAGAAGATATTCCTGTTGCATTATGTCCATTAGTATCCGACATAGGGTCATAACTCACCCACATTGCACGGCTTCCCGTAATAATCTCCGTAGGCAAGTCTTTCAATGGTTCTTCCACAATATTATTATTGAAATCCGGTTCCTCATCCACTATCGGTTCAGTATCCGAACATGCTCCAAATGTTAATAATCCAAACAGTCCTAGTATATATAATAACTTCTTCATATTCTGCTTTTAATATTAAACAATCATTTTTCAATTCCGGGGTAACCTCTACCACCCCGGATTCTGTGTCAAATTAGGATTCTTTGCTTTCTCACTTTGCGGAATAGGAAAGAAATACATCTTATCATCCCATTGTCTATTCACAGTAACACGCCTATATGAATACGAATCCCCACTCTTATATATTTTCATTTCATCAATACTGCTGAAATGTTTGTCTCCTTCCTTCCAACGGCGCACATCCCAAAAACGATGTCCCTCGAATGCTAACTCTACCATACGCTCATTCTGGTATTTCTCCCACCATAACTTATTATCCAGACCTGCGGGAAATTTAGGCATATTTACCTTTGTACGCCGACGAGTTTTGCTCACCATCTCATTGGCAGGAATAGGGAACTCATTATTGGTAGCATAAGCAGTACCTAAATATTTGAATAACGCTTCTGCGTAATTCAGGTAGAACTCACCCAAACGATATATAATCCATGTATGATTATCCGTCGTAGGTTTCGCTGTCGTAGTATTAATACTTGTTTGGCAATATTTTTTCAAATAATAACCTGTAGGTGTCCCTCCGCTCAGGGGTTCCGCATTTGCACCTCCCTGATAGGTTTCCAACGCAGTTTCATTCCAATTCGGCCATTTTGTATCACCATTCTTAGCAATAGTTTTCTCAAATCGAGGATCACGTCCTTCGTAATAAGGTTTATTTTTATCATAATCCGCTTTTTTATCAGGCCTTTCACCACTGTCCTTCAACTCATAGGCATCCACCAATGTCTGTGTAGGGCAGTTTCCACCTCGACAGTTCTCCAGTCCGACAGGAAAATTATATTTCTCAAAAGAATTGGTAGCACGTATGGCACGACAACCGAAAATGAGTTCATCGATTGCAATACTATAACTTTTTGCATCCCATAAATTCTCGTAGTCATCTATCAGTCTCATACCGGCATCTTCGCAAGTCTCGATCAATTCCTTATTGGCCTTGGCTGCGCGATACCACAACTCCTTGTACCCTTGACTCCCTTCCTGATGAGAATTGAATAACGGACTTGCAGCATACAGAGCCGTACGCGCTTTCAATGCTAGTACAGTACGCTTGTTGGCACGCCCTGTTTCCGCCGATTCACCGGAAGGTACCAAAGCCCCCAGGTTATTATAATCCGGTATTATCAGATCTTTTATCTCGTCACATTCTTTAATAATCCAGTCGAATACCTCTTGGGCAGGTTTACGTGTTAGCGTATTCACCTCAGTGGTTGACAATACATGGTCGGTAAATGGTACATCCCCATATTGTCTTACCAAATTAAAGTAGAAATACGCCCGCAGGAAACGGACTTCATACTGATAGTTATTATAGCGATACATTTCAGCTTCATAGTCAGAAATTTGTTCATACTCCGAGAATGTCAGTCCGGTAAATTCCTCCAGATAATTGTTACAATTAGCAATTGCTTTATAACAGGAAGTCCACATACTGCTTTGTGCATTTACCGGACTCCATGCCCCATTGTAAAAAGTCTCAATAGCATTACCTGTATAGGAATATTGTGATTCATCCGTAGCAGAACCAAGAATAGCACCACTATAATTTCCGAAATCAGAGTCGAGCGACTGGTAAATGTTAGATACCAATCCTCCTACATCATAAAAAGTACGCTTTACATAACCCGCATCATAAGGATTGTATTCCGAATATTCCATCTGGTCCGCACAAGAAGAAAAAGCGAAGATGGTCAGAACACCATATATCAAATTATTCAGTTTCATTCTTTACCTCGTTTTTAATGATTAAAATCCTATCTTAACACCTACTACCACACTCTTGGTCAATGGATTTGTCGCACCGTAAGATTCCGGATCTGCCACGTCGATATGATCAAAACAAAGCAAATCCACTCCCCGTACATACAATTTGGCACTACCTAATATTTTTGTCCGCTTCATCAGACGTTGAGGGAATTTATAATAAACCTCCACATTGCGCAATTTCAAGAATGAACGGTCGGCAAGCCAGATCGTATTAGTCTGATAATTATTGGCATTACTCTGCGAACTCAGACGCGGATATTTTGCATTCAAGTTCTCCGGAGTCCAGCGATTTTCATAATAGTGCGTGGAAAGTGATGTATTGTTAATCAACGGCCAAAACATACTCTTTGTATTCAAGACGGCAGAATAGTTTCCTGTTCCCTGAAACATAGCATCTAATCCAATCCCCTTCCATTCTGCTCCCAAATGGAAAGAATAATAAATTTCCGGAGCAGCCGTACTATATCCAATAGCGGTCACATCGTTTGCATCAATCACTTCATCTCCATTTACATTCTTATATTTGATATCACCGGGAACTACTGTACTGAAGTTCTGTGCCGGGCTACTCGCGATCTCTGCTTCATCTCTGAAAATTCCTTCCGCTACCAAGCCATATACTTGATTCAACCGGTGTCCTGTCCGTTTCAAATTATCATATAAACGCGGTTCTTCTCTCTGTTCCTTAATCTCATTCCGGTTAAAAGCAAAGTTTCCTCCGGCATTAACAGTCCAGTCACCCCATCGCTTCGTATAATCCAAACCGAACTCAGTGCCCCAACTATCCACAATACCAGCATTTTCATAAGGAGAATCCATACCAAGTACTGTTGAGTATTGACCGCTAGGGTCTACCCAAATATCTTTTCGACGTTGATAATATCCTTCTACCGTCAAATTCAATCCTTTGAACAGTGTCGCATCCACCCCCACATTATATTTATAAGCTTTCTCATGTGTCGAATTTATTGTAGCCAACCGATTCATGTAAGTAGTTCCAAAATTGGATCCATAACCGACATCAAACAGATAGCGTGTACCCGTTGTCGTATAGATTTGTTCCCAATAGTTATACACTGAGTTGTCACCGTCTTTCGGTAGATAATCAGCATTAATAACACCAAACGAAGCACGTAACTTTAAAAGATCAACCCAAGAAACCTCTTTCATAAAGTCTTCTTCCGAAAGCACCCAAGCTGCAGAAACAGTTGGTGAGAAAGCCCATTTATGTCCTGGAGCCAATAGATTTGAGGCCGATCCGACCAATGCCAGATCTACATAATAACGCTTATTGAAGCCATAGTGAGTATACCACGATATATTTTGACGATATATACTGGTATTCACTCCATAAGTGTCACGAAATTCATACTCCCATTTCAACTGCGAATAAACATCATGTTTGCCGAACGAACGATTATAATCAAAACCTCCGGAGAAATTGAACTGACGCGCCCAATCGTTTGTATCGGCACCGGTTGCCATCTCACTGGGTTTTCCACCTGTAACAACTGTGTACAACGGACCACCGGCGCTTGAATCCTGCCAGCTAGGTATATATCCCCTATAAGCATACGTCTTGCTATGATCTTCCCAGATGGAAGAGTAGTTGTCATACGCCAAACGAAAACTCACACCTAGCCCCTTCACTAATCCGGACAAATCTTGGGATAAAGTCAAATCTGCCAGCAAGCTACGTGTATGTCCCTTACTATAAGCTGCTCCTTGCGATTGCGCCACCGGATTCATCGTACCTGACCAAGTGGAACTTCCTCCCCACGAACCATCATCTGATAGTATAGGAAAGGCTGCGGAAGGAATCGAATAAACCATATCCCACAAATCCGTACTAGAGGTTCCCGGACGACTTGATTCAGACAATGAGCCGAGAAGATTTAATTTGAGTTTGGTAGTACTCGTCAAGTCAATATCCAAATTTGTGCGTAAGTTAGCACTAGAATATTTGTCTTGTGTAGAATAACCGTCATTCATATTAGCATTGGCAACAAACCCTTTGTCTGTCATCAACCCCAACATAGCATAGTAACGGAATTTACTGCCACCTCCTGTAAACTCAATATTATATTTATTAGAAACTCCCATATCACGGAATGTTTCATCAATCCAATCCACATTCGGATAAAAATAAGGCAATTGCACATTGATACGATCACCTAGTCCCTTCACTCTTCCATAACGGAACGCATGAATTTCGAGAGGAGTATAACGTACGTCTAATCCTTCGTAACCTCGTGCCTCGTTCACAGCTTCGGCATAAGTAGCCGCATTTACAAAATCAGGACGACGTGATTGGAAATTGATTACATGATCGTAAGTAAACTTTATTTCCCTCGAATGATATTTTCCCCGTTTGGTTGTTATCAGAATAGCTCCATTAATACCTTTATAACCATATAACGCCACTGCAGCGGCATCTTTCAATATAGAGACCGATTCTACCTCTTCCGGTGACACAAGGCTCATATCACGTTCCAACCCGTCTACCAAAACTAACGGTGAACTGCTAGATAGGCTTTGTAAACCACGTACGTAAAAAGTAGGTTCCGTACTGGAAAAGTTACCCGCATTCTGTAAGGCTGTTAATCCTAGTCCCTGTCCGAAAAGAGAGTTAGAGATATTCTTTGACGCCCTTTTATCAAATTCTTCATTATAAACGGTAGAGACTGCCGCAGTCGATTCATGACGACTGAACGTCCGGTTAGCCCCTACATCTACAGTGACGGAATCTCCAGACACTCTTCCTTTATTATCCATATTCTGTGCTCCTATCGGCATACCCAAAGATGCCAACAGAGCCAGTACCAGCATTTTATTATTTTTCATATCACTGTTCTAAAATCAATTTTACTCATGTTTCTCATCACCAGCCGGGATTTTGAATCAAACCGTATCCTTTGTTGATTTCATTCTGAGGAAACGGAGACAGATACCATTTCGGATCGAATCCCTGCGTCCACCAAACACGTGCTCTGTTATGCAATTCAAATTTCTGATATTCGAATCTCGTAGGCTGCATGGCATTTTTACCAAACGCATCTGTTCCATCTCTCCAAGGTTTCTCTATACGGTTACCCGCCTCATCCAAGCGATAAATTAATAGCCCATGCAGTTTCTTTTCAAAGCGATCTGCACGTTTGTAACGAATCAAGTCAAAATATCGACTGTCTTCCATACCTAATTCACAGGCACGTTCGCGAAGTATTTCCTCCAATAAAGCATCTTTATCACTCGTCAGATTTTTATTCGGGAGGCAATCTTCCAGTTTACCTAAACCAACGCGCTTACGTACTTCATTCACCCAATAAAGAGCATCTGTGAAATTATTATCGGCTTGTAATAAAGCCTCTGCATACGTCAAAAAGAGATCAGACAAACGAAGATATACCCAATGAATAGGTTGGCGTTCATAATCACTATCGCTCAAATAATATTTCATATTATCATATCCGGTAGCAAAACGCATATTTTCCAATGCAGGAGCCGTCTTTGCATCTGTACCTCCCACCCACAATTCCCATGGGTAATCACTCATTTTAGGAGAAGACCATCCCAAATTTCGAGGTATATTGTTCACAATAACAGATTCGTATAACCGTGGATCACGAGTCAGTATGAGATTGGAAAGAGTATTTTCTCCATTAACAAACTCGCCAGTCAAAAACATATCGTTCAACTTACCTTCTGTATCTGCCTTATTCCAGTCAAAAGGTGTTCCATCCGCCCAAGGAAACATTTCAACATACTCTTGGGTGGGAGTATAAGAGTTATGTCCATTATTACACCAAGTACGCCATATATAAGTAGAGGACCCACCCGGACGTTCATAGCCCGCTACACGTACGGAATGCAAGACCTCAGGACTATCCAGAAGGATATATCCCATCCGGTAAGCATACCGATATTCAGTAGGAGTAGGATTGTCACCTGCTGCTTTCCGCAACTCATAGAAGCCATTTGCCTCTATGGCGTTGAAAAACTGCCTGCAATATTCAAGACATTTATTCCACAAATCGGGGCGTTTACTTCCATACCACACCAAATGTTGTTGCTCCGCCTCACTACGTCCACCGGCATATCCTTGAGTATCATTGAACAAAGGAGAAGCAGCAAACTGCCATAGCTTACATCTCAATGCCATAGCCCCTGCTAATGTCCAATGACCACCATCGGAATTAAAATCAGCTCCTTCATACGACCATTTCAGGCCACCGGAGCCAATAGCCTCCTCCAGCATTTTATCCATATAGTTCACGGTTTCTTCCACCGTGGCGCGCGGAAATTGGTAGTTTGTCTCTGTTCCCGTAAACGATGAATAAATGAGCGGTAACCCGCCATAGTGGCGGAACATATCAAAATAGCGAGCAGCAATAAGGCATTTTGCTTCTGCTTTCATCTGCACTTTTTCATCTTCTCCCATACCAGGTACTCTGTCTACGTTCTCCAACAGTAACCAGCACCACCGCACAGTCTGCCAAACACCTTCACGAGTATATCCGAAAATATCCCCACGAACACCGTAATTAGCAGTATGTGTACCACTATAATAACTGTTATAAATTGTAGTTCCCGAATAGTGAAGTTGCCAACAATCAGTCAATGCATCAAACTTTCCTGTATAAGGATTAGAAGAATCCGGAAAGTCGTCAACAGAAGAATTTACGTAAGGTAAACCATAATATTGGCGGCTATAACAGGTGTTCAGAAACTGCCGGGTATAAGTGACACTATTAAATATAGTATCTTGAGTAGCAGATCCACCCGGTGCTTTTTCGAGAAAGCTGTTACCGAATTTAATCTCGTCTACGCAAGAAGTCGCTCCCATACCAAGCACTCCTGCTATCATTGCTCCGATAAACCATTTATATTTTTGTTTCATAATAATCAATCTTTAAATCTGTTTTTAGAATCCCAGTTTCAGCCCCAATGTATATGTCTTTGTCAATGGGTACGAAGGTGCATTACTAGCTCTTGCTTCCGGGTCTCCCCATAAATAAGGTGTAAGAGTCCACAAATTATAACCGCTAAACGATAGCTGACAAGTACTCATCCCCAACTTCTTCATCAGAGGGAACTGAAAATTATAAGCAATAGTAAGGGTCTTGAGACGCAAATATTTGGAATCCTGTTCGTAAAGAGTTGATTCCGCATAGTTGTTATCAGCGTTCTCCCATGTAGCACGTGGATATTTCGCATCTTGCGACGGATTCTCTTTTGTCCATGTATTCGTCAAGTGATAGGCAAGCAAACCACCCGCAACATTACCGGAACTAGATAAAAAAGGCCGACGGAATACATCCGAAATCATTCGACTCACATTCCATGCACCGGTCCATTGCGTATTCACTTCCAGATTCTTCCAAGAAAATCCGAGATTCATACCTACCATGTATTCCGGATCATCCGTAAATCCGTAATCATAGCCCATATCATTTTCATCGATTTTTCGATCACCATTCAAATCGACATACACAGCATCCCCATCTTGCAGAACAACCGAATGAGCAGGAAACGGACGATGGAATGTTTGTTCATACAGTGCCGGTGTCTGTTCATCATAATAACGCCAGAAAGCATATTGCTTACGTGAACCGATACGATGTCCTTTCTGGTACAGATAGTCGTACTCCTGAGGAGCTTCTTTACGCTCGATGATTTCATTTTGATTATAAGAAAGGTTTATACCCGCCCAATAACGGAAATCTTTTCCAATCTTATCGTTCCATTTCAACGAAAGTTCCCATCCCCAGTTATTTACCTCACCTAAATTGGAGAAAGGTTGAGCAAAACCTAACATACTCGGAGCTGTTCCGTCTTGCAGAAGAATGTCCCACCGGTGTTCCTTATAGTATTCTATTGTAGCAGATAAACGATCGTTTAAAAAGTTGATATCAACACCATAGTTCTGTTTAAACGCTTTTTCCCATGTCACATTCGCATTGTTAATCGCCCACTCATGTGCTCCTAAACTCACAGTAGAAGTCTGTCCTCCCTGACCGAAAAGATATCCATAGGCAGCCTGTAATTGAGCAAGATTACCAGTTCCATAACCAGAGTTACTTACATATCCGTTCAAATTAACATGATAAGGATTAGCAGTATACATAAAACGAGAGCCACCGATTTTATCGTTACCTACTAAACCGAAACTGGCGCGTAGTTTCAGAAAGCTTATTACCGGTTTGACAGATTCCCAAAACTTTTCTTCACTCGCTACCCATCCTACGGAAGCTGCCGGAAAGAGAGCAAAACGATTGCCCGCAGCAAAGTTCTCCGAACCATTATAACCCATGTTAGCTTCTACCATATAACGGTTTTTCCAGTCATAAGTTACACGTCCTACCAAACCGACATATCCTCGCGGAACATCTGAATATTCTTTAGGATAATATTCTTTAGACTGATTATAAAGCACCAATGCCCCTATATTATGATCACCAAACGAATGATTATAATTCAATGCGGCTTCCATATACCAGTTACGTGATTTTCCCCGAGTAATTCCATAGCTCACATTAGTATACTTACTACCGTCTATCGGTCGTAGTCCTACACTTCCATCACTCTGCAATACCGGTGTATAAGTCATTTCCGTACCACCCGACAAATTCTTATTAATGGTAAATGAGCTATTGTATGAACCTTTCAATTTGAATGAAAGTCCTTTAGTGATAAAATCCAATTTCTGATTCAAAATAAGGTCGGCGTTCAACGAGTTGTTGATACTATGTGCTGCCCCACCCCCATAATAAGTGAATGGATCTGCATCACCGACAAAAGGCAAGTTCAACCCATCGGACTGTGAGTCAGTAGTAGTATATACCAATTTATCATTTACAAAGCCGGCACTCCTAAACGGAGTAGAATAATAGATATTTTTAACCATTCCGGATGACCCTTGACTAGTGCGTGGCTTCTCAGAAGAATTAACGTTTCCTGCCACATTGAACGAAATAGTAGTGGTTTTCGTTACATCTATATCTAAATTACTTCGGTAATTGAAACGGCGATATTGATAACTGATACCATAAGGCAAACTAAACTCATTGAAAAGTCCGCCTTGCGTATAAGCACCTGCTGAGATAAAATAACGTACCTTATCCGTACCTCCGGAAATATTCAGATTATGCTGGCTCTGCAGAGTAGCGTCTCCCATGATATAATCAATCCAATTGATACTTGGAAAACGGATAGGATCAGAACCATCCCGGAATTTCTGAATAACTCCATCCGAGAATGTCTTGACAGGTTTTTCCCCCGCAGGTGTATCATTGGCCATCATTTGATTATAAAACATTGCATATTCATAAGAGTTGGCAGTTTCCACCATTTTAGTAGGCATTTGTATAGAAGCAGAAGTACTAAAAGAGATGTGTGCCTTTCCTTCTCTACCGCGCTTGGTAGTTATCAAAATAACACCATTAGCTCCGCGTACACCGAACACAGCAGTAGCAGAAGCGTCCTTCAAGATAGATATAGACTCAATTTCATTCGGATCTATATCATTCATGCTACGTTCCACACCATCTACCTGAATTAATGGAGACGCATCTCCCCACGTCGCTTTACCACGAATAAAAACCTCGGCGGCATCTGCACCCGGTTCACCGGATGTTTGAATAGTAGTCAGACCAGCCATCTGACCTCCTAATACATTAGATACAGAACCGATAGAAGTACGTGTCAGGGCTTCGGTCTTAACACTTGCCACAGCACCTGTCATCGTTACTTTCTTCTGCACACCATACGCCACGATTTCCACCTCTTGTAAAGTGGTAGCGTCTTCAGATAAAACCACTCGCATATTATTCTGGGCTACTACCACTTGTTCGGTATACCCGATAAAGGTGATTTTCAGCTTCGCCCCTGCTTTCGCATTGATCTTAAACACACCGTCGATATCAGTAATAGTACCGACAGAAGTACCTACAACAAGGACATTGGCCCCAATCACCGGCTCGCCTTTATCGTCCACCACAGTTCCCTTAATACTGCCTTGTTGCTGAACGATGTCAACAGCAGCTACAGCCTGTCCTTGATTGCCGAAAGTCGGTATCAGGGCGAAAGAGAAAAACAGGGCAACAGGTAAAGTTGTTCCTTTTATTAAGTTTTTCTTATTCATATATTTCTATTTTCATGATAGAGGAGTATGAGGCGGCAAAATACGCCGCCCTTATTTACTTTGAAAAAACATTGTATGGGTTTAAAATGCAAGCATCAAACGGAAATAACCGGCAGCAGTACTTCCATACGAGTTTACTATATTATAACTTCCACCATTCATAGCGTGTACCCATTGTGTATATCCATTTCGCAAAGTACTACTCCAATAAAAACCAAATTTTGCACTTGCTTCGACTGATTCCAATTGTGTAGCGGCCTCTACTTTCCCTAAGCTACTGTTCACTGCACTCAGATTTTTAGCAACCTGTTCCAAACAAGCAATAGATGGAAGATACCATGGAGTAGTATTCGCAGGAACAGATACATTGTCACGATAAGAGGTAATTTGCTTGTAGGCATCATCACACATGGTTGGCTGTCCTTTCCCTTCATAGCACATCGTCAACAACATTGTATTGTTATACCCCATAAAAGCAGGATATTGCTCCACCCATTTATCTTTAGTCGCACTATTATTACCCGTATTACAGTCAACGAACTTACCCATCCATTCTTCATCTTTGCTAAACCAATCACAATATGCTTCACCAACAGTTCTCCAACTACTAAATTTATTCGTATTATCTAATGTATTATTTAACGCCAATACCAACCCATGTTTACAATTCGGATAATCGCGTTTTAGAGCATCATTGTCTTCGGTATTACCACTTTGGGGATGCGTTATAGATGGCTGAGGATTACCTATATAACATACAATACCAATTACATTATTAGGAATATCTTTATCATCTACCCCCTTGCTTACAATTGAACCATCTGCACAATAATAATCTCCTATTGACAACGTATATTCTTTTTTATTCGTATCGCTAACTGTATACACTTTAGCAGTTCCTTCATTTAACTTAGCAGTAGCAGTGCACGTCATTTCCTTTACTCCTGTATAAGAGCCTTCTATTTTAAACTCCTCTCCCGGTTTTACCAAAAAACGATATGCACCTGTACTCTTTTGATAATACGGAGTTACTTCTTTATTATTCAGTTTGAAAGAAGCATTCGTTATCGGTAACTCATAATCATCTATCGTTACATCCGAATTAATAAAGTTATAGACTAGGTTAGGCATCTTCAATACAGCTAAAGCCATACAATGCTGCATCTTAAAGTTGATTTCCCCTTTAAAACGATTGTCTACCACAGCACTGCTTGAACTTGTCATCAAATCATATTTCGTATATTTCTCACCGCTTTGATCATTACCAAGTGTCCACTCACTAATATACTCAGCAAAAGGATCCCCCTCCGTAACATTAAATTTCACATTGACATCGTATGGATAATATGCATAAAACTTCATTTGTTTGAATTCAGCTCCGTTGTATTTGATTTGTTCACCGTCTATTTTCCAATTACCGTCTGCCGTCATCATACATTTCCGATTATTGATATTCTCTACTATTCCATTAGCGTCCACTCCAAAAATACCAATCTCGTCTCCTTCGGTAAACTCGGTAGCATATCCTTTCTCTATAGCACGTGTACCTGGAGTTGTATCAAAATATCCACCATCAGATACACTGATTTGTAAACCACTAGAAGAGTTGTCTCCGTTCATTTCCTTTACATCTTCCTCTTGTGAACAAGAAGAGAAACTTGCAATACCTGCAATTAAAAGTGCTGATATATAACTATATATTTTCATATTCGTATTTCTTTTTTATTGAATAATTAATGTATATATAAATAGGTTTAAAAGATAGACTATTGTTTTTCAGTAGCAGTAATCTCCCCTTCTTCTACATTCCAATTAGGATTCTCTGTCGTAGCTCCTGTATCAGGGGCGGTGGATTCGGCTTCAATATCTTCTTCTTCCGTAGTCCAATCATTTATTTGCGTACCCTCTTTCGTGATACTAAATACATACTCCTTTTGATCCACCGACATATTTGCCGTAATTGTATAATTATAAGAAACGCCCATATCCAACTTCGTTAATTTGGGAAATTCTACTTCATACAAACGACCTTCCATTCGTGCTTGAATACTCACCTTGTTATCTACAGTTTGCGGTAATAAAATAGCCTGCATCTTATATTCATCTACCGCTCCCACATTACCCCAATAAATGTCAGTAGGCTTTGCAGTTTCGTTAACAGTTGTTGCCCCCGTCATTGTATTGAATGTACCTTCGAGTTTCAAACCGATGAGATAGCAATCAATATCCGAAAGCTCAACTCCATCACCAGCTTTAAACTCCACTTTCAGGCGGCTCATCTTGTGATTAAATGACAACTGCACATTTGGCTGAGTAGCACTTGCTTTTGCTGTAGCATAAAGAAAGTCAAGGTATTTCCTCTTTGCTTCCGTAGCTTGATTTTCACTATCAGTCAAAACCTGCACTACCCCTTGACTGATACCGGATGTACCAACAAATGGACAATAGGCAGCCACATCATATTCTTGTGTACCTAACACCCAAATTTCTTCTGCTACTCCACCTTTCGCTACAAACATATTATTTGCATCACCGGTGTATTTGTAGTGAATGTTCTGTTGATTATTTCCACAAGAGATCCCTATAGAATCTCCAACTTCCCATTGGGTATCAGTTGCTCTAGTCGGTGCCAACGTACTTCCTGTTGAGTTATTGATCACTGCACTAAAAGAGACTTTCACCCCCGTCTCTCCCGCAAATTTGATGTCAGATTCCTTAACATCAGTACTACATCCTGCTAAGAATAACAGAATAATAGCAATCATTACATAGTTTTTCTTCATACCATGCATTTTAAAGTTTTTATAAATATGTATTGTTGATTAAATCCATTATAATATGGAATGAAAAGAAGTTGCCGACAAAATTCATTTTGCATCGCAACTAAAGTAGAAAATGCTTGTTTTTCATTGTGTATCATTTTTATTATACTTAAGTTAAACAAAAGTTAGATTAAGTTTTAATCAGGCATCATTATTTATATTATATACCTAAAAACTGATGCAAACTTAGAGAACAATACAGTTATTAACAATACAATATTGTACATAAGCATAAAAAATACTGCCTTTTGTACAAATGAACATGGGATGAATAGGACATATATGGAATAAACAGGCCAAAAGAACATCTCATATCCGTTCTATTACATATTTTGATAAATTCAGAAAACCCGGATCAGAAAAAACAAGTCGAATCTATCCGTAATACAGTCCAAGTTTCATGTCCGACTATTGCTTTTTACTAATTATTTTTGTATCTTAGAAGTTTCCATCTTCTCAAAAACAAATGGTCACCTTATAAAGTGCCATTTGTCATTCTATAAAGTGCCATTTGTCCCGTTATAAGATGACTATTGTCCCATTATAAGGTGACAACTACCCGAATGCATAAACTATACTAGTTTTATGCACTGAAAATCTTTAATCTTCGCACTGAGAACCCTTGAAAACAACGATGAAATGATGGAAACCTTATTGTATCATATCAAGAATAACTGAAGCATCCACCGCAAAGGCCGTTCCATGACGGATTCCTTTCGGAAAAGAGACTTGATCGGAAACGTCTTCCCACGTTTCTCCATGATCGAGGGAACGGACAGCCCCATAACGATGGTCACGATACTTATCAAAATACACATAAAGAGTATCACCTATAAAAAGAGGAGCAGGCCCCTCCGCCCAATAGTTGCCTGTGATGGGAGCCGATACTTTGGTTGGAAATCCTCTCCTTATATTCTCCGTACGTGTCACACGCAGGTTTTTCTCCGGCGGATTAGAGTTCTCATTCTTAACTACCATAATCAGATCGTTCCTCTTTGGATCTTTCACAATAGCAGCATCGATAACGCTGAAATCCGGATTGAAAAACATGGCAGTCTTCGAGAAAGATTTGAAATCCTTAGTCGTTACATAATAGATACGGTGGTTCAGTCCCTTTTCACTTTCACTGGTAGGCACTTCCTTATGACGGCCGGGGATCGTAGTTGCCCAGAAGATATAATAGGTTTGTGACGATTCATCATAAAACAGTTCGGGAGCCCAGCAGTTATGTGCGGCAGGTTCATTCATCATCACAGGAATAGCCTTTTGCTCACTCCAATGAATCAAGTCACGGGAAGAAGCATAACCAATAATCCGGTCCGTCCAGCTAGAAGTCCAGACCATGTGAAAAGTTCCGTCGGGAGCTTGACAAATACTAGGATCGCGCATCAATTTATCTTTGCCCACAGTAGGAGTTAAAAAGGAACGACCACCATTCAAAGCCGTCCAGGTCAGTCCATCATAACTATAAGCCAGATGCAAGCCATCTTTACTGTTATTTATAAAATAGGAAAAGAGATAAACGGTATCTCCGGCGGTAACGTTCATTATAGACCAGACGGTCAAAATCATCCAGACAATTACATTTTTCATGGTTCATTCTAAGATTAATAGATTCAGTTCGCAAAGATACCGTATCTTCCAAAGATACCGAAAAGCAAAGGGATAGATTAATTGGTATATTCATACAATTTTGTACACATACATCTATACATCCCATTTTTGATACGATTGTTTATGTTTCTGTACATCTTTATATTTCAAGAAGTTCGAAAAAGCCCTACTTTAGCACCAGAATTTAAAAGATAACGAAAATATATCAATCTTACGTATCATGATAAAACATTTTCTAGGCAGTATTATTCTTGCATTTCTTTCGATATCGACCGTTACAGGTCAAAGCAATGCTCTTGATCTATCCGGTAAGTGGAATTTCCAAATAGACCGGGAAGATACAGGCGTAAAAGAGCAATGGTTTCGAAAAATATTGGAAGACCACATCAATCTGCCCGGTTCCATGCCCGAGAAGTTAAAAGGCGACGAAGTGACCGTACACACGCAATGGACAGGAAGTTTATACGACAGTTCCTACTATTTTAATCCTTATATGGAGAAATACAGAATGGAAGGGCAAGTAAAACTACCATTCTTCCTGACTCCGGACAAACATTATGTAGGTGTGGCCTGGTATCAGAAAAACGTAACCATACCATCCGATTGGAAAGGTGACAGGATCATTTTATTTTTAGAACGTCCTCATATAGAAACCACCGTTTGGGTAAATAACCGGGAGATAGGAATGCAGAATAGCCTCTGTGTGCCGCACGTTTATGACCTAACTGCCGCCGTTGCTCCGGGAAAATCTTGTCGGATTACCATCCGCATTGATAACCGTATCAAGGATATCAACGTAGGACCGGATTCTCATAGTATTACCGACCAGACTCAGGGCAATTGGAATGGTATCGTAGGACGCATAGAGTTACAGACCACTCCTAAAGTTCATTTTAGCGACATACAGATATATCCGGACTTGAAAGAACGGAAAGCCACAGTGCGAATCAGTCTGTACGCACCAGCCTCTGCCAAAGCAACGTTACAATTATCCGCTGAAAGTTTCAACTCGGATAAAAAACATTCCGTCCCTACTGTACAACAGAATATCTCAGTACGTTCCGGAGATAACAAAATCAAAATGGAACTACCGATGGGAGAAGGTTTTCTGACTTGGGACGAATTTGATCCGGCACTCTATAAACTGACAGCGACACTGACCTGTGGCAAAGAGAGAGAAGTCAAAGAAGTACAATTCGGTATGCGCGAATTTACCATCAAAGGTAAATGGTTCTATGTGAACGGTCGGAAAACAATGCTTCGCGGCACAGTAGAGAATTGTGATTTTCCGCTTACCGGCTACGCTCCTATGGATGTAGCTTCATGGGAACGGGTATTCCGCATTTGCCGCAACTACGGGCTGAATCATATGCGTTTCCACTCTTTCTGTCCGCCGGAAGCCGCATTTATTGCTGCGGACCTTGTCGGTTTTTATTTGCAGCCGGAAGGTCCAAGCTGGCCTAATCACGGTCCGAGACTGGGCAACGGCCAGCCTATCGACAAGTATCTGATGGACGAAACGATTGCCTTGACCAAGCAGTATGGAAACTATGCCTCTTATTGCATGTTGGCGTGTGGAAATGAGCCTTCCGGACGCTGGGTGCCATGGGTAAGCAAATTCGTTGATTATTGGAAAGCAACCGACCCACGCCACGTATATACAGGAGCTTCCGTAGGCAACAGCTGGCAATGGCAGCCCCATAACCAATATCATGTAAAAGCCGGTGCGCGCGGACTCAGCTGGACCGGTGCGCAGCCGGAAAGCACATCGGACTACCGTAACCGAATTGATACGGTAAAACAGCCGTATGTTTCCCATGAAACCGGACAATGGTGTGCATTCCCGAACTTCAACGAGATACGTAAATATACCGGAGTAAACAAAGCCAAGAACTTTGAAATCTTTCGGGATATATTGAATGATAACTACATGGGAGGTATGGGACACGATTTTATGATGGCTTCCGGCAAGCTGCAAGCGATCTGTTACAAGCATGAGATAGAAAAGACATTGCGTACTCCCGACTATGCGGGATTCCAATTATTAGCTCTCAATGATTATTCGGGTCAGGGAACGGCACTGGTAGGATTGCTGGATGTATTCTTTGAAGAGAAAGGATACATTAATGCCGCAGAGTTCCGCCGTTTTTGCAGTCCGACCGTTCTATTGGCACGTATCCCCAAGTTCACATACACCAATAACGAAACGTTCCATGCAGATATCGAAATATCCCACTTCGGAAAAGAAGCTTTGCAAAAAGCAAATACAGTCTATTGCGTAAAAGATAAATACGGCAAGATATATGCTCGCGGAGTGGTTAGTACACGGGATATTCCTATCGGCAATCTATTCTCGTTGGGCAGCATAGACATGAAACTGAACGATATCCGTACTCCCCAAAAACTGAATCTGGAAGTACGTTTGGAAAACAGTGATATTGTCAACGATTGGGACTTTTGGGTATATCCTGACAAAGTGAAACTTACACAAGGAAACGTATACACAACGGACACATTGGACGAGAAAGCGATATCCATCTTGCAGGAAGGTGGAAACGTATTGATAACAGCAGCCGGGAAAATAAAATACGGCAGGGAGGTCAAGCAATATTTCACACCCGTTTTTTGGAATACATCTTGGTTCAAGATGCGCCCGCCACATACGACAGGTATTTTTCTGAATGATTATCACCCGCTTTTCCGTGATTTTCCGACTGAATATCACAGTAACCTGCAATGGTGGGAACTATTGAACAAAGCGCAAGTTATGCAGTTTACGCATTTCCCCGCTGAGTTCCAACCGACTATTCAAAGCATAGACACTTGGTTTATCAGCCGTAAAATAGGAATGCTGTTCGAGGCTAATGTATTGAACGGCAAACTGATAATGACCAGCATGGACATCACTTCCCAACCGGAGAAAAGGATTGTTGCCCGTCAGATGCATAAAGCGATTCTTGATTATATGAATTCGGATGCTTTCCACCCGAATACAATCATAAGTCCCGAACAGATTCAGACATTATTTACTAAAATAGCCGGAGATGTGAAATCTTATACGAAAGATTCACCGGACGAGCTAAAACCGAAAATTAATTAAGCAGACTGATATGAAAACTACCTTCATAGGGCTTCTGTTTCTGATAGCCCCTTATATAAACGCACAGGAGAAAATCCGAACTTTTCAACTGTCGGATGCACCGCGTTACAGCGAAGAAACTGGATACGGATATGATCTTACCGATACACCGGAAAAAGGCAGTAAGGCACCCTTCTTCTTTTCTGTCCGTGTACCGGACGGTAACTACCAAGTAACCGTTCGTCTGGGAAACAAGAAACAGGCAGGAGTGACAACAGTAAGAGGCGAGTCACGCCGACTGTTCATTGATAACCTTGCGACCCAAAAGGGACAATTCGTAGATGAAACATTTATCATCAACAAACGCAATCCCCGCATTTCCGAGAAAGAATCCGTACGAATCAAACCCCGCGAAAAGGCCAAACTGAACTGGGACGATAAACTGACGCTGGAATTTAACGGTGATGCACCCGTATGCCAGAGTATCAGTATCAAGCCTGCCGATCCGTCGGTGATTACCGTTTTTCTATGCGGTAACAGTACCGTAGTCGACCAGGACAACGAGCCATGGGCCAGCTGGGGACAAATGATACCTCATTTTTTCGGTACGGACGTTTGTATCGCCAATTATGCGGAATCGGGGGAATCAGCCAATACGTTTATTGCCGCAGGACGTTTGAAAAAAGCATTGAGCCAGATAAAGAAAGGAGATTATCTTTTCATGGAATTCGGGCATAACGACCAAAAGCAAAAAGGACCAGGCAAAGGAGCTTATTACTCTTTTATGACCAGCCTGAAAACATTTATTGATGAAGCCCGTGCGCGGGGAGCATATCCCGTACTGGTCACTCCCACCCAACGCCGGAGTTTTGACGCCACCGGACATATCCGTGACACACACGAAGATTATCCAGAAGCCATGCGCTGGCTGGCTGCTAAAGAAAATGTTCCGTTGATCGACCTCAACGAAATGACCCGTACGCTTTATGAAGCTTTGGGAACAGAAACGTCAAAGCGTGCTTTCGTACACTATCCGGCAGGGGCTTATCCGGGACAAAAACAAGATTTTGCCGATAATACCCATTTTAATCCTTACGGTGCCTATCAGATAGCCCAATGTGTGATTGAAGGAATGAAGAAAGCCGTACCTAACCTAGCGAAGCACCTAAAAATAGATCCGGCATACAATCCGGCATACCCGGACAATCCGGATACTTTCCACTGGAACAATTCACCTTTTACAGAGATAGAGAAGCCGGATGGTAACTGATATGTATATAAACTGATATAGTATATGAAAAATAAAAACATACTTGCCCTATGTGTAGCAGTACCTCTGTTTATCGCATGCACTCCTGCCAAACAAACCGGAAAAGACTTCCAATGGGGAGAACTTCCGCAACAGCCTGATTTATCATGGGCTGATAGTGTCGGTAGTCGGCAAGAGCCTATCAATCATATAGCCCTATCTGCCAATTCTTTAGGTGCGGTAGCAGACAGTACTGTACTCAGTACAACAGCTATACAAAAAGCAATCGACAGTTGTGCCGTCTCCGGCGGGGGAACCGTCACTCTCCAACCGGGATATTACCAGACAGGGGCACTCTTTATCAAAAGCGGAGTAAACCTCCATTTGGACAAGGGTGTGACTTTACTGGCCAGTCCTCAAATTCACCATTATCCGGAATTCCGTTCAAGAGTTGCAGGAATCGAAATGACATGGCCAGCGGCAGTTATCAATATCATAGATGAGAAAAACGCATCTATCAGCGGAGAAGGGACACTGGACTGTCGGGGAAAGGTATTTTGGGATAAATATTGGGAAATGAGGAAAGAATATGAGGCGAAAGGACTGCGTTGGATTGTCGACTATGACTGCAAACGTGTACGGGGAATCCTCGTTGAACGCAGCTCGGATATCACATTAAGCGGATTCACTTTAATGCGTACCGGTTTCTGGGGATGTCAGATTCTTTATTCCGACCATTGCACCATCAACGGATTAACAATCAATAATAATATCGGAGGACACGGTCCCAGTACGGATGGCATCGATATCGACTCATCCACCCATGTATTAGTTGAAAATTGCGACATAGATTGCAATGACGATAATATCTGCATCAAATCCGGACGAGACGCAGATGGCCTGCGGGTGAACCGTCCTACCGAAAAAATTGTGATACGTAACTGTATAGCCCGCAAAGGCGCCGGCCTCATCACTTGCGGAAGTGAGACTTCAGGAAGTATCCGTAATATATTAGGATACAATCTGGATGCAGAAGGAACTTCTACGGTACTGAGACTGAAAAGTGCCATGAATCGCGGAGGAACAGTCGAAAACATCTACATGACCCGAATCAATGCTAAGAATGTGCAACAGGTTCTGGCGGCGGATCTAAACTGGAATCCCAATTACAGCTACAGCATCCTGCCCAAAGAATATGAAGGCAAAGAAATTCCCGAGCATTGGAAAGTAATGCTGACTCCCGTTAATCCGCCGGAAAAAGGATATCCACATTTCCGGAACGTGTATCTGTCTGATGTAAAAGCAGAAAACGTAAATGAATTTATCTCTGCTTCCGGATGGAACGATTCCTTACGCCTGGAGAATTTCTATCTCCATGCCATCAAGGCAACGACAAACAGTCTCGGAAAAATATGTTATACGAGAAACTTTAATTTATCTGACATTACATTGTATGCCAAAAACAGAAACGATATGGAACTGAAAGAAAATGAACAAAGCAATATCCAGTTCAGTTACGCCAATCCGACAAATTCTGACGACAGAACCGCCGAACACCTGTAATGGACAAGGGCAGTCAGATATCCGATAAAGTTCTTATTCATTATTGACTGCTCGTTCCAATTGCTTTAATGCCTGTTCCAATGTAGCACGCGGGCAGGCAACATTTAACCGCATAAAGCCTTCGCCCTCCTTGCCGAATGTTGTTCCGTCATTCAGTGCCAGATGCGCTCTTTCTACAAACAGGCGATTCAAACTCTCTTGGTTCAATCCCAGTTCCCGGCAATCCAAAAAGATAAGATAGGAAGCCTGCGGACGAATCATCTTGACGGCAGGAATATGTTCCCGCAAATAGTTTTCGGTAAAGTCTACATTGCCTTTGATATATGCTATCACCTGATCCAGCCATTCCGTACCATGGCTATAAGCCGCCGCCACACTCAGATAGGCAAACAGATGGCCTTCACAAAACTCACTCGCTTCCATGTAGGTACGGAAACGTCGAAGAAGTTCCTCATTTTCGATGATTACATAAGAGCTTGCCAGTCCCGGCATATTGAAAGCCTTGCTCGGAGACATAAAGACAAGTGAGTTCATCCGTGCTTTTTCTGAAGTCAAAGCAAAAGTGGGATGTTTATAAGGTGGCAAAGTCAGGTCTGCATGAATCTCGTCGGAGATAACCAAAGTACCGGTTTCCTGACAAATATCAGCAATCTGCGAAAGCTCTTCTTTCGTCCATACTCGTCCGCCCGGATTATGAGGATTACTTAAAATCAGTATTTTACAACCTTGTACATCCCGGCGGAAACGGTCGAAATCAATGTAATACTGTCCGTTCCTCAACACTAACGGGCTGAATACAACTTCGCGTTCATTTTTCTGCGCCACAAGGAAAAAAGGATGATAGACAGGCGGCATTACCATCACTTTATCTCCTTTTTCCGTGAAACAGTGGATAGCAAAAGCCAACCCGCGAACAATGCCGGGAGTAAACGTCAGCATTTCTTCGGTGACCGACCATCCGTGACGTTCTTTCAACCAATGGATAATGGAAGCCGCCCATTCCTTACAGGCGAATGTATATCCCAGCACTTCATGCTCCAACCGCTTTTTCAAAGCCTCTATCACAAATGGAGCCGTACGGAAATCCATATCGGCTACCCACATAGGAATCAGGTCATTGCGTCCCCAACGGCCTTCCACTCCATCCCATTTTACGGAATCCGTACCGTTACGGTTTATTATTTCATCAAAATTATAGTTCATACTGCATGATGTTTTTATGTTATATGAGACAAAAGTAGTACTTTTGTCTTCAATTCAAAAAGGAATCTATGACGAAAGCTTTATTTTTTGATATAGACGGTACACTGGTCAGCTTCCATACTCACCGTATCCCGTCTTCCACTATCGAGGCTCTGGAAGCCGCCCATACGAAAGGACATAAAATATTTATCGCTACCGGACGTCCGAAAGCCATTATCAACAATCTCTCCGAGCTACAGAAGCGGAATCTCATTGATGGATACATCACGATGAACGGAGCCTATTGTTTTGTCGGAGAACAAGTTATTTATAAGAACGCCATCCCCCAGGAAGAGGTAAAAGCAATGGGAGATTTCTGCGAAAAGAAAGGAGTACCCTGCATTTTTGTAGAGGAACATCATATTTCCGTTTGCCAGCCCAACGAGATGGTAAAGAAGATTTTTTATGATTTCCTACACGTGGATGTTATCCCGACCGTCTCTTTTGCAGAAGCGACCGACAAGGAGATTATACAAATGACTCCTTTCATTACGGAGGAAGAAGAAAGAGAAATCCGCCCGTCAATCCCAACTTGCGAGATAGGCCGCTGGTATCCCGCCTTTGCCGATATAACCGCCAAAGGAGATACCAAACAAAAAGGCATAGACGAAATAATCCGTTATTTTGATATCAGACTGGAAGACACGATGGCATTCGGAGATGGGGGAAACGACATCAGCATGCTCCGTCATGCTGCTATCGGTGTGGCTATGGGGCAAGCTGAAAAGGACGTAAAAGCTGCCGCCGATTACGTAACAGCTCCGATCGACGAGGATGGTATCAGCAAAGCGATGAAACATTTCGGAATTATTTAACAAGGGGGATTTACTCTATTTATCAACATGAGCGTAGACACTAACAACGCAGAGTTTCAAGATGCCTTGAACCTGATTCAATATACACGCCAATCTGTTTTTCTAACCGGAAAGGCGGGTACAGGAAAATCTACATTCTTGCGTTACGTCTGCGAAAACACCAAGAAGAAATATGTTGTACTTGCTCCGACGGGTATTGCCGCCATCAATGCCGGAGGAAGTACGATGCATAGTTTCTTCAAACTGCCTTTTCATCCACTGCCACCGGACGACCCGAATCTCAGTCTCCAACGGGGACGCATCCACGAATTCTTTAAATATACAAAACCGCATCGAAAGTTACTGGAACAGATAGAACTGGTGATTATCGACGAAATTTCAATGGTACGGGCGGATATTATTGATGCTATCGACCGTATTCTGCGTGTATATTCCCATAACTTACGCGAACCTTTCGGTGGAAAGCAGCTGTTATTGGTGGGTGATGTTTTTCAATTAGAACCGGTTGTAAAGAACGATGAACGGGATATATTGAACCGCTTCTATCCTACTCCCTATTTCTTCTCCGCACGAGTATTCGGTCAGATAGACTTGGTATCCATCGAGCTTCAGAAAGTATACAGACAGACCGATCCTGTTTTTGTCAGCGTTCTCGACCATATCCGTACGAATACGGCCGGAGCAGCCGATCTGCAACTGCTGAATACCCGATACGGGAGCCAGATTGAGGAATCGGAAGCCGATATGTACATCACTCTTGCTACAAGACGGGATACAGTAGACTCTATCAATGAGAAAAAGTTGGCGGAACTGCCGGGAGATCCAATCACTTTCGAGGGAGTTATCGAAGGAGACTTTCCCGAAAGCAGCCTGCCTACCTCGCAAGAACTTGTACTCAAACCCGGTGCCCAGATTATCTTTATCAAAAACAATTTCGACCGCCGATGGGTGAATGGAACGATCGGTGTCATATCCGGAATTGATGAGGAAGAAGAAACGATATACGTTATCACCGATGACGGAAAAGAATGTGATGTAAAACGGGAATCATGGCGGAACATCCGCTACCGTTACAATGAAAAGACCAAAGAAATAGAAGAAGAGGTATTGGGCAGCTTTACTCAATATCCTATTCGGCTGGCTTGGGCGATAACTGTTCATAAGAGTCAGGGGCTCACTTTCAGCCGGGTAGTCATCGATTTCACAGGTGGTGTATTTGCCGGAGGGCAAGCATACGTGGCACTCAGCCGGTGCACTTCTCTGGAGGGGATTCAACTTAAAAAGCCCATCAGCCGGGCAGATGTTTTCGTCCGGCCCGAGATTGTGAACTTTGCCGGACGGTTTAATAATCGTCAGGCTATTGACAAGGCTTTGAAACAAGCACAGGCCGACGTACAATATGTTGCCGCCGCACGTGCTTTCGACAAAGGAGACATGGAGGAATGCCTGGAACAATTCTTCCGTGCTATTCATTCCCGTTATGATATAGAAAAACCTGCTCCCCGTCGGCTGATCCGTCGCAAACTGGGTATCATCAATACGCTGAAGGAACAGAATAGGAGACTCAAGGAACAATTACAGGAACAGCAGGAGCGTCTGCGGCAATATGCTCATGAATATTTATTGATGGGTAACGAATGTATTACCCAAGCCCACGATGCACGAGCCGCCATTGCCAATTATGACAAAGCGCTCAGCCTCGATCCCAATTATGTGGACGCCTGGATACGAAAAGGGATTACCCTCTTTAATAATAAAGAATATTTTGACGCGGAAAACTGCTTCAATACTGCCGTAAGCCTCCATCCCGCCAACTTCAAAGCTGTATATAACCGGGGAAAACTCCGTCTAAAACTTGAAAATATGGAAGGGGCTATTGCCGATTTGGATAAAGCCACCAGTCTGAAACCGGAACACGCCGGCGCACACGAACTTTTCGGAGATGCACTGATAAAAGCAGGAAAAGAAGGAGAAGCTGCACTGCAATGGAGAATTGCGGAAGAACTAAGGAAAAAGAAATCATAAAACTCCCCTTTTATCCTTTATTATCAAAAAGTTTTATTAGTTTTGTCTCTTGTATATTCGTCAAACTCTTAAAATAAAAGTAAATGAAAAAAGGTTTGAAAATCGCAGCTATCACTGTAGGAGTTATTATCATCCTCATGCTCCTTCTCCCTTTCGCCTTCAAAGGTAAGATAGCCGATATCGTAAAGACAGAAGGCAACAAAATGCTTAATGCACAATTTGATTTTGAGAGACTTAACATTAGCCTGTTCCGCAACTTTCCACAGGCTTCTGTCACACTCGAAGATTTCTGGCTGAAAGGTGCAGGAGAATTCGCTAACGATACTCTCGTACAAGCCGGAGAGGTTACCGCAGCTATCAATCTATTTTCACTTTTCGGAGATAGTGGCTATGATATTTCTAAAATCTTCATTGAAGATACCCGGCTGCACGCTATTGTATTGCCGGACGGGCAAGTGAACTGGGATATCATGAAGCCGGACACCACAGCAACAGAGGAAACACCTACGGCAGAAGAGGAATCTTCTCCTTTCAAGGTGAAGCTACAACAGTTTGTCATCAAAAACATGAACTTGGTTTATGACGATCAGCAAGGGAAAATGTATGCTGACATCCGTGACTTCAATGCCGTTTGTTCCGGCGATTTGGGAAGTGACCGTACCACATTGCAACTGGAAGCGGAAACCCAATCTTTGACTTACAAGATGAACGGCATTCCTTTCTTGGCAGATGCCAATATTTCCGCTAAAATGGATATAGACGCCGACTTAGCCAATAATAAATATACATTGAAGGATAATACTATCCGCCTTAATGCCATTCAGGCAGGTATTGACGGCTGGGTTGCCCTACAAGATCCCGCTATCGACATGGATTTGAAACTTAATACGAATGATATCGGATTTAAAGAAATTCTTTCGTTGATTCCGGCCATCTATGCTACTGAGTTCTCAAGTCTGAAAACTGACGGGACTGCTACTCTGACTGCTGCTGCCAAAGGCGTTCTGCAGGGAGATACCGTACCCGCATTCAATATCGATATGCAGATCAAGAATGCCATGTTCCGCTATCCGGCTCTACCGGCTGGTGTAGATCAAATCAACATCAGCGCCAATGTTCAGAATCCGGGAGGAAATATTGACTTGACTACCGTTACCATCAATCCGTTCAGCTTCCGTCTGGCAGGAAATCCGTTCAGTCTGACTGCCAACGTGAAAACTCCAATCAGCGACCCGGACTTTAAAGCGGAAGCAAAGGGCATCCTTAATTTAGGTATGATCAAACAAGTGTATCCACTCGGTGATATGGAGCTGAATGGAACGATCAATGCCGATATGCAGATGTCCGGCCGTCTTTCTTATATAGAAAAGGAACAATATGAACATATACAGGCTGCCGGTACGATCGGATTGACAGGCATGAAACTTCAGATGAAGGATATGCCGGATGTAGAAATCCAGAAATCCCTTTTCACTTTTACTCCGAAGTATCTTCAGTTGAGCGAAACGACCGTCAATATCGGAAAGAATGATATCACAGCCGATAGCCGCTTCGAGAACTATATCGGATATGTACTGAAAGGAACTACCTTGAAAGGAAATCTGAACATTCGCTCCAATCATTTTAATTTGAATGATTTCATGGGTGATTCCGCCGAAGGAACAGACGCAACACCGAATACCGCCACTACAGACTCGGTTGCTACTTCAACCGGAATCTTTGAAGTCCCCCGTAACATTGACTTCCAAATGGACGCTAATCTGAAAGAAGTATTGTTCGATAAGATGGTCTTCAACAACATGAATGGCAAACTCATTGTGAAAGACGGTAAGGTAGACATGAAAAACCTTTCCATGAATACAATGGGAGGAAATGTAGTAATGAATGGATATTATTCTACCGCCAACGTGAAGAAACCGGAGATGAAAGCCGGATTCAAACTGTCGAATATCGTTTTCGCACAGGCTTACAAAGAACTGGATATGATACAGAAGATGGCTCCTATCTTTGAAAACCTGAAAGGTAATTTCTCCGGCAGTATCAATGTATTGACTGATCTGGACGCAACTATGAGCCCTGTATTGGACACAATGCAAGGAGACGGCAGCCTCTCCACCCGCGATCTCAGTCTGAGTGGAGTAAAAGCGATTGACCAGATTGCCGACGCTGTGAAACAGCCGAGTCTGAAGGAAATGAAAGTGAAAGATATGACACTGGAGTTCACTATCAAAGACGGACGTGTGGAAACAAAACCGTTTGATATCAAGATGGGTGACTACAACTTGAATCTTTCAGGTAGTACGGGACTCGACCAAACCATCGATTATACAGGAAAGATCAAGCTGCCCGCTTCTGCCGGTAACATTTCCAAGCTGATGACTCTTGACTTGAAGATCGGAGGCTCGTTTACCTCTCCTAAAGTCAGTGTTGATACAAAGAGCATGGCAAGTCAGGCTGTTGAGGCCGTAGCCGACGAGGCTATCAGCAAACTGGGACAAAAACTAGGTCTGGATTCAGCCGCTACCGCCAATAAAGATTCTGTCAAGCAGAAAGTGACGGAAAAGGCGGCAGAGAAAGCACTGGATTTCTTAAAGAAGAAACTCAAATAAAAAAGGAGAAAAAGGTTATGCTTCTGAAGCTATATGATAAAAATAATAACCCGCAGGATTTACAACGAATCATTGATATCCTGAATGATGGCGGACTTATTATCTATCCCACCGACACGATGTATGCTATCGGTTGTCATGGTTTGAAAGAACGTGCGATAGAACGGATATGTCGTATTAAGGAGATAGATCCGCGCAAGAATAATTTGTCAATTATCTGCTATGACCTGAGCAGTATCAGCGAATATGCCAAAGTCGACAATAATGTATTTAAGCTTATGAAGCATAACCTTCCGGGACCATTCACCTTTATTCTGAACGGAACAAATCGGTTGCCTAAGATTTTCCGTAACCGAAAGGAAGTAGGTATCCGCATGCCGGACAATCATATTATCCGAGAGATAGCACGGCTGCTGGACGCTCCCATCATGACTACCACCCTGCCTCATGAGGAAAACGAGGACTTGGAGTATATAACCGATCCGGAACTTATAGACGAAAAGTTCGGAGATATCGTGGATCTTGTTATTGACGGAGGTATCGGAGGCATAGAACCGTCAACTGTCGTAAAATGCACAGAAAACGAACCGGAAATCGTGCGTCAGGGAAAAGGGTGGCTAGAGGAGAATTGAACCATTTATAATTGTTCATACTCTGATTGTTCATATAGAAAACGGGCTGCATCAACGTTGAATTGATTGCAGCCCGTTTTTATAGAGTATATTCCACTTCTTACTAAATCAAAGACTCTGGATCCAGATGAGCGGATTCAATGTCTTTAAAGTAACGATAGGTACCTACTTTCAGTTCTACCGTAGCAGCATCGTCACAAACGATGATACCCTTTTCGTGCATCTGCAGAGCACTGATAGTCCACATCTGAGTGATAGCGCCTTCTACCGCATGATACAAAGCACGTGCCTTGTTATGACCATTAACGATAATCATCACTTCCTTTGCAGAAAGCACAGTACCGACTCCCACTGTCAATGAGGTCTTAGGCACTTTATTGATATCATTGTCAAAGAAACGGGAGTTAGCGATAATTGTATCCATTGTCAATGTTTTCTGACGAGTGCGTGAAGTCAGTGAGGATCCCGGTTCGTTGAAAGCAATATGCCCGTCAGGGCCGATACCACCCATAAACAGGTCTATGCCACCGTATGATTTAATTTTCTCTTCATAACGTGCACATTCCGCATCCAAATCAGGAGCGTTACCGTTCAAAATATTTGTATTCTCCGGCTTAATGTCAATATGGCTGAAGAAGTTATTCCACATAAAAGAATAGTAGCTTTCCGGATGTTCCTTCGGTAAACCTACATACTCATCCATATTGAACGTTACGACATTCTGGAAAGAAACAATACCCTTCTTATTCAGGTCGATCAAAGCCTTATACATTCCAAGTGGGGAAGAACCGGTAGGACATCCTAATACAAATGGTTTTTCAGGAGTTGGGTTAGCAGCTTTTATTTTTGCAGCAACATAATGTGCAGCCCACTGAGATACAGACTGATAGTCCGGTTGAATAATTAATCTCATAAGTCGATTGTTTTATAGGTTAGTTAATAAATAATATCTCATTCACTGTTTTATCGGTCTTTCTTCAAGCGGTCCGCCATTGCTCGTGCCAGATTTTCGCACTGAGTATAAGTGATATCCCTCATCGCCTGCTTCATCTCCACAGGATCGCCCACTAACTCGAATTTGCTCTTTTCCGCAAATTCAGCCAGACGTTTCACAGCAGCACCTGCCCATGTAAAGGAACCGAAGTAACCTAAATAGCGACCTTTCACCTCACGCAACAGAATCTTTGAAAGCAACGCATCTACTTCGGGGAATAACTGATTGCTGTAAGTAGGCGAACCGATGATTAATCCTTTATAACGGAAAATATCTGCTATGATATAAGAAGGATGGCTCTTCGTCACATTGTGCATGACTATATTTTTGATTCCTTGTGCCGAAAGCTCTGCAGCGATAGCCTCAGCCATTTGTTCCGTATTTCCATACATACTTCCGTACACAATCACCACACCTTCATCCGCATCATAACGGCTCAGTCTGTCATAGATACCAATCACTTTGGCAATATTCTCTGTCCATACGGGTCCGTGAGTAGAGCAGATAGCAGAAATAGGAAGTCCGCCCAGTTTTTGCAAAGCCTTTTGTACAGGGCTTCCATATTTACCTACAATATTTGAATAATAACGTACCATTTCTCCCCAATATCTGTCTACATTCATGCCAGTATCCAGAAAACCGCCATCCAATGTACCAAAGCAGCCGAATCCGTCACCGGAGAAAAGAATTCCTTCCGTTTCATCAAAGGTCATCATCGTTTCAGGCCAATGCACCATCGGAGTCATATAAAATCGCAGTTTGTGATGTCCTAAAGCTAAGAAATCCCCATCCTTCACCAGATACTGTTCGCCAGTCACTCCGTAGAAGCCTTCAATCATACCAAAGGTCTGCTTATTACCCACAATAATAATTTCCGGGTAATGTTGCTTTATCAATCGGATAGAGCCGGAATGATCCGGTTCCATGTGATTTATAATCAAATAATTGATGGGACGTTCGCCAATCACCTGCTTTATTTTACGCAAGTAGACTTCAAAATAACAGATATCTACCGTATCCACCAATGCCACCATTTCATCATCAATCAGATAAGAGTTATATGAAACTCCATAGGGCAATGGCCACATCGCTTCAAACCGGTGTTTGTTACGGTCATTTACTCCCACATAGTGGACATTTCCTTTAATTCTTGTTTTATGTTCCATTCTTCAGTTATTAAGTGGTAAACTTATCATCTGCAAAAATAATCCTTTTTTCCGAATCCTTATACTTCTTGCCTTGATAAGCATCTCTTTCTTTCATTCTTTTTTGTAAACGTGCCACAAATTCATAATTTTTCAATCCCCAATCCGGTGCTATTAATAATTCTTTAGGAGATTGAGAAACAAAACGTTCCACCACCATATCAGGTCGGAGGTGTTCTATATAATCGATTACCAGATCAATATATTCGTCCACTTCCGTAAACAGATGGAAATCGTCCGGAACTTCAGCATACTCATGCGCCATTCGAGTACCCCGAATTAACTGTAACTGATGAATTTTAAGGGTAGATAGAGGCAATCGGGAAAGGATTCCGGCTTGCTCCACCATCGTTTCATGCGTTTCTCCCGGAAGTCCAAGAATAATATGCCCACCTGTCAAAATACCACAGGCAGCCGTTCGTTCTACAGCCTCCACTGTTTCCGCATACGTATGCCCACGGTTGATACGTTGCAAAGTTTTATCACAAGTACTTTCTATACCATATTCTACCATGAGGAAAGCATGTTTATTCAGTTCTTCCAGATAATGCAACAGTCCTTCCGGCATACAATCCGGCCGGGTTCCAATCACTAGCCCTACAACACCGTCAACCTTTAAAGCTTCTTCATATTTGCGTTTTAGCCCCTCCAACTCCGCATACGTATTTGTGTATGCTTGAAAATAGGCTAAATACTTCATCTCCGGATATTTGTGTGCAAAAAAGTATTTTCCTTCCTGCAACTGAGTAGTAATGGACTTCTCCGTCCGACAGTAATCGGGATTAAAAGTTTGATTGTTACAATATGTACAGCCTCCCCACCCTTTCGTTCCATCCCGGTTAGGACACGTAAACCCAGCATTTAATGATATCTTTTGTACTTTATAAGAAAAGTATTTCCTCAAAAACGTTGGAAAGTCATTATATAATATAGGTGTGGACATATTTACTCCCTTCTTTTAGTATTTAATCGGCAAACATAAGAAAAATCAGTGAGTTACAGAAAGTTAGTGCAAAATATCTTCAATATATTAAATATTTCATAATTACCATAAGATAAATTAATAAATATTGCGATTCAAAAAATTATTTAATTAGTTTTGCCATGATTTTAGGCATTGACGGGAGGATACTTGTGAAAGTCTTGTGCAATTTATTCCCCAATTATGATTTCATCTCACCATACCCCATGCAACTCTCGTCAATAAAATTATCCTCTCTATATTCCAAATAAGAATATGGAGAGGATTTTTAATTCATCAATAGAAAACAAATGGCAAAGGAACAAAGAATAGAAAGAAGAAAATTACTAATCTGCATTTTGGTCTTGAACGATACCGTGCACCAAACTATTCATGTACATTTCCAAATTAGTATATTTGCCATTTACATCAATCATTTTCTTATTTCCATCCGAGCTATCATTGGGATCTAAGCCATACTCTATTTCCCATTCATCCGGTATACCATCACCATCAGAGTCTATCACACAACGTTTAGTATCCAATGATAATTCCGGCCATGAATTACTTCCTAATTCTATTATATCGTTCGGTGTATTGATATACCCATCTAAATTGCCGGAAGCAGTGTAAGATGCCCCCCGATTTTTCACATCCTTTATAACCAGATTATCGACTTTATCCCTATAATCACAACACCCAACATATTTCATTACTTTATTATAAGCAACTTCTGCCGTATGGGTAGTCACTGTCCCGTAATCCAATGGCTTAGATAATTTCAACCCAGCTTGAGCAGCCCTTGTCCACATATTATCCACTTTGTCATCATTCGTTTGTTGGGCATACACTCCATTCGTCCAATTATCTACAGTCACTCCACTATTACCCTCCATCACATTTCCATCAATGTAAAAGGTTCCCCATTTTTGTGCATACGGTGCAAAAGAAGGGTTCTTCTGAACATATTCCTGTGTATAGATTCCTATTTTAGCAATACGATACTGTACTTTAGAAGAAGCCTTGTCCGTAGCAGGTCCTGGTTTATAATAATTATTCACGAGATTGACATGTTGGTCTTCCCCTCCATAGCAACCTTCACCTGCCCAATTATAAAAAACGTTATTACGAATATCCACACATTCTGTCAGAGCTAACGTAGTAGGACGAGGTCCCAAACGTGGGACACGGCTCTCGCAATGTGCAATCATATTATGATGATAGGAAGCATAATGACCACCCCAGTTTCCTCCAAACCCATGCGGTTTATCTTTCGAAGGAGTATCACGTAACGCCTGAGCAGCCAAACACCATTGCACTGTCGAGTTTTCCATTCCATATACAGATAGGCATTCATCCGTGCACCAACTGATAGAACAATGGTCTACTATAATATTCTTTTTATCCATCCCACCTAATCCATCCGAGTCTAAATTTACATTTCCAGGACGAAAACGCATAAAACGAATAATTACATTATTAGAATTGATTACAAAGTCATAATCAGCAATGCAAATACCACCTGGAGAAGTTTGTCCAGCTATTGTCAAATTATCATTTGTTGTTTTTAACTGAGCTTTTAGTTTAATTGTACCTGCCACATCAAAAACGATTGTCCTTGCTCCTTTTTGAGTAAGCGCCCAACGGAAAGAACCTTTTTGAGGATTAGTAGGATTATCCTCCAATGTAGTAACATGATACACACTCCCTCCTCGCCCCCCTGTAGTACTTCGTCCATGTCCTTCTGCACCGGGGAAAGCTAATAATTGTCCATAATCCAACTTCTTTATTGCAGTAGGAATATTCTCTCCTTGATTACCAAATTCATCATGAGACTCCGTGTTTTCATTAGAACAAGCCCAAACGCCACAAAGAGGTAGAATGGTAATACATAAAAAATAAAAATACTTTTTCATCATTCAAATTACATATTATTAGATTAATGTTTTCTTTCAGACGGCACAAAGGTAAAAGAGTAATGGAAAGAAGATGTTGAAATATTGTTTTTTCTAGAGATACTACTCTCAAAGTACTAAATAACAAAAAATACGAAGCGAAAAACAAATATTACACATAGCTATATTTACATTCATATACTTTTGTAGCGATAAATAAACACAGAAAAAGAAAGTGATACAGCTAAATCAAATTAATAACTATTTATAAACATGCAAAGAATGTCTAACAAAGTGGAAAACATGCGTACCTTGCTGTTAATGCTATTTGCAGCAATATCGCTCAGCGTATCTGCACAAACAATTACTGTAAAAGGTAATGTGAAAGATACCAGTGGAGAGCCTGTTATTGGCGCTTCCGTTGTTGAAAAAGGTAATACGACCAACGGTACGATTACAGATCTGGATGGCAACTTTTCCATCAAGATTGATGGGAAGAAAACATTGGTTATTTCATACATAGGTATGAAAACTCAAGAAATTGCAATTCAAGGTAAAAAAGTAATTAACGTACAGATGACCGATGATTCTAAAGCATTGGATGAAGTAGTCGTAATCGGTTATGGAACAGTTAACAAAAGAGATTTAACAGGATCGGTAGCTTCTGTCAATTCCAAGGACCTGGCAGTTGTTCCGGTATCCAGTGCCACCGAAGCCCTTACTGGAAAACTTGCAGGGGTAAGTATTACAACAACCGAAGGAGCTCCTGATGCAGACGTAAAAATTCGTGTTCGCGGTGGTGGTTCTTTATCCCAAGATAATTCACCTTTATATATTGTAGACGGTTTTCCGGTTTCAAGTATCAGTGACATTGCCCCATCCGAAATACAAAGTATTGATGTTTTAAAAGATGCATCATCCACTGCTATTTATGGTGCCCGTGGTGCAAACGGTGTTATTATCATTACTACAAAAAGTGGCAAAGAAGGGAAAGTACAAGTTGATTTCGGTGCCTCCTATGGTTTCAAAAAGGTTACTAAACTCAATAAAGTTATGAGCCCATACGACTATGTGGCTTATCAATATGAAACCGGAAGAACGGAAGAATACGGTCTTTTTGAAGATATGGATATTTGGAAAACAATGGAAGGTACTGATTATCAGGATGAGATATTCGGACGTACCGGCAACCAAGCCCAATATAACCTGAATGTCAGTGGCGGCAGCAAGCAATTAAAATATAACATCAGCTATGCTCACAATGACGAAAAGAGTATAATGTTAGGGTCAGGTTTCAATAAAGACAATGTGAATGCTAAGATCAATTCAGAATTAAACAAGTGGCTTTCTTTAGATTTCAACGTACGTATGAGCTACAGTACACTAGATGGTCTGAGTGGAGGTGCTGACACGAACGAATCAAATGCGGCTAATTCCATTGTAGCCAATGCCACCCGTTTCCGCCCGGTCAATCCAATGGCGTATGACGCAAGTGATGATGAAGCAAATAATGCCTATACCACAAAGAATCCATTAGAACGCCTATTAGGAGTATATAAGAAAAAGACTACTTTCAATCAGAATTATAATGCAGGCGTCAACTGGAAACCATTCAAAAACTTCACATTCCGTTCTGAATTCGGTTACGGATGGAAGTATGAAGATACTGATCAGGTTTGGAATGCCGATGGTGCACAAAATTCAAAGTTAGGCTATAACGGACAACCGCAAGCTGTATTCACTAGAGTTACTACTAAAAACTGGCGTAATGCAAATACATTGACATACGATAACAAAAAGCTGTTTGGAGGACGTGATAGAATCAATGTACTTTTAGGACACGAAGTAAGTAGTAACGAAAAAAAGACATTGGAGAATACTTCTGTCGCATTTCCTACCAGCATGAGCATTGAAGAAGTTTTGTCTACTGCCGGTGCAGGAACAGCATTACCCAATCAAACAACACTTGCTGCCAAAGAAAATCTGCTTTCTTTTTTCGGTCGAGCCAACTATACATTAATGGACAAATACCTTCTCACCGTAACCGTTCGTGCAGATGGTTCCAGTAAATTCGCCAAAGGCAATCAATGGGGAGTATTCCCATCAGCTGCATTGGCATGGCGTATATCTGATGAACAATTCATGCAAAACACGCGCAATTGGCTTTCTAGTCTGAAATTACGTTTAAGCTATGGTACTGCAGGTAATAACCGTATCAATTCAGGACTGACATATACAGCATATTCACTGTCAAGCAATACTGCCCGTGCTCCTTTCTTCAATGGTGATCGCACCAGCATGATGGAATTGGGCAGTTATCTATACAATCCGAAATTAAAATGGGAAACAACCGTCACAAGAAACTTTGGTATCGACTACGGATTCTGGAATAATCGTTTATCCGGTTCTATTGACCTTTATTGGAATACAACCAACGACTTGCTCATGAAAACGGAAATACCGGCTAATGCCGGCTATAACTACCAATACCAAAATTTCGGAAGTACCTCCAATAAAGGTGTAGAACTATCTATGAATGCGATCATTGCTGACAAGAAGAAGTTTGGACTGAATTTTAATTTCAATATTTCCTACAACCGTAACAGGATTGAGAAACTAAATACGGACAATCCGTGGCAAAGTAGCGGTTGGGGCGGAAGTACCATCGCAAAATATGAGGATTTCCGTGTAGAAGAAGGCGGACGACTTGGAGAAATTTGGGGATACAAAACCAACGGGTTCTATACAGCCTATGACCCTGTAACAAATCCGGAAGGCGAACTAATCCTAAACGGAACAAACTGGGTATTGAAGGACGGTCTGAAAGACAATAGCGTAAACATTACAGGCGGAAGTTATTTCCCCGGAGGATTAAAAGTAGAATGTGATGAGAATGGAGAACCGATCAAACAAAAGCTAGGTAACACAGTAGCTCCGGTTTATGGTGGTTTTGGCTTCAATGGTCGCGCCGGTAACTTTGATTTCACTCTCTTCTTCAATTTCTCTATTGGAAATAAGATTGTTAATGCCACCAAACTAGCTACCTCATTCTTTGCCGGAACTTCATACGGTTACAACCTGAATGAAGACTTCTGTTCTGGAAAACGCTACACTTGGATTGATCCGACAACCGGCTATAATTTAGGCAAATCTATAAGTTCAGACGCACTTGCTTACTATGGTGGTGAAGCAGGAATCATATCACGTTTGAATCAAATCAATGCAAATGCCAGCATTTACAATCCGGTAGCCGTCACTCAAATGCAGTTGACAGACTATGCTGTTGAAAATACCTCTTTTTTACGTGTGAACAACATTACCATCGGTTATTCACTTCCTAAGTCATGGATTCGCAAATGTTATATGCAAAACGTACGAATCTACGTAACCGGGTATAATCTTTTCTGCCTGACTAACTACTCCGGTACCGATCCGGAAGTTGATACCAGCAGCAAACGAAATCCGATGACTCCAGGTATTGACTATGCTGCTTATCCGAAAAGCCGTTCATTTGTCGGTGGTATTAACGTAACATTCTAATTCTAACACAAAGGAGATTATTTTATGAAAAAGATAGCAAAGATATTATTTCTGTCCGCCAGCCTTTTCTGTACTACGGCTTGTTCGGACTTCCTAGACCAGACAGCACCATCCGAACAACCCGGAGAAAATGTATTTGAATCTACTTTCTTCACAGAACTGGCAGTCAATAAGCTTTATGGACTTATGACACAAGATGCCACATACTCTCGTGACATACCTATCGTTCTGAGTACAAATTCAGATTGTGAACTGGTTGATGGTCTAGGAACTGATGCCAACAATACAACTCACGAACGTGGTGCAATGAATTACAATGTAAGTCCGGGATGGTCAAAACTGTCCAATGTATGGGATGCTATGTATTCAATTATTGAAAATGCAAATCTGATTGTTGAAGGAATTAATAAGAGCCCCTTATTAACGTCAGGTGACAGTGACCAACGGGCGATGGAACGTTTCAAAGGTGAAGCGTTGACAATACGTGCTATGGTCTACTTTGACTTAATCCGCCTTTTTGGCGATATACCTTATAAAAGCGAGTCTTCCAACCCGGATTTGGGCAATGTTTACTTAGGGAAAAGTGATCGGGATGTTATCATGGATGAGCTGATTAAAGATTTGGAAACAGCAATTACCCTATTACCATGGGCAGGAGAAGTTTCTGCATACACTACAGAACGGGTGACTAAAGGATATGCCCATTCCTTATTGGCAAATATCGCTTTGTCAAGAGCCGGATGGAGTATTCGTGAAGAACAGAAGAACGGCTATGTTACCGCAGACAAAAACTCGGATCCGGTCTATCCTACCCAACGTTGCGATGACGCTACCCGCACCAAGATGTATGAATTGGCACTGAAACATCTGGCAACTGTCATAGATAATGGCACCCACCAGTTAAATCCATCATTCGCCAATGAATGGTATTTGATCAACCAACGCCAATTGGATGAAACTTATCGTGAAAACATCTTCGAAATACCGATGGGATTAGGAGTCAGTGGCGAACTAGGCTACACAGTCGGCGTACGAATGAACGGTTTTAGTACTTTATACGGTGAACAAGGAAACTCCTCCGGTAAACTTAAGATGACAGCTCCATACTTCTGGTCTTTCCAGGATGGCGACCAACGTCGTGACATTACTTGCTGTAACCTGCAATTAAAAACAGAGAACAATGTTCTAAAAGAAAAAATGCTCGGTAATACACCATTCGCCATTTACTGTGGAAAATGGGACATTCGCCAAATGAATGAAGAATGGCGTCAAGTTGCCATCGCTACAGGTAAAGCCAAATGGATGTCCGGTATTAACTGCGTCCGGATGCGTTATTCCCAAGTATTATTAATGTATGCCGAAACCCTAAACGAATTGGCCAGTGGTCCTGACGGAACTTACAACGGAGCCTCCACCCGTATTAGTACCGCTAGAAAAGCATTGGAATTGGTACATACACGTGCATTTGCAGATGCAAACAAATCTGAAGCCGAAAATTATATTGCTGCTATCAATGGAAAGGAAGACTTTTTTGAAGCAATTGTAGACGAGAATGCTTGGGAATTGGCTGGAGAAGGTTTCCGCAAATATGACCTGATTCGCTGGAATTTATTGATTGATAAAATCAAACAGTTTAAAAGCGATTATGAAAGCCAACTGTTTTCTAGTAAGAACTCATATCCGGAAAAAATTTATTTCAACTATTCCAATGACGACAAGACGAGCATAGACATCAGCAGCGTCACTTGGCATGGTATTCCTAGTGGAAAAAGTAGCAGCGATTATGATGACAACAACAATTTTTGGGGAAAGGAACGGACAGATACCAAAGGACAAGCTCAGTTGACAGTCAATTTACCTTCCATTTCCAGTGGACTAGTAGGAGATAATGTAGCAGTTATCAACCGTTACTTACTGCCAATCGCATCTACTACGATCTCCGCTTCTAACGGAATGTTACATAATTCATACGGATTTTCAGACTAATACCTAATCAATAAGTAATCATGAAAAAATTAACACATATTATAAAAACAGGAGCCTTCGCACTCCTCACTTCCCTAAGTGTTGCCGCTTGCATAGACGGTAACGACTGGGAAACCATTAGTGGTAACCGACTGTTCGGTACTACAAGCTTCTCTGTGGAACCGGCTGCAATAACAGCTGAAGCTAAATGGGACGCAACCCCCAATACCGAATATTACATCATCGAAGCAAGCAGGGAACAAATGGATGATAATATGCCAATGGGCAGTGCTTCAGGTAGTATCGTATACGGTGAAGACCAATCAATCAAAAAATCGCCTTATACCCTGACCGGTCTGTTAGGTGAAACGACCTATTATCTACGCATCAAATCCGTAGCAAGTGGAAAAGAATCCCGTTGGATATATTTGGAAGACGGAACATTCGAAACTTCGAAAGAAGAAATATTAGGTATCATTCCAAGCGAAAACATTACGGAAGAAACCATTTTAATTACTTGGGAAGCCGGTCTGGAAGTAACGCATTTCATCATCAAAGCAGGAATAGATGCTCCTATAACAAAAGAAATAACTTCGGAAGAAGTCGCTGCCGGACAGAAACTGATTGAAGGATTACTGCCGGGAACAGAATATACATTCTCCATCTATAATGGAGAAATTAAGCGTGGCGAAACTACAGCGATGACAGTAATGCCCGAAATGGTAGATTTCACAAGTGTTACGCCTACCAAAACATCTGTCAGCCTTGTTTGGGATCCCGAAGCTATCCAAACCGGTTCCACGACAGTTTCTCATTATGCATGGTGCGGAGGAGACAGAACACCAAGCGTCAGTGATCATTATACTGCATTAACAGCTGAACAAATCAGTCAAGGACAATTGAATTTTGATGGACTTGAGCCTAGCACAACTTATACAGTAGCTTTAATGAGAGGAACGTACGTTCGTGCACTGACCACCTTTACAACAGCAAAAGGCATTCCTAGTGGATATACCCTTGTTTCAGTTACTGATATCACCACATGGAATGAGGCTATTAGCAAAACCGGAAAGGTGGCTGTCCTTATACCGGAAAACACAGACCTTGATTTAACCGGAATAACTCCCGAAATTCCACAATCTATTACTTCACTATTGATATGGGGAGCTGATATAGAGGGTAATCCCACTAATACCAAACCGAGTATCAAGACTAAAGGATTCAATTTCAACGGAACATTAGGCACTGTAGAATTCTACAATTTACATTTATATTCCAATGGTTCTGCTGGAAACTATATAGTCGATCAGAAAAAAGCCGATAACAATATCACTAATTTTTCTATAGAGTCATGTGTCATTGATGAAGCTCGTGGATTATTCCGTATTAGAAATACCGGAGTTTGGCAATCTATCACAATAAAAGATTGCGATTTAAACGGAATAGGAAGTTATGGACTTTTCGCATTAGAGGGAGGTACTATACAAACAATCTCCTTAAATAATTCCACCTTATATAATCCAACCAAAATTATAAAAGCCAATCAAACTACTGGTATAACCCTCAATATTGATTATTGTACAATATACGGAGCTAGCTATGTATTAATTGACGGTCAATCTGGTAGTATTAATATAAATGCAAGAAATATCCTTGTCGGAGGTTTGACCACAAACAAAGTATTCGAAAAAGGAGCAACCATCGTTACAGAAGAGAATATATTTACAACATCTGAAAGTAGCTACGAAAGCGGAAAATCATGGGGGTGAAATGTTGACTATACCAGCAACCGATCTTTTTGAGAATCCCGCGAACGGTGACTTCACCGTAAAAATAGACACCTATAAAACTTACGGTGACCAACGTTGGAATAAATAACAATAAAAAGACAACTTATGAATACAAAATATATTTATAAAATAAGCAATTACCTATTCATTTGTATGCTGGCATTAGCTGTTTTCGCATGCAAAGACGATGATAATTCAGAAGACACGAGCGCATTGACGCTCGTATCTTCCAACATTACAGAAGGTGCCACACTGGAAAGTAACAGTGGCTATGTAGAACTGACTTTCAACAAGAAAGTTCGCCAAGCCCCCAATACATCCATCACATTCAATGATGCCGATATACGAATTATCATTCTTAATAATGTGGTGCGCTATAAATACAGCACATCAGACAATACAGACTGTACCTTTAAAATACCTTCCGGAGCATTGCTCGATTATAGCGGAAACCCGTATCAGGGACTGACTCTGAATTTCAAGATCATGGAAGAAGCGATCACCCCAAAACTGTTCGACGTTATAGTCGATCCTAATGGAAAAGGTGACTATACCAGTATTCAGGATGCCATTGATGCTGTTCCAAGCAACCGTACGGAACCTTATCTTATTTTTGTTGCGAATGGGACTTATGAAGAATTCATCAATGTTCCCAAAATCAAGCCTTTCATACATTTGATCGGACAGGACAAAGAAAAGACAATCATCGCACGTAAGTTAACCAGTGCCAGCAATGCTACCGGTGACGGCGGAGAAGAAGCATGGCAGTATTCGTGGAGAAACGAGGCTAACCAAAGCCAAAGATTCCAAGAAGCTGTAACTATGATCTATGCTACCGATTTTTATGCAGAAAATATATCTTTTGTGAATACATGGGGAACAGAAAAACTGATCGGTCCTATGGCGGAAGCAATGTACACAGCCAATGACAGAATTGCTTTCTACAATTGTAAATTCAGATCTTTCCAAGATACATGGCAAACCAAAGTACAGTCTTCATCTGAGAATGGTATCAATGCCAGACATTATGCCAGTGATTGCTGGATAGAAGGCGCCGTTGACTATTTCTATGGAAACGGAAACGTATTGATAGAAAACACGACCTTATACAATGTACGCTACGGAAGTGTTATAACTGCCGCTAATCATACTACCGGCACAAATTGGGGATATGTATTCAACAATTGCACAGTTGACGGTATCAACAAAGTAGATCCTGACAAATATGGAACAGAAAGCCTCGACTATCAACCGAGTAAAGGAACTGCTCAAACATTAGGAAGACCCTGGCAGAACAATCCTATCACTGTATTTCTAAACACCAAACTGAAATTCGACATTGATCCTGCCGGATGGAGAGATATGGGCGCCGTACCTGCTTTGTATGCTGAATACAACACGACGGACAAAAAAGGAAAGGCGGTAGATATGAGTCAGCGAAAGACTAAATACACTATCAATGGTACATCATATAATTATGAAGGTAAAACCGAATTAAGTTACTCCGAATACATTAAATATACTTACGAGAACATTGTAAACGGTTCAGACGGCTGGAATCCCAAGAAGTTTATGGAACAATTGGAAACCCCGGAAAATGTATCACTCAACGGAACGACCTTAAGTTGGGACGCCCGTTACAAAGCAATCTGTTACCTGATCTTCAAGGCAGACGGAAGTTTTGAAGGACAAACGACTGACACTTCTTTTACCGTAAGTGATGCAGATGCAACCTACACCGTAAAAGCCGCCAACAAATACGGAACTCTTAGTGAATAAACAATCAATAAAATATTAAAGTTATGCACAAGTTATTATTCGGAGCATTTCTTTCCGGTTTACTAATTTCATTCGCAGCCTGTTCGGAAGACGAAGCGAAACTCACCAACAGTTATCAGTATTTTCCCGGAAATTCAGATAAGACAGAAGAACCTAATGATGAAGAGTTAATAGACTATCCAACACCTGACCGTACCAAAATAGCAGCCTTTCCCGGAGCATTCGGGGCTGGCCGCTACACAACAGGAGGTGCGGGAGGCAAAGTCTACACAGTAACGTCACTTGCAGACAATGGTGCAGTAGGAACTCTGCGCTGGGCACTCAACCAATCTGAAACTCGCACTATTGTATTTGCAGTCAGTGGAATCATCGACCTGCAACAAAACCTGACTATACAAAAAGGAAATGTAACCATCGCCGGACAAACAGCCCCCGGTGACGGTATCTGCCTGAAAAGATATCCGGTTATTCTAGAGGCTGACAATGTTATCATACGTTTCATGCGTTTCCGTCTAGGAGACGAGCAAATCAATAACGAAGAAACCAAAGACGCGGATGCCATTTTCGGCAGGAATCAAAAGAACATCATCATAGACCACTGTTCTATGAGCTGGTGCACAGACGAATGCGCTTCTTTTTATGGTAACACTAATTTCACAATGCAGTGGTGTCTCATTGCCGAAAGTCTTGCCAACAGCATACATCCGAAAGGGGCTCACGGTTACGGTGGCATTTGGGGTGGTTCTCCCGCCACTTTCCACCACAACCTATTAGCTCACCACGTCAGTCGTACTCCCCGTCTATGCGGAAGTCGTTATAGCAACTCGCCCGACAATGAAAAGGTAGACGTACGCAATAACGTATTTTACAATTGGGGAGCAGGCAACGGAGGCTATGCCGGAGAAGGAGGAAATTACAACTTCGTCAACAATTATTATAAGCCGGGTGCTGCTACCAACACGAAGAAAATTGTCATTAACCGTATTGTCGCTCCAGGTCCCGATGATGGAACTAACAACCAGGCAAAAGGCGTATGGGGAGTATTTCATCTGAAAGGAAACTATTTTGACGATACGTCAGCCGCTCTTGACCAAAGCAACAAATCACTTATTGCAGAAGTCAACAATGACAATTGGGTAGGTTTTCAGCCAAACCAGAAAATCAGTGTCAACGGTGTGGACGAAACCATTCCTTATCCAAACAATGATGAAAATGCATTAAAATCACAAACGGAATTTGTTATTTCAAATGATGTCAGTACCTTTACACAATCAGCGCAAGAGGCTTACGCAGATGTATTAAAGTATGCCGGAGCTTCTTATAAACGTGACGCTGTAGATACGCGTATCATACAAGAGACACAGGAAGGGAGCTACACATACCCAGGAAGCAATGGAGGCAAATTCGGAATCATCGATTCACAACAGGATGTAGGCGGATGGCCTACTTACCAATCAGAAAGTGCTCCACTAGATACTGACGGCGATGGTATTCCTGACAGCTGGGAGACAGCAAACAAGCTCAATCCCAATGATACATCCGACGGCGTAAAATACCAATTGAGTGCTGAATACACAAATTTGGAGGTATACATAAACGACCTAGTCAAGAACTTATATCCGATAAAATAAAAATCATATTATGAACAAAGTATTATTAGGAACACTCTGCATATTATTCATGCTTCCCCTTGCTGCAAGTGCTGCAATAATAGGGGAAAATTGTCCTAGTCCCATCGACCGCTCCAAAGTCCCCGCCTTTCCCGGAGCCGATGGAGCCGGTAAATACACCACAGGCGGTGCCGGTGGCGCAGTCTACACCGTCACCTCCTTAGCCGACGACGGTTCAAAGGGAACACTCCGCTGGGCTATCAATCAAAAAGGTCCGCGTACCATTGTTTTCGCGGTCAGCGGGATCATTGAACTCCAGAAATCATTGAAAGTGAATAACGGAGACCTGACTATTGCCGGTCAGACAGCACCGGGCGATGGTATATGTCTGAAGAACTATACATTCTCCATCCAAGCGGACAACGTGATTGTCCGTTTTATCCGTTCGCGTATGGGAGTTGACATCAAGCAAAAAGGTGACGATGCCATGAACGGAACAAAAGCGCATCAGAATATCATCATCGACCACTGCTCCATGAGTTGGAGCACGGACGAATGCGCCACATTCTATGACAACCGTAACTTCACCCTCCAATGGTGTATCATCAGCGAAAGCCTTGCCAACTCCATCCATGAAAAAGGAGCACACGGCTACGGAGGTATATGGGGCGGTCAAGGAGCTTCTTTCCACCACAATCTGCTAGCACACCACACCAACCGCACACCGCGTCTCTGCGGAAGCCGTTATACCGGCAAGCCGGAAGAAGAAAAGGTAGACCTGTTCAATAACGTAATATACAATTACGGCAGTGACGGAGCATACGCAGGAGAAGGCGGTTCGTACAATTTCATCAACAACTACTACAAGCCGGGACCTTTCAGTGCCACCAAAGGTTCTTACAAACGCCTGTTCACCGCATACGCCGATGACGGAAAGAACAATAATAAAGCCGGAGTTCACGGAGTGTTCTATTTTGACGGCAACTATATGGATCCTACCTGTTCCAGCCTGACAGACAAACAAAAGGAAGCTCTCTACAAAGTGAACCGGGACAATGCTTACGGATTGGTTATCAAAAAGGAATTCGCACCCGAAGACGAGGTTCTCTCTTCCAAAATATTTGATATAGCCGAACGCGCCTCATTGCAACCTGCCAAGAAAGCGTACAAGGATGTTCTCGAATTTGCCGGAGCTTCTTATCGCCGCGACGCGGTAGACCAACGCATCGTGGAAGAAACAAAGAAAGGGAAGTATACTTACGAAGGTTCTCATGGCAGCACCAACGGAATGATCGACCAACCGAAAGATGTAGGCGGATGGCCAGAATATAAAACAACCACCGCACCTGCCGACACAGACGGTGACGGTATGCCTGACGAATGGGAGAAAAAGAACGGATTGAATCCGAATGATCCTGCTGACGGGACGGTTTATGGACTTAGCAAAGAATACACCAATCTGGAAGTCTACATGAACAGCCTGGTCAATCACTTGTTTCCTCAAAAGTAAATTCCGCGATACCACAATCGGATAAAACGCAGGATTAACGCGGATTTTCGCAGATCAGACTCCAGATTAAGAGTTTATCTTTGCGAAAATCCGCGTTAATTCACGTTAATCCGCATTTAAACAAATCCTATTTTCCCTGTTTCTTATCCCTATATTCAGTCGGTGTCATCCCCACTTGCGCTTTGAAACACTTGCTGAAATATCGCGGATCATTAATACCCACCATATACGAAATCTGCGTCATATTAAACTCACCCGTCTCTATCAACTGCACGGCACGCTTCATACGCATCTCCTTTATAAACTCAATAGGCGCCAGTCCCGTCAAGGTCTTCAGTTTCTTAAAGAATACCGAACGGCTGACTGCCAGTTCACTGACCAGATCATCGACAACCAATTCTCCGTTATCCATATTCTTTTCCATCAGTTCGACCAACTTATCCATAAACTTACGATCGTTGGGAGACATCACCGGAACCTCCGACACCTGTCCGTCCACATCGTTCTTTTGTGCTTCGGAGGTACCCCCGACAACCGTTTCGGACGTTGTGGATACACCGGACAAACTACCGTTCGAGTCCGCAACCGGTATATTCAGCAAATTCTCCCGATAGAAACTCTGCAACTTCTTTCGCTGCGACAGCAAGTTCTCCACACGCGCCTGCAAATAAGTCGCACTGAAAGGCTTCGTTATGTAATCATCCGCGCCATATTCCAACCCCTCCAATTTACTCTCGATCGTAGTCTTGGCCGTCAACAAGATAATTGGTATATGGCTGGTCGTCATATCCGCCCGGAGTTCACGCGTCATCTCGATACCATCCTTCTCCGGCATCATGACATCGCTGATAATAATATCCGGTACATACTTCAACGCCTTGCTCCATCCTTCCATACCATCAGCAGCCTCCACCACCCGATAATTTGAAGCGAATATGCTACGCAAAAATACCCGCAACTCTTGATTATCCTCCACTAATAACATCAGTTCCTTAGCGTTTCCCTCTTCCGTTTCCTGTTCTTCTTCCACAGAAGAAGCGGTCCCCACCTCCTCTGCGTCCGCAACCAACCTTTCGGACTGAATGGAGGAATTGGCCAAATCCACCACCTGTCCCATTTCCATCGGAGCGCCGGTATCTTCGAGGATAAACTCAACCTCTTTACCGTAATGTCCTTTCCCTTTCAGGAAATCCACTTTAAAACAACTGCCCTCTCCCAAACGGCTGTCAACACTGATAGTAGCCTGATGCATCTCTACGAGTTCCTTCACCAGCGAGAGCCCGATACCTGTGCTCGCCTGATTGAAAAGATTCTTATCCACCAGATTCTCAAAACGGACAAACAGCGATTTCTTCTTATTCTCGGCTATACCGATACCTTGATCCTGCACACCGATGGAAACGACTTCTTCATCCTCGCGGATAAAAATCGTAATCATCTTCCCGTTCGGCGTATATTTAAAAGCATTGGAAAGCAAGTTAAACACAATTTTTTCCAGCTTATCCGCATCCACCCAAAGATAAAGATGTTCCTTTTCCGTCTCAAACAAGAAATCAATCCGGTGCTCTTCGGCGACAGCCTCGAAGTTATCCATCACCTTACGGACGAACGGCACGACATCCACACGCTGCACCTGCATCTTCATCTTCTTGTTCTGAATCTTGCGGAAGTCCAATATCTGATTGACGAGACGAAGCATCCGACTGGTGTTCCTTTCTACCACCACCAACTGCTCCCGTGCGTCGGCCGGCAATTTATCATTCTTCAGCACCTGCTCCACCGGTCCGGCTATCAACGTAAGCGGCGTACGCAATTCGTGGGAAATATTCGTAAAGAAGCGCAACTTAATATCCGAGATCTGCTGCTCTACCGACACCTCATGCTTCAACCGATAAATCGTGAACAGGATATAAACAGCCACGAGGATAATAATCAAAACAAAAAGTACATACATCACATACGCCACAGGGGTCTCCCAAAACGAAGGAAGAATCACTATATCCAACGCACGCTCGTTCTCCACCCACACCCCGTCGCTGTTGGTAGAACGGACACGGAGCACATATTTCCCTTTCGGAAGGTTCGTATAAGTCACACTCCGCTGCTTGTCGGCAAACGTCCACTGCTTTTCAAAACCATCCAGAATATATGAATACTGCACATTCTGCGGATTGGTGTAGTCCAATGCCGCAAAATGAATGGAAAAAATATTCTCGTCATGCGAAAGCACCAACTGGTCTGTATCATCAATATCCACTTTCAGCAACGAGCCGTTTCTGGGGACGACGTTCTCATTGGCTACCGTCAACTTGGAGAATACGATAGACGGAACATAGCTGCTTTTGTGGATAGAATCCGGATTGAAAATAAAGACACCGCCACTGGCACCGAAAAGCATACTCCCTTTGGCAGTCAGCGTAGAGGCCGCCTCACTGAAACGCACCGGAAAAGTAATGCTGCGTTCATCAAAACTCTCGAAGCGTTCTTCCGACGGACTGAACTTGCAAAGCCCGTTCTCAGTACTGATCCATAGATTCCGTTTATGGTCCTCGCGGATGGAAAGCAAAATATCCGAAGAAAGCCCATCCTGCACCGAATAGGACTCGAATTTAGCATGACCGTCTTTGTCGATAGATACCAGCTTGTTGAGACCGCCGCCAAATGTTCCCAGATAAAGTTCCTTATTTTGAGTAGGGATAATCCAATGCACGTCATTGTTGCTCAAACTTTGCGTGTCGTTCGGCACACGGGAGAAATGATGGAACTCCACCTCTTCCGGTTTTTCAAAGTTCTCGTCGAAAGCGATAGCCCCCGTAGTAGTTCCCACCCACAGGCGACCGTTATTGTCGGAAGTAATAAAGCGAGCCTTATAGCAAGGGTCGATAGGATAACCTTTCAGATTATTACGATGATTGATAAACAAAGTCTTCCGGTCCTTGTCCTCCGTGATATAATTGATACCTCCGCCAAAAGTAGCTAGCCAAATACGCCCGTGATGGTCTTCGTACACACAATACACGTTATTATCACTCAAACTGTACATATCATCCTCCTGATGAAGATAGCGGGTCAGCCTGTAGGACATACCGTCCGGAGAGGTGGACTCGGCACGGATCAGTCCGTCACCTTTCGTCGCAATCCAAATGATACCTTTTGAATCCTGAATGACGAAATAAGCGGTTCCCCTCATCGGAGTACCGGTGGTAGAGACAGTACCGTTCTCCGTCAGATAACCTTTGTACGTTCTGCGGACATCATACAGGCGGAGCATACCGTCTTTCACTCCTACCCACAGGTTACCCAACTTATCTTCGCACAAAGCACGCACCTCGTTATGCAGAGATTCATGCTCGTGCAATACAGGAATCATCATCGAAAAGGGAACATTGCGATACGTCACCTTTTCCAATCCTTTGGAGTGCGTACAAAGCCATAGATTGCCTTGTTTATCAGAAAAAGCCGAATGAATCTTATTGGAGAAACGCCAGTCGTGACTGCCCAATTCATTATAGAAAGGAACCAGACGCCCTTTTTGCCGGTCGAAGAAAGAGAAACCGCCACCGTATGGATGCACCCAAAGGAAACCGTTCACGTCCTCAAAAATGTGGAAAGCCGGACGCGAACGTTCGGGATTACTGTATTCAATCAGAATCTGTTCACGGGTGACTACTCCTGTTGCCGGGTTGAAATGAGCCACGACACCCGGTTCTTCCTGTTCAAACCAGACTTCAGAAGAACGGTCTACGTAGGCCGAAAGAATCGGACGGTCGGGCAACGCTTTGCAAGTCAGAGAAGAATAATGTACGGCAGCTTTCGTCTTCAGATGATAGGTAAAGAAACCATCCGAGTCCGTTGTGACCACCGTCTGCTCCGGAGCTACTTCGTGAATGGAGGTGATGCGGCTCTTCGTAGGCAGTTCAAACAATGTAAAGTCGCCACCTTCTTTCCGATAAGACCAGATGCGTCCATGATCGGAAGCGAAACGGATGTGTCCGTCATTCTCCTGCGCCGCATAAAAAGCCTGGTTCATGCCACCGTTCTTTCCTTTTGTCTCCGTAAAGTAGGAAACAGGTTCCCGCGTGCCCGGACGAATCAAGCCCAATCCGTTATCCGTCAACAGCCAATCGTTTCCCGCTTTATCCTGATAGACTTTAAAAACATGGAAAGAAGGGAACAATTCCGACTTGCCGGAGTAAATATCCCATGTCAGGCGGTTATTTTCTTCGGGATGGGTCAGGATACGGATCGCTCCGTCATTGTCGGTCAGCAACCAGACAGTCCCGTTCGGCATTACTTCAATGGTATGTACATTGAACGTACTTCCCTCTTCTCCCGCAGCGGGCACTTGCTCGAAAGTCTCCGTTCTGGGATCGAAGCGATGGACACGGTTGTCGTATGTCAGCAGCCAGAGGAAACCATAACAATCTTCATACATATGGTCTACCCTGTTATTGGTCAGACTGATGTAATCTCCCTGACGTGCCTTATAGGTCTTGAAAGTGTAGCCGTCAAAACGGTTGATACCATCCCAAGTAGCAAACCACAAATTGTCTTTATGGTCCTGAAGGATGTTCATGACTGTGTTCTGCGACAATCCGTCCTCTGTAGAATAGTGGGTAAAGAAGCAATGTTGCTGTGTATGTGCCGTGAATACGACAGCCAACAATAGAATTACGGAAATTAAGGTTTTCTTTATCATATATCACTCGATTCTGTGCCGTAAAGATAGAAAAATACTTGCATTCTGGCGCTATCTTCAACAGCTATTTTGCAGAATCGGGAGATATAATCAACGTTTCACATCCAACAACCGGTTTCCGTCCCTCACCGGATTCCAACCATCGTCTCCTGCCAGCACTGTTACCGGCTCATAACCTTTCAGATTTTTCAACTGACGGGAGAATGCCGCACGTGCTTGCGGATTGGCCCCTGCGCCCTTACTGCCATATTCGGCATAAAAGACTGTCTTTTCGTTTTCCTTCTTACCCCAATTATTCCAGCCGACAGGAAGAATATGTTTACCCAGTTCGCAGCGAATAAATACAGCCTGTGCATAAGGTCGCCAGGGACGTGACAAATAGACCTTTGTAGCTTCCGCATCAGCCGTCAGCCGACAGTCGTAGAAAACGTAACCGTACTTCTTTCCTTTATCGGTAGAAGGAGCAGTGACGTAGCCATCCCCCTTGCTGTGAATGCGGCAACGATTGAAGACAGCCGTAGACCAGCCGAAAATAAAATCGACCGTGCCTTCGATGTAGCAGTCCTCATAATATTGGCGGCTTTGCTTGCCGTATGTATAGAGTGTATCCTGGAAGCCGAGAAAACTACAGTTCTTAAAATAGGCACGGTCGGCAGAAACAAAACAGGCAACTGCTTGCCCCACGGGACCTGCAGAGTTCTCGAAGGTGATATTCTCGGCATAAAAATCAGGAGCATAGATGTAACAGCTGGACGAACCGGAAGTTCCCATGTTCTCACCGAATACGTTCTTCTTGTTTGCGAAATCGTCATTGGTCAGTATCGTACCATCTTCGCCAATCAGGGAGATATTAATCTTACTTTCGGGGATGATTATCTTTTCTTTGTAAGTGCCTTTGCGGACAAGGATTGTGGTACGTACATTTTTGCGAAAGTCGGGGACAGCATTAACGGCTTCCTGCACAGTGAAGAAATCACCACTGCCGTCTTGAGCCACCACATAATCATAATGACGGATACATTTCGCCAATTCCGGAATCTCTTTGCCGATGGCTTTCACCGCCAATCCCGCTACGGTTCTTGCCCCATAGATATTCAAATGAGTATTGTCCTCACGTCCCTTCGGAAAGGCCGGAACCCGATTGGGTTCTACAAACATGAACAGCTTTTTCGACTCTACGGGACCAAGTCCCTGCACCAAGTCGTGCGTGATTTTATTCAAGTCGATGAAGGTCACTCCCAACTCTTTGGCAACATTGCGGGGAGAATCCAGATAGGCCCCATGAGTATCGAACAGAACGGTTCCTTCTTTGGGCTGCTCTTTGGATGCACCGGGTATCCGTCGGATGTCTTTCGCAATAGAAGCGTCTTTCGGCTGAACAAAGTTACGACGGACGATGGAATTGAATAGTACGGGGATACCGCCTTTCGCACGGGTTTCGTTGACAAACCGACGGAGATTATCGTCGAAAGTAGTTCCCGGATCGGTATGACGGGTAGAATCCGTTTTTTCATCATTATGCCCGAACTGAATAAAGACATAATCTCCTTTCTTCACTTTAGAAATCACTTTTTCCCAACGTCCTTCAGAAATAAAGCTTTTAGAACTGCGCCCGTTGACGGCATGATTGTCTATCCGTACATCTTCGGAAAAGAAACCGGGAAGCACCATTCCCCATCCCCTTTCGGGATTTCCCCCATCCATCTTTTTATTTGCCATCGTCGAATCACCGATCATAAAGATAGTGACAACAGGTTTATCCGCACGGAATGCAGACAAAAGGATAAAAGCCGCCGCCAGCAGCCATATCATTTTATTTCCTTGTATTTTCATACTTATCTTACTTTAATTATACTACTCTCCTACATACAAAAAAACGTTTTCCTCTATCACCTATCACCGTGAAGCCAAGTGCTTATCACCGTAAAGCTAAGTGTTTGCCGGTACAAAGCAAAGAGTTTCAAGCAGCCGAACAGAAAGTTTCAAGCGCTTGAAACTAAAGTTTCTCACTGATGAAACTAGAGTTTCTTACCGGTGAAACTACAGTTTCACACCGATGAAACCGAAGTTTCATGCCGTGAAACAAAAAGTTCGCTGTGGCGAAACAAGTGGAAACAAGTCGGCAAAGGACCGTTTACCCCATTTCTCTTACTTGTAAGGGTACCAATTGCTATTTTCTTTGAAAATATTCTCCGGTGTATACCTCAAGGCTTCCTTCTTTGTAAGCTGTTTGCCCCATGCCACGCGTCCCGATGTATCCGCACCGTCTCCTGTGTTTCCAAATTCCGCATAACGGGCTGTTCTCTCATTCTCCGGATTCTTCCAATTATGCCAACCTTCGGGACGGATATGTCCGCCAAACTCACAATTAATAAAAGCCGTAGCGGCATATGGACGCCAAGGACGGCCTAAATAGACCTTTTTCACTCCGGGAGCAGCCGTCAGCTTGCAGTTTTTAAAGACATAGCCGAATTCTTCATTTTGAGGAGTCGAAGCAGCAGTGATATACGAATCACGTTTGCTATGCAGCTCGCAATACTCAAAAAGTGCAGTGGAAGGACCGAAGATAAAATCAGTAGTACCTTCTATATAGCAGTTGGTAAACAGCAAACGGCTACCCTCCGAGCCTGTATAAATGGTATCTTGATTTCCAAGAAAGCGGCAGCCGACAAACATCAGCCGGTCTCCTTCGGTATGGAGGGCAACTGCCTGCCCCAAAGGAGCGGCATTATTCTCAATCGTCAAGTCCTTGAAAGTGATATCACTGCCTTCCACTTTCACGGTGTAGGTACGGAATGTTCCCATCTTATTGATATTGGCATGATCATCATACGTAATAATCGTCTTTTCGGAATCTTCACCTACCAGTTGCACGTTCTTCACCCACGAAGGAATCACTAGCTTTTCTTTATATACCCCTTTCTTTATATAGATAGTCACCGTATAATCCATAAAGGCGCGTACCGCCTCCACAGCGTCCTGGATATTACGATACTTACCCGTTCCATCACGTGACACAACCAACGTGTCTTGCTTTTGCTGTTGCTCATAGGACAAAAGACGTTCATATTCCAAACTCGCCATTATGAACGGACCTACCGCCTTCGGGTCATTATTGCGAATCGTTTCATTGATATAATAGTCATAATCGCCTGAACGGTATACTTTTCCTCCCAATCCTGCCACCGCGCAAGCCTTCGTGACAGTTACCACTCCATTCTTGTCCACTTCGATAAAATTATTCAGGAAACCTTTATAGCCTTTCAGCGCCACATTCAAATATGATTTATCAATATATCCCAGCCGTACCGCCTTGAACAAGGAATAAATAAACATAGCAGAGCAGGAAGATTCCACATAATTCCCCTTATCCCCGCTTCTGTCCATCACCTGATACCATCCTCCGGTCTTCGGGTCTTGAAGTTTCCTCACTTGTACGGCAACATTATTCAAAATATCCAGCAGAGAATCTCTTCCGGCTTCATGCTTCGGAATAAACTCCAGCGCATCAACCAAAGCCATCGCATACCACCCCATCGCACGTCCCCAAGTGTGCTTGGACTGCCCCGTGACGGGATCCGCCCAACGTTCGGTGCGGCTCACGTCCGTCGCATGGCGGTAAAGTCCATTCTTTGGATCGTATGTGTGGCGGGCACAGGTTACAAACTGATTGATTACATCCGCATAAGCCTGCGGAAGATTATTGCGGAACGCATATTCCGCATAGAAAGGAGCTCCCATATAAATGCCGTCCAACCACATCTGATGCGGGTAAATCTTTTTGTGCCAGAAGCCGCCATCCGCATTGCGAGGCTGCCCTTCAAACTGGCTGTAAAGCAAGTCGAGCGCTTTCTTATACTTAGGATTCTTCGTCTGCTCATAAATACGGAAAAGGATTTTACCGGAGTTGATGCGGTCGAGACTGTAATCGGTCAGCTTATAAGCGGTAATCGTCCCGTCTTCATGTACCATTGTGTCCGCGTAAGCGATGGCGTAATCACGAATCTTCTCATCGCCATACGCATCATATACATCAAGCATAGCCCCCAATTCAAGTCCGTGACAATAGTCCCACTTCAACTTCGGTTGGAAATCGAGCTGCCAGGATTCGGGGCAACGGATCATTTCCGATTCAGTCATCCTCACCGACCAGGGCAATTTGCTGTCTACCTGCTGAGCCGACAAGACTAAAGGAATGGTTGTTATGAATAAAAACAACATAAAAAAATCAGAAAAGAGAGTTCGTCTCATGGATTGCTATTTTAAGGATTAAACATTCAGGTCTTTTCACGGTACGAAAGTAGCGCTTTTCCTCCAAATCCTATAGGATTTTTTAGTCAACTAGGTGTATTTTTTGTTTTTCGTGCACGGAAACGACTAATTTTGTGCACGTAAACGTCAAAAATGTCCATTTTTGATGCATTAACTGATAAATTAAGAGTTTCGTTTTGGAATAAAGCGGAAAAGGTCGTACTTTTGGCACGGTTTACAACTAATACCCTCTGGGGAAACACAGTAATATATCATTAAAACAGAGAAAAAAGAACAGAATGGAAGAAGTATTCAAGTACATTATCGGTCTTGGAGCGGCAGTAATGATGCCGGTCATTTTCACAGTCTTAGGAGTATGTATCGGTATTAAACTACCGAAAGCGCTGAAAAGCGGTTTATTAGTAGGTGTCGGTTTCGTCGGTTTGTCGGTAGTCACAGCGTTGCTTACCAGCAGTCTGGGTCCTGCACTGAGTAAAATGGTAGAAATATACGGATTGGAATTGGGTATTTTCGACATGGGTTGGCCTTCTGCGGCAGCAGTAGCCTATAATACATCTGTCGGTGCTTTTATTATTCCGGTTTGTTTGGGGGTCAACTTGCTGATGCTGCTTACCAAAACGACACGCACTGTCAACATTGACCTTTGGAACTACTGGCATTTCGCTTTTATCGGAGCGATCGTTTATTTTGCTTCCGACAGTATTCTTTGGGGATTCTTCGCCGCTATCATCTGCTACATCATCACGCTTGTAATGGCGGATATGACTGCTCCCGCTTTCCAGAAGTTTTATGACAAAATGGACGGTATCTCTATTCCTCAGCCGTTCTGCCAAAGTTTTGTTCCATTCGCTATTGTTATCAATAAATTACTTGATATGATTCCGGGATTCGATAAGTTGAATATCGATTCGGAAGGTATGAAAAAGAAATTCGGACTGATGGGCGAACCGTTGTTCCTGGGTATCGTAATCGGTTGCGGTATCGGAGCGCTGGGTTGCGCAAGCTGGCAAGAAGTAGTGGACAGCATTCCCGGCATTTTAGGATTGGGTATCAAGATGGGAGCCGTAATGGAATTGATTCCGCGTATCACCAGCCTCTTTATCGAAGGTTTGAAACCAATCTCCGACGCTACCCGCGAGTTGATTGCCAAGAAATATAAGAACAGCACCGGTTTAAGCATTGGTATGAGTCCCGCTTTGGTGATCGGACATCCTACTACACTGGTGGTATCTCTGCTTTTGATTCCTGTCACTATCTTCCTGGCTGTTATCCTTCCGGGCAACCGTTTCTTACCGCTAGCTTCTCTGGCAGGTATGTTCTACTTGTTCCCGATGATTCTGCCTATCACAAAAGGCAATGTGGTGAAATCATTCATCATCGGTCTGGTAGCCTTGATAGTAGGTCTGTACTTCGTTACAGAACTGGCAGGATTCTTCACACTGGCTGCCAAAGACGTATATGCAGCTACGGGTGACCCGACAGTAAATATTCCCGCAGGCTTTGAAGGCGGTGCGCTCGACTTCGCTTCCAGTCTCTTCTGCTGGGGTATCTTCCACCTGACTTACAGCCTGAAGATTGTCGGCCCGGCTATCCTTGTGATACTTGCGCTCGGAATGGCTGTTTACAACCGTATCCGCATGACTAGAAAAGATGCGAAAGAAGCATTAGAGAACAAATAATCAATGACATAATAATCCAATAAAAATTCGAAATATGAAAAGAGTAGCAATTGCAATGATGTTGGGTATCGCAGCCATGTCTGCTTCAGCCCAAGTAAATTACAAGATGCAAGTGGCTTGCAATCCGCAAGACGTGAAAACGTATGATACAAACCGCCTGCGTAGTAGCTTCCTGATGGAAAAAGTAATGGTTCCGAACGAAATCAACGTTACATATTCCATGTATGACCGTTTTATCTTCGGTGGAGCAGTTCCTGCAACTAAAGAGCTGGTATTGGAAACTATCGACCCGCTGAAAGCTAAATTCTTTTTGGAACGCCGCGAACTGGGTGTTATCAACATTGGCGGTGAAGGTATCGTAACCGTAGACGGTAAAGAATACACATTGAAATTCAAAGATGCTTTGTACATAGGTAGAGGCAAACAGAAAGTGACTTTCAAGAGTAAAGATTCAAGCAATCCTGCTAAGTTCTACATCAACTCGGCTACTGCTCACAAGGAATACAAGACTCAGTTGATTACAATCGACGGACGCAAAGGTTCTCTGAAAGCGAACTCTTTCCCTGCCGGAAAGATGGAAGAGAGCAACGACCGCGTTATCAATCAGCTGATTGTCAACAACGTGCTTGAAGAAGGTCCTTGCCAATTGCAGATGGGACTGACAGAATTGAAACCGGGCAGCGTATGGAACACAATGCCTGCACATACTCACAGCCGTCGTATCGAAGCATATTTCTACTTCAACGTACCGGCAGACAATGCAATCTGCCACTTCATGGGCGAACCGCAGGAAGAACGTATCGTCTGGATGCAGAACGAACAGGCTATCATGTCACCGGAATGGTCTATCCACGCCGCTGCCGGAACCAGCAACTATATGTTTATCTGGGGTATGGCGGGTGAAAATCTGGACTATGGAGACATGGACAAGATTAAATATACAGAAATGCGCTAATCGTTGCGCAGCTCTGAATTACATATCAGTAAGAGAATGTGTTAATACGCAGATTAACGCAAATTATCGCAGATTGTTTTAATTATATATAGGTTAACCAACGGCCTATAAAATTACTTCTGTGATAATCTGCGTTAATTTGCGTTTTATTATTCGTTATGACGCCCCCTTTGAAACAAATTACATACATAATGTAACGGATAATACATGAATTCGACCAATTTTTACAAATGAAATCCAGTCGAAATACCGACCTTTGTCAGCGAATCAAAATCTATTTAAATCCATTATCATGAATGCATTTCAAAAAACAGGCGAAAAGATGACAAACTACAGATGGACCATCTGTGCTATGCTATTCTTTGCTACTACAGTCAATTATCTCGACCGACAGGTTCTTTCATTGACCTGGGACGAATTTATCAAACCGGAATTTCATTGGAATGAGGTACACTATGGTACGATCACTTCCGTATTTTCTATTGTCTATGCCATTTGCATGTTGTTTGCCGGACGCTTTGTCGACTGGATGGGAACCAAGAAAGGGTATCTCTGGGCAATCGGCGTATGGTCGGCAGGTGCTTGTATGCACGCACTTTGCGGAATCGTGACCGAGCAATACGTAGGTATGCACAGCGCAGCCGAACTGATGGCCGCTACCGGAGACGTTGTTGTCGTGCTGGCTACCGTAAGTATGTACTGTTTCCTGGCTGCACGCTGTATCCTTGCACTTGGTGAGGCCGGTAACTTCCCTGCAGCTATCAAAGTAACAGCCGAATATTTCCCGAAGAAAGACCGCGCTTATGCAACTTCCATTTTTAATGCCGGTGCTTCTATCGGTGCTCTGATCGCTCCCGTATCTATCCCATTGCTCGCCAAGGCTTGGGGATGGGAAATGGCTTTTATCGTTATCGGTGCTCTCGGCTTTATCTGGATGGGAATGTGGGTATTCATGTATACTTCTCCCGACAAGAGCAAGCACGTCAATAAAGCCGAATTGGACTATATCGAACAAGATAAGTTTGAGGAAGGTGAGATCCCCGCAAATGCAGAAGTAAAGGAAGAAAAGAAAATGAGCTTCCTCCAATGCTTCACATACAAGCAGACATGGGCTTTTGCCGCCGGTAAGTTTATGACCGACGGTGTGTGGTGGTTCTTCCTGTTCTGGACTCCATCTTATCTGAACACCCAATTTGATATTAAGACATCCGATGGATTGGGTATGGCATTGATTTTCACGTTGTATGCTGTGACCATGTTGTCTATCTACGGTGGTAAACTTCCGACTATCTTTATTAATAAGACAGGTATGAACCCGTATGCTGCCCGTATGAAAGCGATGTTAATTTTCGCATTCTTCCCATTGGTAGTATTGTTGGCACAGCCGTTAGGAACACTTTCTCCGTGGTTCCCGGTTATTTTAATCGGTATCGGTGGAGCGGCTCACCAATCATGGTCGGCCAATATCTTCTCTACGGTAGGCGATATGTTCCCAAAAACCGCAATTGCAAGTATTACAGGTATCGGCGGTATGGCCGGTGGCGTAGGTTCTATGCTTATGCAATACGGTGCAGGCGTATTATTTGTGCATGCTGACGAAACCCACATGACATTCATGGGATTTGAAGGCAAACCTGCCGGATATTTCATCATGTTCTGTATCTGTGCAGTATCTTACCTGCTCGGATGGTTGATTATGAAAGCATTAGTTCCGAAATACAAACCTATCGTATTGGATTAATTCATCCACATACGTTAGATAACAAACAAGAGGGGGAACTCATCACGAGTTCCCCCTCTCTCTTGTATTAACAATAAATTTCTTTGAAAAAGAAAAAAATAAAAAAGCCTCTTCTCACGAAGAAGGCTTTTTAGGTTTACTTATTCTGCACCATCTTCCTGCAATATTTTCAATTGCAACACTTGAGATGAAGTGTCATTGCATTCTCATAATGAAGAATAGTAAACGTTAAGATGAAAAAAAGGGAAGTCTCACGACTTCCACAATTCTTCTAACCTTAAATCTAAATCTCTATGAAAAAAACGTGTTGCAAATATAGGCGTTTGTTCAACATAGAGGTGTTAATGAATCGCATAAAGAGAGAATAAAAACTAACATCTGCAAAAATTAGCAAATCACTCTTTATACTCCATTAAATTTAATAAACTTTCGTAGAGTGGATTGGACTTCAGATACTTAGGGACTCCTGTCACAAACATCTGTTTTCGCGCACGGGTAAGAGCTACATTCAGTTTACGATCAATCAGCGTACCGTCTTCTTCTGTTAAATTCGATACAAACTTTAATTGAAAATAACTGTTGATGCAACAGGAATAGATGATTACATCCCGTTCGCTCCCTTGAAAACGCTCGACAGTATCAACCATAATCCGATTCAGAGCCGGAATGCCCAATGCGGCTATTTCTTTTTTAATCAGTGCTATCTGACTTCTGTAAGGGGTAATGATTCCCAACGTACGCGCCTCATCGAAATCTATCCGGCAATCCTCATAGATACGGGCAACCAAATCCGCTACAATACGGGCTTCCGAATGGTTTATTTTCGTAGATGTTCCTGTCTTCTCCGGTATGGAAGGATAAAAAGCCAGACGACAAACAGTATCGGAGTCTTCCAGTTGGTGAGGCAAACCGACGGGAATCAGACGCCCTCCATAAAAAGCACGGTTGGCAAACAGAGCCACTTCGGGATGCATACGACCTTGACGGCAAAGCATATCGTAGGAAGGATGAGAGGTCAGGGGTGACTGACGAGCGGTGCAGTTGCGGTAGAGACGTTCGAACAGGGAATCTTTCAAGTTGGTCAGTCCGATAGACATCAAGGACTCCTCGTAGATAGCGGACTGTTCAGAACTTTGCAGCACAACGGCAGGAAGTTGCTTATGGTCGCCAATCAGGATAAATTTATCAATGGCATTCCCACCCTCTTCGCCACGTGCACAAAGAATGCCTAATAGCTGAGGTTCCAATATCTGTGTAGCTTCATCTATAATGGCAACATTAAAATGTTTCAGACGGAACAATTCCGGTTTGCCGGAAATGGCCGCTACGGTTCCTACAATGATGCGGCAACTCCGAATACGCTCGTAAACTTCCGAACGGCGGTTGCAGGAGGCTAATTCGTTTTCTATCAGATGAGTGCGGTAAGTCTCGTCGCACGACAATTCACTTCCCACACGGATAAAATCAACGGCAGGACGAATGGAAGCAAGCGATTTGCATATCTCGTCGACAGCCCGGTTTGTATACGAAAGCAGAAGGATTTGAACGCCTTTATCCGCATGGAATGTTTCAACCATCTTCTTTAAGGCACAAGAGGTCTTTCCGGTTCCCGGAGGACCGATAAGAAGAAAATAATCTTGTGCGGCTTGCGCTTTCAATGCGACACGGGTGAAGTCGTCTTTCGCCTGTGAAACAAGAGAATCCAATGATTCGTCGAACTTCGGCGGACGCTGGGCCAGCAATAAGTCGCGACGTTCCTGTGTTGCAGAGAGATAAGCGTACAATCCTTGATACATGGAGCGGAATGTCGTATCCATCGTGTCATGTTCTATCGCATAAAGGCTATCGGCAGGGAGCACCGAAGGATTCTGCTGTGTAGCCCGAAGGCGAATACTTATTTCATGATCGGTCAGATGTTCGATATTGCCCTTGAATACCATTTTATTGGTTACATTATCCGTCCCGCAGTTTCGTTCATAGAGGATAATGGCATCACCTTGACGGAAATTAGGAAGTACGTTTTGTATATCATTGTCCGCTACTGTCTCCGGCAGTTCCTTTTCTTCGAAATCGGAACGTACCAATAATAAATAAGCTTTATGCTCGTCGGCGGCATGATTTTCACGAATCCGCAAATTATAGATAATCTCACCGGCTTCGCATTTCTCGGCCAATGTGGAAAGCCACAAGGAAGCCGCACCCGTACGCCCTTCATAATCCACATCACCGGACTTAGAAGTATAAAGTTCTTTCGTCAGAAAATTATAGACCGCATAAAAATAGCTCTTTTCTATGGCGGAAAGCCTCTGCAACTTCTCCTGAAAGCGATCAATGGGCGGCCGCAAATAGGTTTCCCAGAAACGTCCTCGCAAGCCACGTTCATTCAATGTGGAAGCATTGATCTCCTCTAACTTCCGTGCAGTATATTCCGGATTGTTATGCAACTGGATACCATATTCATCGGCTACGATCCGGTTGCGCAAATCAATCACACGGCGCACCATTGCCCAAGAAGGCCGTGAAGGGTAAAGAAGCGGATAACGGGTATAAAGCAAATAGGCTTTTACTTTCCGGTGATCCATCCCCATAGAGTATTGCAATACTGCCTGATAAAGCAACATCTGCACCTTGTTGTTCTCTTTCGGTTCCACCTTACCACGGATAGCGTACTCGTCAGCTTTACCCGATTTCATTTCGATGAAGGAGGACATATCCCGTTGCATATAATCAAGGCGACCTTGCAGTCCGAGCGCTTCGCAGATATAAGAAGGTTCAAGCACCGCATCCGTCTTGTCCAATTCGTATCCGGCAGTATGAAAAGTATCATTCACCGTTTCGCGGATATGCTCGAAATGCAATTTGCAATCATCAAAGAATTGACGTTCCTTCTCTCTGTCCCGCAAATCGGGGCAAGCCGCCAATTCGATGGGATAGCGGCGGAAAGCCTTTTGCATACAAGTCCGATAATCAATATCCTCGTTCGGCGCATGAATCCATTCATCCAGAAAAAGATTGGCAATATTTCCCAGTAACAGGGGACGGGCATTCTCAATCGGTTGCATTCGGGAAAGGAAGTAGTTTCCCGGATGGTGTCCGTAATCGCGGAAACACTCTGCAAGCGAACTGATATCAATCAGATAATCCGGTTCGAGAACGATAAAAGAAGGGGTAAGGATTCCCGCCTCATCTATCGCAACGTCAAGCAGATTCATCTGGGCATGTTGCCAAAGCAGCTTACAGGTTTCTGCAAACTCTTCGTTTATTTGAGGTATATTATAGCGGACAAGATAGGGTCTCTCCGAGACTTCGTCCAAAGGAGTCACATACAGATATTGTTCGTCCGCATATTGAAAACAGACACGCATTCGCCGAACTCGTTCACAGGCAGGAGGGGCAACCAGATAGGTAGCGTCCGCACGGGGAAGCAAACGGTATAACTCATCCGGAATATTCTCTCCCGAAAGTTTGCGGACCAGAAAGGCCAGTGTTTTAACATCCCGCAAGAGTTTTTCCCTGTTCGGTTCGAGACAGCGGTTCAGGATTTGATTGGAAGTCAGGCGGAAAGTATGAAGCCGGTTCTGCTCTCCTACCGAAAGTCCGGTCTTGGCAGCAATAAAACTGATTCGCGCCGAGAGGTCGGTCATTTGCAAACTGCTGCTCTGCATTTGCGCCCGGCAAATACGTTCGAGCAAGTCGCGCATCTGCTTGTAACCAACGGTCAGTTCATCCTCTCCCGCCTTGCAGACTGCTAGAAGTAATTCATAAGATTCTATCGCTTCACTCTTCTGACAGGGCAATTTCATCTTCTATTTCCTCTTCGGTTTTCTTCTTATCCTTTATCATCAGGATACTCATTTCGTATAGCAGATAAAGCGGAATAGCGACAACACTCAATGTAAACGGATCGCCTGTCGGAGTAATAATGGCAGCAGCTATCACAATGATGACAATCGCATGGCGACGGTACTTCCGCAAGAAAGACTTATTGACTATTCCCAGCAGGGATAGCAGCCAGGTCACTAACGGCAATTCAAAAGCTAGCCCCATACAGAGTACCAACATCATAAAATTGTCGATATAGGAATTGAGCGACAGAATGTTCTCCACTTCCGCACTCAACTGATAGGTGGAAAGAAAACGGAGCGTCAACGGATAAACCATAAAGTAACCCAGCAAAACACCAACAAAGAACATCACCGTTCCAACTGTCAGAGCTTTACGCACTCCTTTCTTTTCATTGGGATAAAGGGCAGGACCGATAAAGCGCCATACTTCAAAGAAAAGATAAGGCATGGCAGTGACTACCGACATCCAAAAGGCTGTCGACATATGTATAAAGAAAGGAGCCGCCAAGTTGATATTGACCAGCTTCACTTGAAATTCTTGTGTGAAGAAATCATCGGTCAAATCAAGCGCCTGACCGATATGCCGTAATAAATCGTAGAATATGAAATCATTGTGGCAAGGCGCCAATATCACATGATCAAAAAGGTAAGGCATAGCAATAAAATAACCTATTGCCAATACAAACCAAACTCCGATCACCCGGAAAAGTACCTTGCGCAGTTCATCCAAATGATCCCAAAAGGTCATTTCTGCCATCCGTACTTGCTTTACTTACTTGAGTCCGCCGGTTTGTCCAGGTCTTCTTTTGCCTTATTTATTTCCTCTTTCGCATCATTCACTCCGTCTTTGAAGCTCTTCACTCCTTTTCCCAAGCCACGCATCAATTCAGGAATTTTCTTTCCGCCAAAAAGAAGAAGGATAACCAAAGCGATAATAATCCATTCGGACCCACTAGGCAAAAAGCCTAACAATAATAAGTTTGTCATAAGTTTATTTGATAAAGAGGTTTTTATTAGTCGGTACAAAGATAATTATTTTCATCACAGATCACACGGATTAACACAGATTTTTATTCACCACAGAGGACACAGAGGGCACAGAGTCCTTTTTTCATAATACGCTGTCAGTATCCTCAGTATCTGATTTGTATCTTTGAAAAAACTCCGTGTCCTCTGTGGTGAACTAATCCTGATAATATATCCGTTTCACCCGCGTCGATATGCTAGTCAGCACTTCGTACGGAATCGTATCCAGCTTGTCGGACAATACTGTGATCGGCAGGTCGTCACCGAAGATTATAGCTTGGTCACCTTCACGGCAGTCGATGTCCGTAACGTCTATCATACAGACATCCATGCAGATATTGCCCACATAAGGGGCTTTCTTGCCGTTCACCAGACAGTAAGCATTTCCACGCCCCAAGTGTCGGTTCAGGCCATCGGCATAACCGATAGGGATAGCGGCTATACGGGACGGACGTATCAAGTGTCCCATCCGGCTATATCCCACCGTATCTTCTTCGGGGACATCCCGAATCTGAAGTATGGTTGTCTTGAGCGTGCTGACATTATGTATAATCGAGTTGTCTATCGGACTCACTCCGTAAAGTCCGATACCTAGCCGTACCATGTCAAACTGTGCTCCGGGAAAACGCTCGATTCCTGCCGTATTGCAGATATGGCGTAAAATTTTATGCGAGAAAGCCGCCTGCAATTCTTGCGAGCCTTTTTCAAACAATTCGATTTGCTGCCGGGTGAAAGCGTCAAATTGAGGAGAATCACTGCCTACGAAATGAGAGAATACCGAACGGGGAATTACCGCATTCTGATTCTTCAAGCGACGGATAAGCAAGGGAATATCTTCCGCTTCAAAACCCAGCCGATGCATTCCCGTATCCAGTTTCACATGAATAGGGAAATTGGTGATCCCTTCCTTTTCTGCGGCTTTAATCAGCGCATCAAGCAAATGGAAATTATAAACTTCCGGCTCCAGTTTATAGTCAAACATCGTTTTGAACGCTGTAAGCTCCGGATCCATGATGATGATAGAGGACGTGATACCCGCTTTGCGCAGTTCGGAACCTTCATCGGCTACCGCCACAGCCAAGTAGTCAACATGATGTTCCTGCAAAGTCTTGGCTATCTCGTATGAACCGGCTCCGTATGCCGACGCCTTCACCATGCAGATCATTTTCGTCTCAGGATGGCGCAACATGGAGCGGTAATGATTCAAGTTCTCCACCATCGCGCCTAGATTTACTTCCAGTATCGTTTCATGCACTTTCAGTTCGAGCGCTTCGGACACCAGATCAAAGTTGAACACACGAGAACCCTTTATCAGAATCACTTCCGAATGAAGGGATTTGAGCAGTTCCGATTTAAGAAGCGCTTCGGTATTAGGGAAGAAATAACGTTCTATCCCGTCGTCAAAACGAGCGGCACACGAAGAGATTTCCGGCCCTACTCCTATCAATTTATCAATACCCCGACTCTGCACCAGTTGGGCTACACGCCGATAAAGCGTGGCAGTACTCTGTCCTGTTTCCAGAATATCCGACAGAATCAGCGTACGTTTCAGTCCTTTCTTTTCAGAACGGCGTACCAGGAAGTCAAGAGCTATATCCAGAGAGGCCAGATCCGAATTATAGCTATCATTAATCAATAGGCAGTTATTCTTTCCCTCTTTCACTTCAAGGCGCATGGCAATCGGTTCGAGGCGTGCCATGCGTTCCGTTATCTGATCGGCGGGAGTCATCAAGTAAAGGCAGGCAGCCAAGCAGTTTAGTACGTTTTCGATGGAGGCGTCGTCGATGAAAGGAATACAGAAAGTGTTATCCATATTCAGATAACGGTAAGCAATAACGGTATGGTCTTCTTTCTTTGTCACACGGCTGATGTACAAGGGACGTTCAATATCCGTACGACTCCAGGCAATCTCACGTGCAGTCAGCATTGATTTCGCCACACAATTGCTAATCAGCTCATTATCACCATCATAAATCACGACATCACAATCTTTGAAAAGGGTTAGCTTTTCCATGCACTTCTCCTGCAATGAAAAAAAGTTCTCTTGATGAGCACCACCGATATTCGTCAGAATACCGATAGAAGGCTTTATCATCCGTTTCAATGCCCCCATTTCCCCCATCTCAGAAATACCCGCCTCGAAAATTCCCAATTCTGCTTCTTCGGAAAGTTGCCACACAGACAATGGAACACCAATCTGCGAATTATAACTACGCGGAGAACGGACGATACAACGGTCCGGACTCAGCAATTGGTGCAACCACTCTTTCACAATGGTTTTTCCATTGCTTCCGGTGATACCGATTACAGGAATATTAAACCTCTCCCGATGTACCTCAGCCAGTTTCTGCAATGCTTTCAGAGGGTTGGGAACGATGAGGAAATTGAGAGTTGAGGGGAAATTGAGAGTTGAGAGTTGAGAATTGAGAATTGGCTGCGCATCATCATCCTGCATAGCACTCTCAATTCTCAACTCTCCATTCTCAACTTGTTTAAACTCTTCCTCGGAGATCACAAAGTTTCGGACACCCCGGTCGTACAGTTCGGGGATGTAGCGGACTCCACTATTGCGTTTGGTGGTTAATGCAAAGAAAAGGGTTTCTTCCGGAAAACTCAGGGAACGGCTATCTGTTAAGAGCCAATCGATAGTCACTTCATATTCACCCACACGGCGGGCGCCGATACTTTGGGCTATGGATTCAATCGCGTATGACATAGTTCTGTTTCTTTTTGAAAATCTAAGTACGGGTATTTTCTGATAAGTCGTTCTATTTTTAACACTATTTGTCCTAAAAAGCGTTGATACGCTTCGGACCCGGGATGAAAGGGCTTGTGCGCCAAGTCCCGGCGGATGTCTTCTACTTCGCGGATAACCTGCTTTGTTTCAGCGGAAAAGAAGGTTTCGGAAAAGCGTTCCCAAAGGTAATGGACTGCCAACGGAGACGGATGCAACATATCATCCGCATAGAAGCGATAATCGCGTAATTCATCCAATACGATTTCATAAGAGGGGAAGTAGAAAACTTGTTCCGGGAACGATTGCTGCAACCGGTCGACGGCCAGCAACAAAGTCGATTTACTCAATTGGTTGGCGTGCATTCCATCCCGGATATGACGGATGGGACTGACTGTAAACAAGAATTTCAAGGTTGCATTGCAAGCAGCCATATCGGTAATCAATGAAGTGTATTCATCTACTATTTCATCCACAGACAAAAGTCGGCGATTAAAATCATTCTCCGGTAATTTGTGACAATTGGAGGCTACCTTTCCTGTCTCTTTTGCTTCATAAACATAAGCCGTTCCGAAAGTCAACATCAGCCAATCAAGCTTCGGCACAGTCTGATGGGCTTGCAGCAAACGGGCATTGATATTCTGCAACGTAGCCTCTGGAGTAATAGCCGAAAAAGAGCCATGATGCATAGTACTATGCCACAGCCCTCTATAAGCAAACAAATCTTTCTCCGTATATTCTTTTTTTGTAATAATCTCTTTCAAAGCTGAGGATATGGACAAAGGATTATACAGAATTCCGAAAGGATTCAAATCCAGTTGAAACTTGGCCTCTGTCAAGAAAGTTCCCATATTCTCAGCAAAACAAGATCCCATCAAAAGAATAGGGGATATATGGCTGATAGGCGGTAGTCCGACCGGCAATCCCACAGATGTTTGAAAGTTCATCATGATTTTCCTACATTTTATTACGTTTCGTGGGCAAAAGTATACTTTCTTTTCGTATTTTTGCGCTAAATTTCCTCGAATCATGAAGAATGAACCGATATATAACTTGCTAAATGCTATTAATTACCCCGAAGACCTACGAAAACTAGACGTAGACCAACTGCCGGAAGTATGCGATGAACTAAGGCAAGACATTATTAAAGAGCTCTGCTGCAACCCGGGACATTTTGCTGCCAGTCTGGGGACGGTGGAATTGACTGTAGCCTTACACTATGTTTACAATACGCCATACGACCGTATTGTATGGGATGTGGGACATCAGGCGTACGGCCACAAAATTCTGACAGGGCGTCGCGAGGCTTTTTCCACGAACCGCAAATTTGGGGGAATCCGCCCTTTCCCGTCACCGGAAGAAAGTGAATATGATACTTTCACTTGCGGACATGCTTCCAATTCCATCTCTGCTGCTCTCGGCATGGCTGTAGCTGCTGCCCGGAAAGGAGAAATCCAACGTCATGTCGTAGCCATCATTGGCGATGGTTCGATGAGTGGCGGACTGGCTTTTGAAGGACTTAACAACGCATCCACTACGCCTAATAACCTGCTGATTATCCTGAATGACAACGATATGGCAATTGACCGTAGCGTGGGAGGAATGAAACAATATCTTTTCAATCTGACAACCTCCAACCGTTACAACCAATTGCGTTTCAAACTTTCACGGATGTTGTTCAAGCTCGGTATTCTGAATGAAGAACGCCGCAAAGCGCTGATACGTTTCGGCAATAGCTTGAAATCGATGGCTGCCCAACAACAGAATATTTTCGAAGGGATGAATATCCGTTACTTCGGTCCGATAGACGGGCACGACGTGAAGAACCTAGCCCGGGTGTTGCATGATATTAAAGATTTGCAAGGTCCCAAAATCCTTCATCTGCACACAATCAAAGGAAAAGGATTTGCACCGGCAGAAGAACACGCTACCGAATGGCATGCTCCGGGCAAGTTCGATCCTGTCACCGGCGAACGTTTCATAGCCAACACGGAGGGAATGCCTCCTCTCTTTCAGGAGGTATTCGGTCATACCCTAGTGGAGCTTGCAGAAGCTAATCCAAAGATTGTCGGTGTGACCCCCGCCATGCCCAGCGGTTGTTCGATGAATATTCTTATGGAGAAAATGCCCGAACGCGCGTTCGATGTCGGTATCGCTGAAGGACACGCCGTTACCTTCTCCGGAGGAATGGCTAAAGACGGGATGTTGCCATTCTGTAATATCTATTCCTCGTTTATGCAACGGGCGTATGATAATATGATCCACGATGTAGCCATACAAAATCTTTCCGTTATATTGTGTCTCGACCGTGCCGGACTTGTCGGCGAAGACGGTCCGACTCATCACGGAGCTTTCGATATGGCTTATTTGCGTCCGATACCCAACCTGACCATCTCCTCCCCAATGGATGAACATGAATTGCGCCGATTGATGTACACAGCACAACTGCCGGATAAAGGTCCGTTTGTGATCCGTTATCCGCGAGGACGCGGGGTAGTGGTTGACTGGAAATGTCCGTTGGAAGAAATCCCGGTAGGAAAAGGTAGGAAACTGAAAGATGGTGACAACCTTGCGGTTATAACAATCGGCCCGATAGGCAACACTGCCGCCCGTGCCATTTCCCGTGCTGAATCGGAACTGGGCAAGTCTATCGCTCATTACGACTTACGTTTCCTGAAGCCTTTGGATGAAAGGCTATTACATGAAATCGGACGGAAGCATCAACGTATCCTCACCATCGAGGACGGTATCATCAAAGGTGGTATGGGTAGTGCGATTCTTGAATTTATGGCCGACAATGAATATAAGCCGACCTTAAAACGTATCGGCATTCCTAATATATTTGTGGAACATGGTTCAGTTGCAGAGCTGTATCATTTATGCGGTATGGACGAAGAAGGTATTCTGACTAAAATAAAAGAATTTATCAACTGACATGAAGATCATTATTGCCGGTGCCGGAAACGTAGGCACCCATTTGGCCAAATTGTTATCGCGTGAAAAGCAAGATATTATCTTGATGGATGATGACGAAGAGAAGCTAAGCGCTCTCAGCTCTAACTTCGACTTGCTGACAGTTGCCGCCTCTCCTTCTTCCATTTCCGGACTAAAGGAGGTGGGTGTCAAAGAGGCCGATCTGTTTATCGCAGTCACTCCGGATGAGAGCCGCAATATGACTGCCTGTATGCTGGCTACCAACTTGGGAGCAAAGAAGACAGTAGCGCGTATCGACAACTACGAATATCTTCTGCCTAAAAACAAAGAGTTCTTCCAAAAACTGGGAGTAGATTCATTGATCTATCCGGAAATGTTGGCTGCTAAAGAGATTGTATCTTCCATGCGTATGAGCTGGGTACGTCAATGGTGGGAGTTTTGCGGAGGAGCACTCGTGCTGATCGGTACAAAGATGCGTAAGAAAGCGGAAATTCTAAATATTCCCCTACATCAGTTAGGCGGTCCCACCATTCCATATCACGTAGTAGCCATCAAACGTGGAACGGAAACCATTATCCCGCGCGGAGACGATGTAATCAAACTAAATGATATTGTTTACTTCACCACTACCCGCAAATATATTCCTTATATACGTAAGATAGCCGGGAAAGAGGATTATGCCGACGTGCGTAATGTAATGATTATGGGTGGAAGCCGCATCGCTGTCCGTACCGCCCAATATGTGCCGGACTATATGCAAGTGAAAATCGTCGATAATGATATCAATCGTTGCAACCGACTGACCGAATTATTGGATGACAAGACGATGATTATCAACGGGGACGGCCGTGACATGGATCTTCTTATTGAAGAAGGGCTGAAAAACACAGAAGCCTTCGTTGCCCTGACCGGGAATTCCGAAACCAACATCCTTGCCTGTCTCGCCGCCAAACGCATGGGAGTGGAAAAGACTGTTGCGGAGGTGGAGAATATCGACTATATCGGTATGGCGGAAAGTCTCGACATCGGCACGGTTATCAATAAAAAAATGATCGCCGCCAGCCACATCTACCAGATGATGCTGGATGCTGATGTGTCTAATGTAAAATGCCTGACATTCGCCAATGCGGATGTTGCAGAGTTTACCGTTCCCCCCGGAGCTAAGATAACCAAGCATTTGATCAAAGACTTAGGGCTTCCGAAAGGAACTACCATCGGAGGTATGATCCGTAATGGAGAGGGAATACTGGTAACCGGTGATACGTTGGTTCAACCGGGTGACCACGTAGTGGTGTTCTGCCTGAGTATGATGATTAAGAAAATTGAGAAGTTCTTTAATTAAATTCTTTAATTAGATAGTAAGTATCAGGTAATTGTTATGATTAACTCGAAGATGATATTCCGGATTCTAGGCTTTCTGCTTCTGATAGAAACAGCCATGTTACTATGCTGCGGAGGTGTCTCGCTCTTCTATGAAGAAGGGGATTTAAAAAGTTTCCTAATCTCATCAGCTCTTTCTGCCGGTATAGGCGTTGTATTGCTCGCCATCGGCAAAGGGGCGGAAAAATCACTCAACCGACGTGACGGATATGTCATTGTCAGTGTGGCGTGGGTTACATTTTCCCTTTTCGGGATGTTACCTTATTATATAGGAGGATATATTCCCAATGTCGCCGACGCATTCTTCGAGACAATGTCCGGATTCAGCAGTACCGGTGCCACTATCTTGAACAATATCGAATCAATGCCTCACGGAATCCTATTCTGGCGTGCAATGACGCAATGGATAGGTGGTTTGGGAATTGTATTCTTCACCATTGCCGTTCTACCGATTTTCGGTGTGGGAGGTATCCAGGTATTTGCAGCGGAAGCCAGCGGACCAACGCATGACAAAGTGCATCCCCGTATTGGTGTCACCGCCAAATGGATATGGGGAATCTATGCCGGAATGACGGGAACTCTGATTATATTACTGACAGTGGGAGGCATGAGCATATTTGACAGTGTATGTCATGCTTTCACAACAACCAGTACAGGTGGCTTTTCCACCAAACAGGCCAGTATCGAGTATTACCATTCGCCTTATATAGATTATGTAATCTCTATTTTCATGTTCCTTTCAGGTATCAACTTTACGTTGCTACTGCTCATGTTCAATGGTAAAATAAAGAAGTTCATCCATGATGCGGAACTGAAATTCTATTTCCTATGCGTATCTTTCTTCACCATATTCATTGCAGTCTGGCTCTATCAGACTTCTCCGATGAGCGTGGAAGAAGCATTCCGCAAATCCCTCTTCCAAGTTATTTCACTACAGACTTCGACAGGATTCGCCACAGCCGACTATATGCTCTGGCCTTCTATTCTTTGGGGGTGTCTCCTTATCGTAATGATCATCGGAGCCTGCGCAGGCAGTACAACCGGAGGTATCAAATGTATCCGCATGGTGATCCTCTTCAAGGTAGTAAAAAATGAATTCAAACATATCCTGCATCCCAATGCCGTACTTCCGGTACGGGTGAACAAACAGGTTATCTCCCCTTCCATCCAATCTACAGTATTGGCTTTCACCTTTTTGTACGCGGTAATTTCTATCATCAGCATACTTATCATGATGGGGCTGGGAGTCGGTTTTCTGGAATCAATCGGAACGGTTATCTCAAGTATGGGTAATATGGGACCGGGACTCGGTACATGCGGCCCGGCCTTCTCATGGAGTGAATTGCCTGATGCCGCCAAATGGCTGCTTTCTTTTTTAATGCTGTTGGGGCGTCTGGAATTATTTACGGTATTATTGCTTTTCACTTCCGACTTTTGGAAGAAGAACTAAACAAAGATTGATATAAATCAACCGGAGTGCTAAAAAAACCTTTTTTGCCACCCCGACTTTGCAAAAAGTATAAATATTAGTTCTATATTTGCAGCCATTAAAAGAGAAAGATGAAACAAAGCTTAAAATTCGGACTACTTTTGGTACTGGCTTTGCTCATTCATTGCGCTACAGACGGGGCAATGGAAAACAATAGCAAAGCTTCCTCCCCGACTTATCGGCAGGAGAAGTGCTATGTGTCTCAGGACCGTCCGGTACATAATGCTTTGGAACGCCTTTACCATCTTTATTCCACCCAATCCTGCGATATGAATCATACGGACGTCGCACATGTTCCGGCAGATAAAAGTATACTGTTACTGATCACTTACTTTTGCGAACATTATAAATTCCAAAGTCCGCCTCCCTCATCTTCGCTTCACTCTTCCGAATATTTCTACGATCCTATCTCCTATTATATATATGGGTTAAGAAAGATTGTGGTTTAGCCGACGGTACAGTCGACACTTTCATTCGTCATCTCTTACAGTTGGTTTTATCCCCCAGAGGGTGGACAAACTAATTGTTTATTTCTATATAATATTCAATCTAAACAGCTATTGAATTATGAATTTTACATTTTTAGTTGTTGTTTTACTGACAGCGCTTGCTTTTGTCGGTGTGGTGATAGCTCTTTCACGCGCTATCTCTCCCCGTTCGTACAACGCACAAAAATTCGAGGCTTACGAATGTGGTATCCCGACACGTGGTAAATCATGGATGCAGTTCCGTGTGGGCTATTACCTGTTTGCCATCCTGTTCCTGATGTTCGACGTTGAAACAGCTTTTCTGTTTCCATGGGCAGTGGTCATGCAAGATTTAGGCCCGCAGGGACTTGTTAGTATTCTCTTCTTCTTTATTATCTTAGTTCTGGGCCTTGCGTATGCCTGGAGGAAAGGAGCTTTGGAATGGAAATAACCAAAAAGCCCAAAATAAAATCAATTCCTTATGAGGAGTTCATTGACAATGAATCATTGGAAAAGTTGGTCAAAGAGCTCAATGCCGGAGGGGCAAACATCGCTCTCGGAGTTCTTGACGACTTCATCAACTGGGGACGCAGCAATTCACTGTGGCCGCTTACTTTTGCAACCAGTTGTTGCGGTATCGAATTTATGGCACTTGGTGCCGCCCGTTATGATATGGCCCGCTTCGGGTTTGAAGTAGCCCGTGCCAGTCCGCGTCAGGCTGATATGATTATGGTATGTGGAACAATCACTAATAAGATGGCTCCGGTATTGAAACGACTGTACGATCAAATGCCCGATCCGAAGTATGTAATTGCTGTAGGCGGATGTGCTGTTAGCGGAGGTCCTTTCAAGAAATCCTATCATGTGGTGAATGGAGTAGACAAGATTCTCCCGGTCGATGTATACATTCCCGGATGCCCGCCACGTCCCGAAGCTTTCTATTATGGCATGATGCAATTGCAACGCAAAGTGAAAATAGAACGATTCTTTGGTGGAGTGAACAGAAAAGAGAAGAAGCCGGACTATTTAAATAATGAAGAATAAGGTATTAAAAAGGATTTATGCAAGAAATACAATTTATAGCCCCTGCAGCATTACACGACGAGATGTTGCGCTTGCGAAATGAGAAGCAGATGGACTTTCTCGAAAGCCTTACCGGTATGGACTGGGGAGTGGCAGATGAGAAAGACGCTCCGGAGAAGCTCCGTGGATTAGGCGTAGTCTATCATTTGGAATCTACCATTACGGGCGAACGGATAGCACTGAAAACTGCGACAACAAACCGCGAACAACCGGAAATCCCGTCTGTCAGCGATATATGGAAAATAGCCGACTTCTATGAACGGGAAGTTTTCGATTACTATGGTATCACCTTTATAGGTCATCCCGATATGCGCCGTCTTTACCTGCGCAATGACTGGGTAGGTCATCCGATGCGCAAAGACAATGATCCAGAAAAAGACAACCCGCTCTGCATGACCAATGAGGAGACGTTCGATACAACTCAAGAAATCGAGCTGAACCCTGACGGAACAATTAAAAACAAAGAAACCAGACTTTTCGGGGAAGAAGAATATGTGGTCAACATCGGTCCGCAGCACCCTGCTACACATGGTGTTATGCGTTTCCGTGTTTCACTAGAAGGTGAGATCATCCGTAAGATTGACGCCAACTGCGGTTATATCCATCGGGGTATCGAAAAGATGAATGAAAGCCTCACTTATCCGCAAACATTGGCCTTGACAGACCGTCTTGACTATCTGGGTGCGCATCAGAATCGTCACGCATTATGTATGTGTATTGAGAAAGCGATGGGGATCGAAGTAAGTGAACGTGTGCAATATATCCGCACGATCATGGACGAAATGCAACGTATTGATTCTCACTTGTTATTCTACTCCTGTCTGGCTATGGACTTAGGAGCCTTGACAGCTTTTTTCTATGGATTCCGCGACCGCGAAAAGATCCTTGATATCTTTGAAGAGACTTGTGGCGGACGTTTGATTATGAACTATAATACGATTGGCGGTGTACAGGCTGACCTTCATCCTAACTTCGTCAAACGAGTAAAAGAGTTCATTCCTTATTTAAGAGGAGTTATCCACGAATACCACGATATATTTACAGGCAATATCATTGCACAAAGCCGTATGAAAGGTGTCGGTATATTGAGTCGTGAAGATGCGATTTCTTTTGGTTGTACGGGAGGTACGGGCCGCGCTTCAGGATGGGCCTGCGATGTACGCAAACGAATGCCATACGGTGTATATGACAAAGTGGATTTCAAGGAAATCATTTATACGGAAGGCGACTGTTTTGCCCGTTATCTGGTACGTATGGACGAAATCATGGAAAGCCTGAATATCATCGAGCAATTGATAGACAATATTCCCGAAGGACCCTATCAGGAAAAGATGAAACCCATCATCCGCGTTCCCGAAGGAAGTTATTATGCCGCCGTGGAAGGAAGTCGCGGTGAGTTCGGTGTATTCCTCGAAAGCCAGGGTGACAAAACCCCTTATCGTCTCCACTACCGTTCTACCGGTTTGCCGCTTGTTGCAGCGATAGACACGATTTGTCGGGGAGCCAAGATAGCCGATTTGATCGCTATTGGCGGAACAATAGACTACGTAGTTCCGGATATAGACCGGTAATCACTAACCACTAAAACACTAAAAAATGTTCGACTTTAGTATAGTTACAAACTGGATACATGAGCTACTCCTCTCCGTCATGCCGGAAGGATTGGCCATCTTTATAGAATGTGTGGCTGTCGGTGTGTGCCTTGTTGCATTGTACGCCATCCTCGCCATCATCCTAATCTACATGGAACGTAAGGTTTGCGGTTTCTTCCAATGCCGTCTCGGTCCGAACCGTGTCGGTAAATGGGGTTCTATCCAAGTGGTATGCGACGTGCTGAAAATGCTGACAAAGGAAATCTTCATGCCGAAAGGCGCCGATCATTTCCTCTACAACCTTGCTCCATTTATGGTAATTATCGCTTCATTCCTCACTTTCGCCTGCATTCCTTTCAACAAGGGAGCGGCAATTCTGAATTTCAATGTAGGTGTATTCTTTCTACTGGCTGCTTCCAGTATCGGTGTGGTCGGTATTTTGCTCGCCGGATGGGGTAGTAACAATAAGTTCTCTCTGATTGGCGCCATGCGAAGCGGAGCGCAAATTATCAGTTATGAACTTTCCGTCGGCATGAGTATCATGACGATGGTAGTACTGATGGGAACCATGCAATTCTCTGAGATTGTGGAAGGACAAGCCAACGGATGGTTTATCTTCAAAGGACATATTCCTGCCGTGATTGCCTTTATCATCTACCTGATTGCCGGAAACGCTGAATGTAACCGTGGTCCGTTCGACCTTCCCGAAGCGGAAAGTGAGCTGACAGCCGGATACCACACCGAATATTCCGGTATGGGTTTCGGTTTCTTCTACTTGGCGGAATACCTGAATCTGTTTATCGTAGCCAGCGTTGCCGCCACTATCTTTTTAGGAGGATGGATGCCGTTGCACATTGTCGGGCTGGATGGATTCAATGCCGTGATGGATTACATTCCCGGTTTCATCTGGTTCTTCGGTAAGGCATTCTTTGTAGTATTCCTGCTGATGTGGATCAAATGGACTTTCCCACGTTTGCGTATCGACCAGATTCTGAATCTGGAATGGAAATATCTGGTTCCTATCTCTATGGTAAACCTATTATTAATGGCATGTTGCGTAGCCTTCGGCCTCCACTTTTGATTAGATTATGGAATATAAAGATAAAAAATATACGTATTTAGGTGGTCTGGTGCATGGCATCAGTACACTGGCAACGGGTATGAAAACCAGTATCAAGGTGTACTTCCGCAAGAAAGTGACCGAGCAATATCCCGAGAACCGTAAGGAACTGAAAATGTTTGACCGGTTTCGCGGAACACTGAACATGCCCCACAATGAAAATAATGAACATCGCTGCGTAGCTTGTGGATTGTGCCAGATGGCTTGTCCGAATGACACTATCAAAGTGACCGGTGAAACAATCGAAACGGAAGACGGCAAAAAGAAGAAAATTCTGGCAAAATACGAATATGACTTAGGATCTTGCATCTTCTGCCAACTTTGTGTGAATGCGTGTCCGCATGACGCCATCACATTCGACCAGAACTTCGAACACGCAGTATTCGACCGGACGAAGCTCGTCTTGCAACTGAACCGTCCCGGCAGTAAAGTAATAGAAAAGAAAAAAGAAGTATAGATATGGGATCAACACTTGAAACAGTAGTATTCTACTTTTTGGCAGCATTTATTATTGCTATGTCCATCATGACGGTGACTACCCAACGCATTGTCCGCTCGGCTACTTACCTGCTCTTCGTGCTTTTCGGCACAGCGGGTATCTACTTCTTGCTGGGCTACACCTTTCTGGGCTCTGTCCAGATTATGGTTTACGCCGGTGGTATCGTTGTGCTTTATGTATTCTCCATCCTGCTGACCAGTGGAGAAGGTGACCGTGCCGAAAGGCTGAAACGAAGCAGGTTTCTGGCAGGACTCTTTACAATGATTGCCGGTCTGGCGATAATCCTGTTTATCACGCTGAAGCATAACTTCATGCAGACAGCCAATCTTGCCCCGCAGGAGATAAACATCCATACGATCGGACACGCTTTGTTGAGTAGCGACAAGTACGGTTATGTACTGCCTTTCGAAGCAGTCAGTATCTTATTGCTGGCCTGTATCATCGGTGGAATCATGATCGCCCGCAAACGTTAATCATTAATCACTAAAAAACGAATCACTGATATGATACACATGGAATATTATCTGGTGGTCTCTACCATCATGATGTTTGCAGGAATCTATGGATTCTTTACCCGCCGCAATACGCTGGCTATCCTGATTTCCGTAGAGTTGATGCTAAACGCTACAGATATCAACTTTGCCGTGTTCAACCGTTTTATCTTTCCGGGAGGAATGGAGGGCTATTTCTTTGCATTGTTTTCCATCGCCATCTCGGCTGCGGAAACCGCAATAGCCATCGCGATTATGATTAACATTTACCGTAACCTCCGAAGCATCCAGGTACGCAATCTGGACGACTTGAAATGGTAAGTATAAGTAATAATAACTCAAGTAATTAAAATAAACTGTATGGAACTAACAATTCTAATACTCCTTCTTCCTTTTTTCTCCTTTCTCCTATTGGGAATCGGGGGAAAATGGATGTCACACCGGACGGCAGGTGCCATCGGTACGTTGGTACTGGGAGCGGTAGCAGTACTGTCTTACGTGACTGCTTTCCAATATTTCTCAGCCCCGCGACTGGAAGACGGAACATTTGCCACATTGATACCTTATAATTTTACGTGGCTACCTTTTACAGAGACGTTACATTTCGATTTGGGCATTCTGCTCGATCCTATATCCGTAATGATGCTGATTGTCATCTCTACCGTGTCGCTAATGGTACACATCTATTCCTTCGGTTACATGAAAGGCGAGATCGGTTTTCAACGTTATTACGCTTTCCTTTCCCTGTTCACCATGTCAATGCTGGGATTGGTAGTAGCTACAAACATTTTCCAGATGTATCTTTTCTGGGAGTTAGTGGGCGTAAGCTCTTATCTATTAATCGGATTCTACTATACAAAACCTGCTGCAATCTCCGCCTCCAAAAAAGCGTTTATTGTCACTCGTTTTGCAGACCTGGGCTTCCTCATCGGTATCTTGATTTACGGATATTACGGAGGAACGTTCGGTTTTACTCCGGATACGGTATCGCTGGTTAGCGGCGGAGCGGCTATGCTTCCATTAGCTCTCGGATTAATGTTCGTAGGTGGTGCCGGAAAGAGTGCGATGTTCCCGCTACATATCTGGTTGCCGGATGCAATGGAAGGTCCTACTCCTGTCAGCGCCTTGATTCATGCGGCTACGATGGTAGTTGCCGGAGTCTATCTGGTGGCACGTATGTTTCCGCTCTTCATCGAATATGCTCCGAATACGTTGCATATGGTTGCCTGGGTAGGTGCAATCACTGCCTTTTATGCAGCAAGTGTAGCCTGTGTACAATCGGATATCAAACGTGTACTCGCATTCTCTACTATCTCGCAGATTGGTTTTATGATGGTGGCTTTAGGGGTTTGTACATCAATGAATCCTCATGAAGGCGGTTTGGGATACATGGCATCCATGTTCCACCTTTTCACGCACGCCATGTTCAAGGCGCTGCTCTTTCTCGGTGCCGGTAGCATTATCCATGCGGTACACTCTAATGAGATGTCGGCTATGGGCGGATTACGCAAATATATGCCGATTACCCATTGGACATTCCTGATTGCTTGTCTCGCCATTGCGGGTATCCCCCCATTCTCGGGTTTCTTCTCGAAAGATGAGATTCTGGCAGCTTGCTTCCAATACAGCTCTGTAATGGGTTGGGTGATGACGGTAATCGCCGCTATGACCGCTTTCTATATGTTCCGCCTTTACTACGGTATCTTCTGGGGAAAAGAGAACAAAGAACTTCATGCGCATCACACTCCCCATGAAAGTCCGTTGGCTATGACTTTCCCATTGATGTTTCTGGCGGCAGTGACTTGTGGAGCCGGATTTATTCCTTTCGGACACTTTATCAGTTCCAACGGTGAATCCTACTCCATTCATCTTGACCCGTCAGTGGCTATCACAAGTGTTGTTATCGCGATTATTTCCATTGCCATCGCGACCTGGATGTATAAGAACGCCAAACAGCCTGTCGCCGATTCGCTGGCTCAACAGTTCAAGGGATTGCATAAGGCTGCCTATCACCGTTTCTATATTGACGAGATATACCAGTTCATTACGCATAAGATTATTTTCCGTTGCATCTCTACTCCTATCGCATGGTGGGACCGTCATGTCGTAGACGGATTCTTCGACTTCCTGGCATGGGCGACAAATGCGACAAGCGATGAGATTCGCGGTCTACAGAGCGGTCAGGTACAACAATATGCGTATGTGTTCCTTTGCGGTGCACTGGCACTTATTCTTCTGCTGGTTCTCTAAACAAGTAATAGTAAATCTTTAAACAGTAAATCATAAAGATGAATTTCTTATCAATATTCGTACTTATCCCCCTCCTGATGTTGGCCGGACTTTGGGCGGCACGAGGAATTAAAGCTATCCGGGGGGTTATGGTTACGGGCGCATCAGCGCTTCTGATAGCCTCTGTCGTACTTACATTCATGTATTTGGGAGAGCGTAGCGCCGGAAACACGGCGGAAATGCTTTTCCGTGCAGACACACTATGGTACGCACCGCTTCATATCTCCTACTCGGTAGGCGTAGACGGCATCTCGGTAGCTATGCTGTTACTGTCCGCCATTATCGTATTTACCGGCACATTCGCTTCCTGGCGTTTGCAACCGTTGACCAAAGAATATTTCCTTTGGTTCACGCTGTTGGCGATGGGAGTGTTCGGATTCTTTATATCCGTAGACCTGTTCACCATGTTTATGTTCTACGAAATAGCCTTGATACCTATGTATCTGCTGATTGGCGTATGGGGTTCGGGACGTAAGGAATATGCAGCGATGAAGCTGACACTTATGCTGATGGGTGGTTCCGCTTTCCTACTGATCGGTATTCTCGGAATCTATTTCGGTGCAGGAGCCACTACCATGAACCTTCTTGAAATCGCACAGTTGCACAACATACCTTTTGCACAACAATGTATCTGGTTCCCGCTGACATTTCTCGGTTTCGGTGTGCTAGGCGCTCTTTTCCCCTTCCATACATGGAGTCCCGACGGTCATGCCTCCGCTCCGACAGCAGTTTCCATGCTTCATGCCGGAGTGCTGATGAAATTAGGAGGTTATGGTTGTTTCCGTATCGCCATGTATCTAATGCCGGAAGCCGCTAACGAACTTTCCTGGATATTCCTGATACTGACCGGTATCTCTGTCGTTTACGGAGCTTTCTCCGCTTGTGTACAGACTGATTTGAAATATATCAACGCATACTCTTCCGTATCCCATTGCGGATTAGTTCTTTTCGCAATCCTCATGCTGAACCAGACAGCAGCCACAGGCGCTATCCTCCAAATGTTGTCGCACGGACTGATGACAGCATTGTTCTTTGCGCTTATCGGTATGATTTACGGACGTACCCACACCCGTGACGTACGCGAGCTTGCCGGTTTGATGAAGATCATGCCTTTCCTGAGTGTATGTTATGTCATTGCCGGCCTTGCCAATCTCGGTCTGCCGGGATTGAGCGGTTTTATTGCCGAGATGACCATCTTTGTTGGATCTTTCCAAGACAATGATGTATTCCACCGCACACTGACCATTATAGCCTGCTCCTCCATCGTGATTACAGCAGTCTATATCTTGCGTCTGGTAGGTAAGATTCTGTACGGGACCTGTACCAACAAGCATCACCTCGAACTGACCGATGCAACTTGGGACGAGCGTGTAGCCGTTATCTGCCTCATCGTTTGTGTAGCCGGACTGGGTATGGCTCCTTTCTGGGTAAGCCACATGATTGGTGAAAGTGTATTGCCCGTTGTCTCACAACTGATACCCTAGCTCTTTAATTTTTAATCTCTAATTTAATTGATAAAGATGGATTATTCACAATTTCTACATATGCGAGAAGAGCTGTCGCTCGTAGTAGTTCTGTTGCTACTGTTTCTAGCCGACCTCTTCATGAGCCCGGATGCGCACAAGAACGATGGAAAGGCACGACTGAATACAATGTTTCCCGTCATTCTGATGGCTATCCATACGGCTATCAACCTGATACCGGGTACCACTGCCGACATTTTCGGCGGTATGTACCACTATGTGCCCATGCATACAGTCATTAAGTCAATCCTGAACGTAGGTACATTAATCGTCTTTCTGATGGCGCACGAATGGATGAAGCGTGAAGACACTTCATTCAAGCAAGGAGAGTTCTATGTACTCACTCTCTCTACTCTGTTCGGTATGTATCTCATGATTTCCGCCGGACACTTCCTGATGTTCTTCATCGGACTGGAGACTGCTTCCGTTCCGATGGCAGCTTTGATTGCCTTCGATAAATACCGTCACAACTCCGCTGAAGCAGGAGCCAAGTATATTCTTACCGCACTCTTCTCCAGCGCATTGTTGCTGTTCGGTTTGTCTATGATTTACGGTTCTGCCGGAACCTTGTATTTCGATGACCTTCCCGCCCATATTGACGGAAACCCGTTACAGATTATGGCATTTGTATTCTTCTTTACGGGTATGGCATTCAAGTTATCGCTCGTTCCGTTCCATCTTTGGACGGCAGACGTTTACGAAGGAGCCCCGAGTACGGTCACCGCTTACTTGAGTGTTGTATCCAAAGGATCGGCGGCATTTGTATTGCTGACTATCCTCATCAAGGTATTTGCTCCTATGATAAACGATTGGCAGGAAGTGCTCTATTGGGTAACGATAGCTTCCATCACCATCGCGAATATATTCGCTATCCGCCAACAGAACCTGAAACGTCTGATGGCATTCTCCAGTATCTCGCAGGCAGGATATATCATGCTTGGTGTAATCGGTGGCACGGCACAGGGAATGACAGCCCTAGTATATTATGTACTTGTGTATGCAGCTGCCAATCTCGGTGTATTTGCCGTAATCACTATTGTGGCATTGCGCAGCCAGAAGTTCACCCTCGAAGATTATGCCGGACTTTATAAAACGAATCCGAAGATCGCCCTCCTGATGACCCTTTCTTTGTTCTCATTAGCAGGCATTCCTCCATTTGCCGGATTCTTCTCCAAGTTTTTTATCTTCATGGCGGCCTTCGATGCAGGTTTCCATTTGTTGGTGTTTATAGCATTGGTCAATACAGTAATTTCACTGTATTACTACCTGCTGATCGTGAAAGCGATGTATATCACCCCGTCCGAAAACCCGATTCCGACTTTCCGCAGTGACCGATGCACAAAGTGGGGACTGGCACTCTGTACGTTGGGCATCATCGGACTAGGTATCGCAAGCGTTGTATACCAGTCTATCGACAAACTGGCATTTGGAATCTAAACAAAAAAGCGTATGTCACTTTAAAGTGGCATACGCTTTTTTGTTTAGATTTGTAGTTTTTCACTGAAGACTTTCTTCCGTCATGACCACTCCAGGAATCGTAAACCAGAAACGCGATCCCTTACCTTTTTCGGAATCAACGCCAATATGTCCACCTAATTGTTCCACAATACTTTGGCAAATAGAAAGTCCTAATCCCGTGCCATGCACAAAAGAATCAAGCTTTACAAAACGCTCAAAGATGTGCGGTAATTGTTTCTTCTCTATTCCTATCCCCGTGTCCTGAACATAGAATTCCAATCCTTCATCTTTCAGCACATATCCCACACGGATATTGCCCTCTGAAGTAAACTTAATCGCATTGTTCACAAAATTGGATATCACCTGATATATACGGTTACGGTCACTAGTAATATGGCAAATAGAAAAATTTGGTTCGAATACTAACTTTACATTCTCTTTCGTTTTCATCTGCATAGAACGGACCAGATCTTCACACAGCAGATTCACATCCACATCTCCATGCGAAAATTCAAATGTCCCTGCCTCAATTTTGGAAAGGTCGAGAATATCTGATATTAACTGTAACAGCAAATCATTATTTTCCCGCACGATCTTCATATACTCTCTCCGTTCTTCTATATCCGCAGTTTCCACCAATAAATCGGAAAAGCCTACGATAGCATTCAGAGGCGTACGGATTTCATGGCTCATATTGGCAAGGAAAGCACTTTTCAAACGATCCATCATCTCCGCCTTATCACGTGCATGAATCAGTTCAGCCTCCGTCTCTTTCAGTTTCGTTATATCATAATTGATACCAATGATTTCGATTTCACCCTCTTCCGGTTTATATTGGGTTACCATCACATTCGTATTTACCCAGTTCCACTCATTTTCCGTTCCGGGACGAAGAATACGCATTTCCCCTTGAAAATGTTTTCTTTTCCCGACTTTGACTTCTTTATAGAAATCAAGCAGACCTTTGCGGTCTTCCGGATGCATTTTACGATAGACTCCTACTACATCACTTAATGCAATGTCTTCCTCTTCCCCCATATTTTTATACCATTGCTTGATGGCATATCCCTTCCGATTCAGAAGATTTAATTTCGCATAACCAACTTTTGCAAAATCGGATATCATCAAAAAGAAATTTTCAAAATCACGAATACGGTTCATTGCATCAATACGTTCCGTATTATCAATACTAATCAGAATATACCCGATAAACTCTCCCTCTCTATCGTACAGTTTAGTTACTTTCGAATACAGTTCTATAACATTAGAACGCATGGTACGATAATATCCTTTAATCTGGTCGAAAGAATAATTAAGTCGGAAATCCACTAAATCCTCATTTCGTACACGATCACGAATCGTTTGCGGCACGTTCGGATTTTCAAAGAAGTTAATACCTATTACATCCTCTTTATTGGCAATTCCGAATATTTCCAAATTCTTATTGTTCAGATCAAGCAGATATCCATCCTTATCATAGATCTCTACTCCTGCCGGAATATTAGCAAATATATTTTTAAAAAGTTTCTCACTACGGTCCAATGCACGATTAGCCTCTACAGCCTCAGTTGAGTCCGTAAACAATCCTACCACCTCATCTTTCTCCGGTGAATACACAATCCAGTGAGTGTACAATCCCGTTTGAGGAAAATACTCATCCTTTTCTTTATAAGACTTACCATCAAGCACTTCAAGGATAAAATCCATTTTCTCTGAATGATCGGAAAACAAATCCGAAGCCAACACACCTACATATTGTTCCAAAGGTTTGCCAAAGAAATGGGCACTGATCTGGTTAGCGTCCGTTATCCGATAATCATAAGGCTTGTTGTTCTCGTCACGAAGAACAGACATACGTATATACCCCATTGGCATAAAATGGAAAAGATTACGTAAGAAAGACTGTTCATAAGTTACTTTATCTTTTGCTATGCGTAGTTCAATACAAATGCTTATAATATTTCCCAACGAAGAGAACCATTGAAAATCCTCATTACTCCAGTTACGATAACTATCTATCAATTCAATACCCATTCCTCCCCATACATGATCCCCAGCCATCAAAGGCGTTACCATGAATGAATAGACTCCCCGTTCAGCAAATTCTCGTCGCATTTCCGATACTTCTTCCGGTAGTTGTTTCAACGAATTCAAAACGATAGCTTTGCCAGACAAAATCTGCTGATTCCACCATTCCGACCGATCGACCGGTATGTCTTGCCAACATTGTTTTTCTGTCGACATCCCTTCGGAAACGACCTCATACGTGCAACTGCGATAAGTGTGTTCTTTATTGTACTCGAAAATATAGACACGTCCTTTTCCATTATAAAGATTCAGTATATCCTTTAAAATCTCTGTTACACATTCTTCAACTCTTTCATCCCGAAGAAAACGATATAAAGACTGCGAAATGTAGTTCTGACGGAGAAGCAAGTCATTCACACGTTTCAGAGCTTTCTTCTGTTCTATTTGTTCAGGAGCCTCCACGCGTTGAATCACTCCAAAAGATTTGTCTCCCCCATTAGTCCCCGTTCCTTTCTCACGGGAAGCCAAACGGGTATGCAACCAGACTTCGCCATATTTCGAATAGATGGGAAAGGTCTGTTCGTAAAAATCCTTATGGATAGAACTATTTGCCCGGAACTCATGTGCAATCTGACAACGATAATCTTCACGCACCAAGTTCAGAAAATCAGAAAATGAGATAGTATCTCCATCCAAATCCAAAAGATCACAAAGAAAGTCGGAACAAAGATAATATCCTCCCGTCAAATCCGCTTCCCACCATCCGACTTGAGCCAAAGAAGCCATTTTGCGATACCGCTCGTAATCTGTATGCATAATATTGATTTTTAAAGACACAAATATAAAAAAATACATTACAAACAGCTATTTACAACTCAAAATTCAAGGCTGTATAAACAAAATCGTTGACAAACAGAACAATAAATGCGTACGTCGGTATCGACGCACGCATCAAACAATTGAAAAACCTCTTTAATCTTTTATTAATTCAAAGTCGGAAAAGAATAGTTTGTCCAAGCAAAAACGGAAGTGTTTGCACCGGCATTAGAGGCCGATGGATTAGTCAGTGTGATAGTTCCCTGCCCAACGACATTCTTATCGGGATTTGTTTTATCAACATAATCCACCACTTTTTCGTTTGTATATGAGAAAGAAGAAGTCGTAATATTGATAGTCACGGTGCCTCCCCCTTTTGAGTCGGTAGCGTCAACCAGGTCTTTCGCTTTCAGTGCATCAGCCGAAGTAGAAGCTACCAATGTATTCTTGATAGTAGCAGTCGCGCCACGACGTACCTTGATTACATCGTCCATTGCATTCTTCTGTCCGGTAGTCGTATTTCCATCTACCGTGTTATTGATAATCGTCATTCCGTCTATGATAAAATCAGACTGTCCCACATGGTCTACTCCGTTTCCATCCAGATTACCATCAGCCTCAACTCCACGCGGATCTTCTTCCGTGCTGGTATACCCGTCTTCCCAGATACCATAACAATTACTCAATGTGCCCTTATATCCTTGAGTGAAATCGAACATATCATCATCCGGATTGACAGCCAGCAGATTAGTCACATTTACTGTTCCACCGAAGAATTCGATAGCGTCATCGGCACTTTCCAACACATAAACGTTTTGGATTTTCGTCCCGTTACCCACACCATTCAAAGTCAGCCCGTTGTGCTCAATATCAGCCGTATTACGTGCACCGGCATAGAGGATATTCACATAAGTCAGCGCACCGGAATTGTCGGCTCTGTCACTACCACCGTATTTGTAAGCATTGTTAATCTCCGCATTGGCTGTATTAGTACCCTCTGCTCCCGCACCGGAAATAGGAGCTTTACCATTAAGGATAATTCCTCCCCAGTCACCGGCTTTCTTTGTCGCTTCTCCAGAAGTAAATGTGACAGGTTGTGAAGACGTACCGTTAGCATAAAGTTTTCCACCCTGTGCTACAAGAATATAGCTACTGAAACCTTTAGTCGCTTTAATCGTTGTTCCGGCAGGAATAGTCAGTTCGCCTCCATTTTCGATAATCACCGTTCCACCCAGAATGTATTCCCCTTCTTCCAACGTTTGTTTACCGGTCAGGTTTCCCATCAATGTTTTACCGTCGGCAGCTAGAATAGAAGCCCCGTCGGAAGTATCATTCCCGTCATCATCACTACCACAAGAAGTTAAAGTCAAAGTTGTTGTGATAGCAGCCATTGCCATCATACTTAAGAATAATCTTTTCATCTTTTTAGCGTTTAATTGATAATATTTCTGTTTATATAGGGCTTAGAATGTACACGACACTCCCAAGCTCACGTTAATTCCTTTTTTATAGTCGCCCAATATCACTTTCTGACCGCTACCGTTCGCCTTACGGCTCAGTTGATAGGAGGGATTAAGCAAGTTGCGTGCTTTAAGAGTAAGGGCAATATGTTTACCTAACTTCGCTTGCGATACGAAGTCGAGCGTAGCCACTCCCTCTTCCATCACATCCTGAAACCCTTGTGTACCGATAGTGTACACTTTTTCTCCCACATATCCGAGGACCAATGTATTGGTAAATGAATATCCGGCTGAAACATAGGTGTGTGACAGATCGAAGTTGGCAATCCAAGGAGCCGCCCCTTCCAGTTGCGAGCCATCCGTATCGGTAGCGGCAATATCGGGGTCGTTCACTTTGGCATTCGTGTAGATATACGATCCGTTCAATCCTGCCGTCAGGCGGTTCATACCGTTGTTGGCTGTCGGGCGTGAGAATATTTTTTTGCGTATCTCCAGTTCAATCCCCGTCACAGTAGCCTGGTCGGCTACGTTTTCGTATGAAAGGAAACCTCCGGCACTTGGCGTTTCGATACGCGAAATAGGATTCTTTATCATTTTGTAGAAAGCAGTAACAGAGATCAATTCGGTTGATGTAGGGTTGAAATCCCATTTCAAGTCTATGTTGTAATTGTCCGACGGTTTCAGATTTGCGTTACCCTGACTCTTAAAGTTGACACCCACATAGCGGTAAGGTGAGATTTCCTTCGACTGAGGCAAAGTATATGTCTTGCTCAATCCAAGCCGCAAGGCGTTCTTATCATTCAGCCTATACCTCATGTTCAAACTCGGAAGGAAGTAGTTTTTCCGGATATTGTTCTTGCCTTTGGAGTTTCCTTTATCCACATTGTAGTCTACGGTCATATCCACATTATCATACTTCAAACCGAGATTGATCACCCAATGCCGGGTGAACTGATAGACCGCTTCCGCATACACCGAATGTATGTTCTTCTTCACCGTATATTTATCCACCGCATTGTCCAGCGTGAAACGGTCGTTGAAATGAGCCGCAGAATAAAAGTCATCCAATGAAATATCGTCCACCGAAGTAAATGAAGGACCATTCAAGGTAATCATATTGTATTCCGTCTGTTTGAAATCATCGTTAATGATACGTCCGGTGTATCCGAACCGAAGTCTGGAGATTTCTTCCCAATCGTCTTTCAAGCGATAAACCACTCCGGCACGAAGATTCAGATCATTCTCCGTCAGAGAAGAAAAAGTACGGAACTGTGTATTACCTCCTACCAATCCGTATCCGGTTTCATTCCGGGTTATCTGGTTGATACGGCGATCCGGCTCATATCCGCGCACCATATTATAAGAGGCTCCTGCGTTAACGCTCAGCCGGTCTGTCAATCCCCAGTTCGTCATGATCTGGTTGACTAATAACAGATTGTCGTTCACCTGCTGACGATGGGTCATTCCCAGATTACCGTAATCATCACTGAAAGTAGCGTCTTTCCCTTCGTAGTTTCCCACCGACTGTACATTGCTATGTACCATCATGAAGTTGTAAGACAAATGATGACGATTGTGCATATCATAATCTACATTAGCCAATGCCAACTGACTGATATTCGTTGTTGACTTATGTCCGTTCAGATCTTTGTATATAGTACCGCCCGTATTTGTATTACGTATGATTTCATCCGTATATCGATAATCAACGGAATGTCCCACAGTGGCAAAGAACGAAAGAGCATCCCGTTGCCGACCTACATAAAACTTCTTTCCGCCTGCGATATTATAACTGCGGTCCATCTGGAAGTTTTGCGCCGACGGGGCGAGTTTGTTCTTAAAGCCCCACACATCCGTGCCCGGTTCCATCCGATTGGCAAATCCCAGCAGATTCACTCCATCCGGTTGGAAGAAATCAGAGGAAAGGGTCTGTGTATTCACACCGGCCGATACACTGGCGCTAATGTAACCGTCACCTACCAGTTCTTTGGACGAGATATCAATATTTGCGCCCCCTACATCGCCTCCGTTCCCGGCAGTAAATGCTTTGTTGACTCCTACGGACTGTATAAGGTCGGTTCCGAAAAAATCAAGAGAGATATTCTTGTATTCCGGGTCTTCCTACGGCACAGGGAAACCATTGAACGTAGTAGTATTATAGCGGTCACCCAATCCACGTACGAATACGTTCTTCACACCGTCCTGCTTGGAAATTCCGGTGACTTTCGTCACAGCTCCTTCCGCATCCGAAACTCCTTTGCGTGAAAGTTCCTTCACACTGACTGACTGCACGGCAATGACCGCCTTTTGCTGTTCCAGCAAAGCCATATTCTCATTTTCCCGGTTCTTTTTCGCCACAACAACCACATCCGACAGTTCTTGCGCATCCGTCTCCATCTCCAGATTCAGAATGACCAGATTCCCATTCTCTACGCGGACCTTCCGACGTACTTCAGTCTTATATCCTACGTATTTGATTTCGATATCATACATACCCTCCAACACTCCCACACCGTTTAGCTCAAAATTACCGTTCATATCGGTAACCGCTCCGGCCTGGGTTCCAAGCAAGCGTATCGTCGCACCTATCAAAGGCTCTTTGGATAACTTGTCCTTTACAGCTTTGGCAGCCAATGCAGGAAGTACACACAGCAGACAAAAGAAGGCCACCACTGAAAATCGGATAAGAAATAGCTTTTTCATCTACCTTTACTCTACGTTTTTGATTACGTCGGCAAAGGTAGATGGGCTGTATTACAAGATTGAGACAAAGAAAATACAATCAATTGAAAGAGTCATTGCAATGTTATTACACTGCAATATCCTCTATCAGTTTTCTATCTTTACTCCTATCCGGCGCAAGTCCGCTCCCGACGGATTTTGGAAGACACGCAAGTCGAATTCCGGAATAATGGCAAGCACATGATCGAAAACATCCGCCTGTATGCCTTCATACGGAATCCAGTCCTTAGAAGCGGAAAAGAAATAAAGTTCCATCGGAATACCTGTTTCGGTAGGTTGAAGCTGGCGTACCATGCACGTCAAGTCTTGATTGACGGTAGGCAGGCTCTTCAGATAATTCGTAAGATAGGCACGAAAGACGCCCAAGTTAGTCTGGCGACGCCCGTTCACCAATACGGAGTTGTCAATATGATGCTCTTTGTTATACTCCTTCACGACCTTCTCCGTTGCCTCCACATACTCCTTCAACAATTGGATTTTACGATACTTCGCCAACATCTCCGGTGTACAGAAACGAACGCTGGTCATGTCGATATTAATGGAACGCTTCACACGCCGTCCACCGGATTCCCGCATCCCCTGCCAGTTTTGGAAAGAATCACTGACCAGCAGATAAGGCGGTATCGTCGTAATCGTATTATCCCAGTTACGCACTTTTACCGTATTCAAAGTCACTTCTATCACAGTTCCGTCGGCGCCATATTTCGGCATAGCAATCCAGTCGCCTACTTTCAGCATATTATTGGCAGAAAGCTGAATACCAGAAACAAAACCCATAATACTATCCTTGAACACCAACATCAGGATAGCGGCCGAAGCTCCCAATCCGGTAAGCAACACCATCGGACTCTGCTTAATCAGAATACTTACGATAATAATGGCCCCGACAAAGAAAAGAACGACTTGAGCAGTCTGCAACAACCCCTTCAGAGGCTTGTCCTTATATTGCTCCTTTTCACTGTAAACATGATATACCGCCGACAGAAAGACACTGATGAAACGGAGGAAAACCGCCAAGATATAAATAAGGCAAAGCCGTCGCAGGAAATCGAGCAAGTTGGAGTCGGCATGTTCCGGAAAAGCGATGGGAATAGCAAGGTAAATCAATATCGGAGCTACCATCCGGCTGACGTGAACCATCACCTTATGGTCGAACACTATGTCGTCCCAAGTAGCTTTGGTCTGTTTCACCAATTTCGCTACCGTACGCAAAATGATCTTACGGCAAATCAGATTAGCTAATAAGGCCACACCAATAATCAGCAACAAAATGACAAAGTTGTCCACCTTATCCGCCAAAGCCTCATCCATTCCTGCCGAAAGCAATGCATGGTTCACTTCCTGAATCACTACATCAGTCACCTCCTGCGTTCCGCCATTGGCCAACTCAACTGTCACGGTATCAACTATTTCTTTTACTTCTTTCATGAGTAATCTTCTCTCTATTCTTCTTTCTTGTTCTTATTTCCCTCGTTCCAAGTATTCACGAATATCCTGTCGCAGCCAGTCGTAGTGGAAAAGCCGCTTATAGGCTACATTCTTCTTCAACATGATTTCCACATTTACCTGACTGTTCTGATAACAAGTCAATTCGTTCTTAAATTGTTCATTATGTTCGGCAAGTCGCTTGATTTCCTGTTCCCGTTCCCGGCGCAATACCGTACAAACCGGAATCAGAAGTTTCATCACCACATTATCCATCACGTGGTGTCCCTGCATATACAGATAGGTATTTTCCGGAAATAGCCCCAACTCTCTCAGATCTGTTCCTAAGGCATTTACTTGATTCATGCTGCGGGAAAAACGTTTCTTCAGTTCCGACAATTTCTGATTTACCCGTTGCTGCAATGATTCAAGACTCTTTTCCGGGTGTCTGAGATTTATCTCACGCAGAGAAGTATAGGCATGAAAATCATACATCGGAAAGGTGTAAGTATCCCGTTGGCGATAGAACCACACGTTCCATAAGAAAAGCGGATATACGATTTCAGAGTATCTTTTCAGGTAAGCATTGAAGTCCATCACAAAACGGTCGTTCAACGTAGCCTGCACACATACCTCATGAAGGCTTTCGGCAAAGCAATGATAGTTTTCAATGGCGTATGTATAGGTCTGGAAGATATATTTGTTGCGGTTGATTTTACGGGAAGTATTGGTTGCGCCCTGCAACAGGAAATCATAATCGCTGTCCACACAGGCAATCAGGCTTCTTCCCAGTTCCGCGGTATTCAACGTATTCATCAAGACCATCTTCTTCCCTTTAGCCAATGAAGTAGTAGAAGGAAGCATTACCTGGAAATAGTGTTCGTCATCTTCAAATTCTTCGAGCAACGTACGCCAGAAAGCAATGTCATCATAGCTTTCCACATAAGCTATGATACGCCGACGGGCCTTCTTTGAATAAAGCTTATGAGCGGCATTGAAATAAGAAGATGTCAGATTATCTCGTAGTGAAGTTGCCATTATTATATAATGTTGAAATATCACTTACTTCCGTCACTGCATCCAGCCAGCCCTCCATAATGACGGCCGGCGAATGGGTAGTCAGGATGATCTGTACATTCGGATTCAACTCACGTATCATGGCAATCAACTTCTGTTGCCATTCAATGTGGAGAGAGGCTTCCGGCTCATCCATAAACAGTACGCAATGGCTGTTGTCCTGCACAAGCACGGTCAACAGAATGACTAGCATTTGCTTCTCACCGGAAGAAAGTTTGTAAGGAAACAACAGTTCTCCATCCTGATAGAAAGCAATATCATTCCGTTTACGGTCTATTTTCTTGCGTGTATAACTGAACAGTTCGTCAATCATATCTTGAAAACGACGCTTGGCTATGGACAAAGTAGCTGCTTTGACCCGTACTTTCTCGTCATTATCGGAGAGCATTTCAATCATCTTGTTACCTATATTGACCTGATAATCAAGATAGCGGCGTTGCAACAGATAAAGCTGCCAATCCAATTCGGACTTCACGTTCTTATCGGCCATGCGAGCAGTAAAGTCACCCATAATCAGAGGACGGTCGTAACTCCGGATCACATCGTATGGGATATAGGTCGCCTGAGGATTGTCGAAGAAAAGACGAACACCGTTCTTCTCGTCACTTTTCATTTCACCGGAGAGTTCTTCAAGATATCCTACCGAACGGTTCAAGATGGTAGTTTTTCCTACTCCGTTAATACCGGAAAGGATATTCACATCGGGACGCAAATCCCATCCTATATTAAAACGCTCCCAGAGTCCATGAATTTCGATACGACGGATATAGTTGGCCTGTTGTTCCATAATATTCAATTTTATTCAAGGCAAATATAAACAAATCATACGACAAATTAGCTACCTTTGCAGCAGTTTTCAATAAAGGTAACAATTAAAAAGGCGTATACACACTTATGAAGAATAACAAGAATCTGCAAGGTCATCTGTTTGCACTTACGGCAAACGTCATGTGGGGGCTGATGTCTCCTATCGGTAAATCAGCGCTTCAGGAATTCTCCGCAATATCCGTCACCACTTTTCGGATGGTGGGAGCGGCGGCGGCTTTTTGGATACTTTCCATTTTCTGCAAACAGGAACACGTGAATCATCAGGATATGCTGAAGATATTCTTCGCTTCACTATTTGCTTTGGTGTTCAATCAGGGAGTATTCATTTTCGGCCTTTCAATGACTTCACCCATCGACGCTTCCATCGTAACCACTACTTTACCGATTGTCACTATGATCGTAGCGGCTATTTATCTGAAAGAACCGATTACCAATAAAAAGGTACTGGGTATTTTCGTCGGCGCTATGGGAGCGCTTATCCTCATTATGAGCAGCCAAGCGGGAAACAACGGAAACGGAAGCTTAATCGGCGACCTGCTTTGTTTGGTGGCACAGATCAGTTTCTCCATCTACTTAACCGTATTCAAGGGATTATCCCAGCAATATTCGGCAGTCACTATCAATAAGTGGATGTTCGTTTACGCTTCGATGTGTTACATACCGTTCTCTTATCACGACATTTCCATCATTCAATGGGGGGCAGTCTCCACAATCGCCATCATAGAGGTTCTTTACGTAGTATTGGGAGGCAGTTTCCTTGCCTATCTCTGCATCATGACCGCACAGAAACTACTCCGTCCCACCGTTGTCAGTATGTATAACTATATGCAGCCGATTGTAGCTACAATCGCTGCCATCATCATGGGGATAGGAAGCTTCGGCTGGCAGAAAGGACTGGCTATCGCACTCGTGTTCTTGGGAGTATATATCGTGACACAGAGCAAATCAAGAGCCGACTTCGAAAAGATAGGAAAAGAACTGTAATCTGTGGTGAACTACATCTTTAAGTCCTCAAAATAAGTGTCCAGCAAACTTTTGGCGGCTATGAATGAAGTAAGATTACCACTTAATACTTGTTGTTCCTTCTTTTGAAGCATGGCTTCAATCTTCGGATTATGGTAGAAACTGTCGCGAAGCTGTTCATTGATACTTTCATACATCCAGTATTTGCTCTGCTCGTTACGGCGATATTCAAAATAGCCATTTTCTTTTACAAAGCAAATGTACTCATAAACCATATCCCATACTTCCTTAACGCCTATATTGTAAAAACCGGAATAAGTCAGAACCTTTGGTGTCCATCCGGATTCGGGCGCAGGAAACAGATGCAGCGCATTACGGAACTGAGTGGCAGCCAGCTTGGCACGTTCCAGATTATCTCCGTCGGCTTTATTAATCACAATGCCGTCCGCCATCTCCATAATGCCACGCTTGATACCTTGCAATTCATCTCCTGTTCCCGCCAACTGAATCAACAGGAAGAAATCGACCATCGAATGGACAGCCGTCTCGCTCTGTCCCACTCCCACGGTCTCCACAAAGATTTTATCAAATCCGGCCGCCTCGCAAAGAATAATCGTTTCACGCGTCTTACGTGCCACTCCTCCCAATGAACCGGCCGACGGGCTGGGACGGATAAATGATTTAGGATGTACGGAAAGCTGTTCCATACGGGTTTTATCTCCCAAAATGCTTCCTTTGCTACGCTCACTACTCGGGTCAATTGCCAGCACGGCCAACTTACCGCCTTTTTCGAGCACGTGCAGGCCGAAGACATCAATCGAAGTACTCTTTCCTGCACCGGGAACACCGCTGATACCTACCCGGATCGAATTGCCGGAATAGGGAAGACACTTCTCTATCACCTCTTGGGCAACGGACTGATGTTCGGGTTTCACACTTTCAACTAACGTCACAGCCTGACTTAGTATAGTAACATCACCTTTTGTAATGCCGTCCACAAACTCAGCCACCGAGAGCTGGCGTTTCTTAGGCTTCCGTTTCAGATAAGGGTTCACCGACGAGGGCTGTTCAATGCCTTTATTGACAACAAGCCCCTTATATTCTTCACTATTCTCAGGATGTTCCATAGCGATAGGATTTAACGTTTGATATTGATTTCAACTTTCGGGCGCAACGGGTCATTTGTTATCATCAAGATACGCAAGTGGTGTTTCTTATTACCCACATCACGCTTACGAATAGTCACTTTCAACTTCGTCATTCCATCCGGAGGAAGTACCGTTTTTTTCAAACTGACTCCGACCGATGAGTTGAATACCTGCAACTTACTAATTACCAATGGAGTTTTTCCGGCATTAGCGATCAGGATATCATGACTGGCTTTCTTCTTCTTTATCAACGGCACGCTAAGATCGATGTCCGTTTCCGAGATTCGTATAGCAGGCGCATTCAAAGAATCATTCGCTGTCATACGCGAGAAGTCGGGAAGAAGAATAGCCGAAACCGGTATTTCATTATCTTCGCTCACCTTATCACCGGAAAAACGGGAAAGGTAAACGGATGTCTGCGTCAATCCGTAGTCTTTCAACTGGTTGGCATCCAACGTCAGTTTCACAGTGCCTTTTTTACCTTTCAGCAGAACCTTAGGCTCCGCTTCCATTTTAAGGTAAGGAGGCAGATGCATCAACACCGGTTCGTACGGACGGTCGGATAGGTTCGCAATGCTAAAAGTCATCGTGGGCTTCTGACCATGATACACATCGGGGAAGGCAAATTCGTCACGATCGATACGGATATTGCCTATTGCATAAGGATGAGTCTTGGTATAGTCTTTTATCTCTTGCACCACTTCACCGATAAATTTCAGATAAATCAGGCTGGGCGTGGCATTGCTGTATATTCCTACTGTTTTTTCAAAGTGTCCCAAAGCTTTGGCGTCAAAGGAGGCTTTGACAATTCCTTTTCCTCCGGGAACAATCGGTTCTTTGGTCCAGTCGGCTACGGAACAGGCGCAAGAGGTAGTGACATTGGTAAGCACCAATGGCTGGTTACCGGTATTGGTAATTGTATATTCCACCGTCACCGGGCGTTTCCATTCTATTTGTCCGAAATTATGTGTCTCTTTATTGGAAGAGATGCGAGGTTGGGCAACGGCCGCCAAAGCGACAGTGAGTAGAGAAAATATAAATAGCAAACTACGTTTCATGCGATACTTTTTTATTTTGGTGCACAAATGTAGGACTTTTAGATGAGTTTCTCACCACAGATTACACAGATTAACACAGATTGGGAAAAGACTTTACATGCAGACGAGGCCTGTCATGCCTTGTCTGCAAACTAAAATCTTCGCTTTTGGTTATTCAATAATAATTGTCATTGATGCGGAATGTGAAACGTATTCGGGAGCGTATGCACACTGAATAGTGACTAGTCCTGTTTCGTAAGTTCCTTCACGGCTCACACGGTAGCCGTATTCCAGTACGTAGACGCCTTTACCCAAATGGTCGAAGAAGAAGTTGGTAGAGGCGTCTTTAATGTCTACATAATAGCCGAATCCATTGTTCCAGCGATAACCGGAAATACTGCCGACAGGCTCGAAGCAGGCGCCACGCTGGTCTTTCAACTGCACAAAGTCCATCGTACGGTCTACACTAATGGTCAGACGGGAAACAACTTTATCACCTACTGTGAGAACGGTCTTTGAAGTAATAGGCTGCAATTGTGCAACGTTGTTCTCTATGCGTTCTACGTACAGTTGCTTCTCTACATTCAATGCACCACCCTGTTGTTTCACATCACTGATAGGAGAATCGTATTCAGCGTAAACAGCTCCCCAAGCGATACCCGGATTCCTTTTTTCCACTTCAATCTTACGGGCGTCTACCACATTTTTCTGTGTGAACGAACGTTTGATATAACCCAATCCCGGAACGGTTGTCTTACTCGGAGATACCGTTTCCAGTACCTCGTTGGCAATCACAATACGTACGTCCCCTTGATTATCGAGCAAATTGGCGCCTTTCATCAACAGGGCATACACAGCATCCGCCGTAGCTACCGGAGAACTCCACTGCTGCGTCTGTTTTTGCTTTAACAGCCAGAGTTTCATTTCTTCGATTGTTTCCCGGTTTCCGTTTCCGCCAATCAGTTCCAATGCTTCCATCACATCTACATGGGCTTGCAACTTCATACCTCCCCAAGCATACGGATTCTCGTTGAAGGCAAAGAACATTCCTTGCTCATCCGTTTTCGTCAGATGTTCCTTCAAGGAAGCGACAAACTCTTGGGCTTCTTTCTTACGCCCGGCTTTATCAAGTACAATGGCTGCAATCGCTTTCGTTTCCATCGAAGAAGAGGTAAGCAACTCTCCCACTTTAGACAGATAATAAGCATAAGCAATCTTACTTGCCGCAGGAACCTGTTCACCGGAAATCGCGACAATATACAGATATTGCAGAATACCGCTTGAAACTCCTGTCTGTTTCACTCCCTTTTTCTGCGCTTTCAGTATATTCTTGTATTCTTCTAAAGCCGACTGATGAAGATAAGTTAATGCCTTAGCCTGCAAGTCAAGGGCGGTTCCACTCAATGGCGCACCTGTCAGTAGCGCAAGGCGGGCATTCAGTTCGGCAATATAAGCCGTTACATAACGACTGCCGTTCATTCCCTTAAACCATGACCAAGCACCGTCGGAATTCTGCAATTCCTGCAATCTGGTCAAAGCCGCAATGTTATTGCTGCGGATATTATTCAGGTCGAACAGCGTAGCGATACGTTCTTTCTGCTGTTCTTCCGTCTTGGCTTCGAGTACCCACGGCGATTCGGACAACAGAATGTTCTTCACTTCCTGGTTCTTTTGCAAATCACTCAAGAAGGTTTCTTTCGTACCGCCTTGAAGTTTCCAACTATCGAAAACTGCCTTAATGCGCGGCTGGCTGTCCATAATGTAAGAAGCCAATGTATTTGCATAATAGGCTGTAGCCCACGAAATAGCATTATTATTCACTGGGAGGCTTAGCGAAGGCAGTGCCTGAATGGCATACCAAGCCGGATTTCCCGTAAACTCAATAGTCAGTTTGCGGTCGGTCGCCGTTTTACTATGCTGATTGAACAAGCTGTCGAGTGAGAATGTACGGGTTTCTTCTCCACGTACAGGCATCGGAAGCGTCTCTACCAAATGTTCCTTATTGCTCAGCACCGGAAGAAGTTGTTGCTCACCGTCACTGAACGTACCGCTATCGGCTATCATCCGACAACCCAGTATCTCGTATTTATCATTCACGGTAAATCTGAAATTCACTCCGATTGTCTTTCCGGCAGCTACCGAGAATTTCTGTTTCTGCGTGCTGACAACTTTTTCCGTCATCGGATCGAAAAGAATCATACTGACTGTACCTGCCTGCGGCTTGCCTGTCATATTGGAAATAGAAGCGGCAATAGACGTCTTGTCGCCTACACGGACGAAGCGAGGGAGATTAGGAGTCAACATAAATTCCTTGCTCGTGGTAGCTTCACCATCCAACGTTCCCGTCAGCATTCCTTTGGTATGGGAATATCCACGAAAGTTCCAACGTGTCAGACTTTCGGGCATAGTGAAAGAGAAGGATATTTCTCCCTGTTCATTCGTACGAAGCTGCGGATAGAAGAAAGCTGTTTCGGCAAGGTTCGTACGCAAGTCGGCGGGCGCATCAGGAAGGGTTTCTTCTTCAAATTCCGCATCAGTAGCCTCAGAGACTAAGGCAGGCACATATTTCACTTCCACCACATTGCTCCGACTTGCAACACTGCCCGTCATTGCTGCTTTCTTCTGCACTCCCCCCCCTCTAATCATCACTCCATCGGCCAATATTTCGGATTCAAAGAACACATTTCCGATCCTTGACGGCATTACGAAATAGTCATACGCCAGCACCGGCACTTTCAGCGTCTTATTGTTCCACCAGTAATTGAATGAGTTGTTTCCCAAATAGCCATTCATCCAACGGAAATTAGGAAGTATCCGATTATAGTAAAGCCGGAAATCCTGTCGGCGATTCCAAATTTTATCTAATGACGCATCATACATCGTAGCCAGCATTTCCGCATCAGCGGCCTGCCCCTGCGGTGTCTTAATCGTCAATTTCCACTCTTCTTTCTGTCCGGGACGCAATTTGTCACGGAACACCTCCCACTTCATCGTCAACGTCTTATCCGCCAAGCGTTTCTCTACGGAGACCTGTTCCTGATAAAGCTGCCCGTCTCTTACCATACAGAAGTTCACAAAAATACCGTCTCCATAGCTCTCCAGATACGGATAGGTAAAACGCACAATCGTATCGGACAAGTTCAACGCCTTACTTTCCAGTTGTTTATCACCACAGAAGACGTTCATCATCACATAAGTGTCCTTTTCTGAAGTACCGAAACAGAATACTGCCGGGCGGGTTGCATCAAACTCCGTATTTTCCGCATAAAACCAAGTAGGTGATTTCACCGGCGGACGCTTGTCGCCGATAGAGAATAGGATCGTCTGAGCCTCCGTCTCCACTTCTTTTCCCTGACTGTCTTTCGCTACCGCTTTCAACATATAAGTTCCCGATGGAAGATTCTTCCAGTCAAGCGTCATTTCCTTATTAGAAGTAAATGTTCCTGTTGCAACGGGATTCTCACTTGCCTTCTTAAAGCCGGTTTCTTTCAGGCTACTCTCTTTCACGTTTGTCTCTTCGAGGGGATACAGATAGTAATTGCCATTCACCTCCACAGGCTGTTCGTTCAGGTTCTGAGCTTTAAACACAATATCAAACGGCCGGTCTTTGCATGTCTTCTTGTCCAACTCCATCTGTAGAACCAACGAACGGTTACCCGCCGGAATCACATCTGTAGAAGATTGCGTTTCACCTGCCACATTGGTAACAGTAGCTTCGATGGAATAACGGTAATATACTCTATCATTATTCTTATACTCGTCACTTTCCTCCAGACGGACGGGTATCGTAAATTCTCCATTCTCATTGGCAGTCACCTCTCCGGAAGCAATCTGCACAGCCCCCGAAATTCTCCAGAGGTTATATGCAGAACGTTTTACCGTATATTTCACCGGAAGATCCTGAAGCGACACACCGCTATAAGATTGAATCTTACCTTTCACCTGCACTTCATCTCCAAGCTTGTAGCTTTCCGTCTGCTTTTCAAAAGTTATATCAAATGTCGGACGTTTATAATCTTCTACACGAACAGTCGTTCCACCCTCTCCCGCCGTTAAAGAAAAGACTCCGTTCAGACAAGCGGAAGGCAAAGCAAAATCAGTCGCAAACGAACCGAATTCATTGGTACGTACAGATTTCCGTCCCACTTCCTGATAGTTCGCATCGTACAAAGTCACTGTATAGGCTTTGTTCGGAATCACATCAGCTGTGTCCGATTTCTGGGCAAATGCAATACCTTTCACATACACAGTCTGTCCCGGACGATACAGAGAACGGTCGGTCAACAACGTCATTTCCTCAACAGCTTTATCTTTATTGCCATAGTATCCATAACTTCCGCCATAAATTCCTTGTTTCGGCATAGCCGTATCCGTGCCTTTCGAGGCTTTCAGATACCGATACTTGGTATTCCTGAGGAATACCACTTTCCCCTCTTTATCGGTCGTAAACTCTTGCAACACTTTCTCGTCACTACTGTATAGTGTAACTTTCGCATTGGGAATGGGATGTCCGGTCTGTCCGTCCAGAGTCACCACCTCGTATTGGTTTTCGGGCAGACGGCAAGTCAATACTTTAAAACGCGTCACGTTAAACTTGCTTTCGCTATCCCTCTTGGCACGAATATCCGGAATAATACGCATCACGTAAGTTCCCAAATCCGGAGCTTTGAATGTAAATACAGTATCCTTTGCCCGATAATCTTTCGGACGAAGAACGGAATAATGTTGTTCTTTAACCAGTTTCTTCGCCTGATACAGCCGCACAGTAAAGCCATCCAGATTTTTATGTCCCACATTCAACTTGATTTCTTCATTCGGAAAGGCCTGGCTCACTGCACTGACATTCAAGAAAGGCGCTAAAATCTCTTCACGGAGATTCTTCAGCGCATTTATCCTGCGATAACCCGGATAAAGACGGATCGCCTCATCACAAAGTTGCAAAGCATTGACTTGCTGCATCTTCTCAACAGCATAGCGGACTTGTGCCAAATAGACTTCCGCACATATCGGCTCTGATTTGAACTGCCTTTTAAGCTCGTCCAAAGCGGCATTATATGTGTCTGCCGTCCATTCGCCCAATCCTTTTTTTAGTTGGACAGGCTGCAATTTGTTATCATTGCCACGTTTCCATTCCAGATATTGAAGCATGGTCAATACATACCCCTCTTTAAGCCCGGCCGTCTCATAAGCGTCAGTCATACGCTCATATATATTGGAAATATCCTGTTTCACAGGAGAAGCTGTGATACCATTGAAACTGCCGCGTTCGAGTCTTTCAATCTGATTCAGAGCCCTAATGGCACGGGAAGCCAGCAGATGGTACATATCGTGATGATAATATTCGCTGGTTTCGCCCAGCTCCACAAAAGGAATGTAATTGAGTGAAGAAGTCTTGAGCAATAAGAGAGAATCCGCCAAAGCTTCCTTTACATTAGTCCGCACTTTCTCTACAAACATATTCGCCGTCCATTCGCGTATATCTGCGGACGGAGTCTCACCTACAATCTCGGTTCTTTGCCGGAGTTGCCACTGGTTGTCGGCGGCATAATTGGCATAGAATTCCGCTATCAAAGAGTGTAATATGGCGCGATCCATCGGCTGTTCTGTCTGCTTCGCCCATTGCTCCAAGTCTCTTAAACCGACATAAAAGCTATCCGGTGTCAATATATCCTGAGTTTTCATCCGCCACATATATGCTTTCAGCATTTGTGCGGAATTCCTTTCTTTCTCTCCTTTCTGATAAATTTCATCAGTCAGTTTTATCACTGTCTTAGGCAAGCTCTTTTTCTCCGCCTGCTTCACTTCTTTCCATAATTTGTCGAAAGTCTGTGCTTGCATTGCCGGAATCACTCCCAGTCCAAGCAGCACCATCATACAAATCTGCCTTACTTTCATAATCTCTCCAGTTTAAGTTTGATAGATATCTTTGCTTAAACAACAAAGTAAAGAAATAAAGTTTAAAGATTTGTACTTTTTAGCTTAAATTTTGCTTTCATCCTTACTGTAATTCAAAGATATACAGAACGGATAACCGACCTTACAGAATATAAACAAAGTGGGGATATCGTTTTCAATAACGTATCCCCACTCTAAACTTAGTTAATGTACTCGTTCTCATTTCTCAATTCTATACCCCCATGACAGCATTTCGTTACGACCTACTTCACTGAGGATTTTTCTTACTAAAGAACTCATTTTCTTTGCCATAATCTTAAATCTTTTAAATTACTAATTCCTGAAAACTAAAACTTACTTGTTAGGGGTTGCATTAATTGTCGAATATCCCCAAACATGTACATCGGCTTCACCGATCTTTCTAAACAATCTTTTTAACCTTTTCATTTTGTTATCCTCCTAATTACATGTTTTACAACACAAAAATACGGCCTTTGTTTATACGTTGTACCCCCAAAAGAGATAAATTTATGTTTTATAGCATATTTCTTGACTTGCGTCAATTAATTTATTTGTTATAAAAAGCAATTGTAACAGAGTGGCAGTTAATAAGACAAAAAGGCACAGATGACATTTCATCCGTGCCTTTTGCTAAATTATATCTACCTATATATAATAGGTATAGGTACGCTCTTATTTAATCGGAGTCTGCTCTAAGGTAGCCACCAGAAAGTCATAGAACTTCTGCACAGTGGGAATCAGCGCTCTTTCATCCGGTGAATGCGGTGAACGCAAGGTCGGGCCGAAAGAAATCATATCCAATCCTGGAATAATAGCACCGATAATGCCACATTCCAAACCTGCATGGATTACTTTCACTGCCGGTTCTACTCCAAACTGCTGCTTATAGGACGCTTTCATCGCTTTCAGAATCGGAGAATCGACATTCGGCTGCCAACCGGAGTAACCGCCTGTCATCTCCACCTTCATCCCTGCCATAGAGAAACAAGATTCGAGACTGGTAGTCAGATATTCCTTCATGCTGTCGCTTGAACTGCGAGCCAAAATCTTAATAGCCGCTTTGCCTTCGCCAATCGTTATTATGGCAAGATTGGAGGATGTCTCTACCGTGTCCGGAACAGTAGGAATCATACGTGTCACCCCATTCTGACAAGCAAAAATCGCATCAATCAGGTTGTCCTGAATCTCTTCCGGAACTTCACCAGCCGGAAGTTCCACACGTTCCGCCGTGAAACTGATCGGAGTCTCGATAGCCGAATATTCTTCATTGAACAGGTCTTCGCAATATTTCACCAAGCCCAACAGCTCTTTTTCATTTTCGGCAGGAATTGTAATTACCGCATGCGCTTCACGCGGGATAGCATTACGCATATTACCGCCTTCCCAACTTGCCAAGCGAGCTTCATAGTTGGCAACGGCTTCACGAATAAAACGAACCAGTAATTTATTCGCATTGGCACGTCCTTCATTGATTTCCAGTCCCGAATGTCCGCCGCGCAATCCTTTCAATGTTACTTTCACTGCAATATCTCCTTCTTCCGGAGCCACCTCTTTATATTCCAGAGTAGCAGTGACATCCATACCTCCGGCACAACCGATATACAATTCACCTTCATCTTCCGAATCCAGATTCAACAGGATTTCCCCATTCACCGTACCCGGTTTCAGACCGAACGCACCATACATCCCGGTCTCTTCATCCTTAGTGATCAGAGCTTCCAAAGGACCGTGTTTCAAATCTTTTGCTTCCAGCACGGCCATGATAGCAGCTACCCCCAGTCCGTTGTCCGCACCCAAAGTTGTACCTTTCGCTTTTACCCAGTCACCGTCTATATAAGTTTCAATCGGATCTTTTTCAAAATCGTGTACAGTATCGTTGTTCTTCTGGGGAACCATATCCATGTGCGCCTGAAGAATCACGCCTTTGCGATTTTCCATACCCGGAGTTGCCGACTTACGTATAATCACGTTGCCTGCTTCGTCTACAAAAGATTCCAGTCCTAAGCCTTTTCCAAAGTTAATCAGAAATTCAGTCACTTTTTCCATATGCCCTGACGGACGGGGAATCTGAGTCAACGAATAAAAATGCTTCCATACGTTTTGTGGAGCTAAAGAAAGAATAGTACTCATAACAAATCTATTTTATTAAGTGATTACTTTCGCTGTCTGTTGGTGAACGGCAATGCCGCCAAACCATATATGCCCAACAAAACTACTAAAAAGGTTTGAATACCGTGCACAATCAAGGCAAATATTCCGGCATTTGTCACATTTACTCCATAAAGCATCATCATAGAAATAACGGCAAAGTGCCATGGACCCGCTCCGTTGGGGGTGGGCACAATCACTGCGAATGTGCCGCCAACAAACATGACCAAAGCCGCCATCATGCCTAAATGCGCAGTGAAAGCAAAGCAATAGAACGTGAAGTAAAAGTGGAAAAAGTAACAAGCCCAAATAGCTAATGTATAAAATATAAATAAAGGAATATTGCGCACTCCACGCAAGGACATAATTCCCTCCCAGATGTTCAAGACAAAACCTTTTACCCGTTCATAAAAGAATAATGTCTTTCGTAAACAATAAAGTAACATCGCCACTCCGATGAAACAGAACAAGACAATATAAAACCATACGGACGTCAACAGATGCATCATGGAAGGTATCTTCGTTCCGGTCTGTTGAAGAAAAGTGACAAATATCGGCATTTGCAGCAAGACGGTAATTCCTGTTATCAGGAGAATGGTCAACGTATCGACCAACCGTTCCGTCACGACTGTTCCCAATGATTTGGCAAACGACACATCATCGTATTTTGCCAATATTCCGCAACGGCTCACTTCTCCGATACGGGGAACGACCAGACTGGCAGCATAAGAAACAAAAATGGCGTTCACACAATCTCTTCTTTTAGGAAACGCATCCAAAGGCTCCAACGTCTGCCGCCACCGCCAGCCACGAAACACTTGCGCAAATATTCCGAACAACAGCGAGAAAAGCATCCACCACCAATTTGTACCATGCTTCAACACATCGCCCGCCTCTGCAAAATCAAAGTCGCGATACACCCAGAATAAAATAAAGCCGCCCAAAACAATCGGTAATATCAGTTTCAGCGTCTTTTTTAACAGTTTCTTCATCCTTAATTCTTCATTAGCTGCACTGGCATATCATTTATTTTTAATTAGTGGCACGTTCTTCATTTAAAAGAATTACCTTTGTCGACTGCAAAAGTAATTATTTAGTTGGTAAATGAAATTAGTAAAGCCTAAAAAGTTTCTCGGACAGCACTTTCTGAAAGATTTGAAAGTAGCTCAGGATATTGCCGATACGGTCGACACCTTTCCCGAACTGCCCATTTTAGAGGTAGGACCGGGTATGGGCGTACTGACTCAATTTCTGGTGAAGAAAGACCGGCTGGTAAAAGTCGTAGAAGTTGACTATGAATCGGTTGCTTATCTCCGCGAAGCCTATCCGTCACTGGAAGACCATATTATTGAAGACGATTTCCTGAAGATGAATCTTCACCGGTTGTTTGATGGGAAACCTTTCGTTCTGACCGGTAATTACCCGTATAATATCTCCAGCCAAATCTTTTTCAAGATGTTGGATAATAAGGATATCATTCCTTGTTGCACAGGTATGATCCAGAAAGAGGTTGCCGAACGTATTGCCGCCGGACCGGGAAGCAAAACATACGGTATTCTCAGCGTATTGATTCAAGCGTGGTACAAGGTGGAATATCTGTTTACTGTCAGCGAACACGTATTCAACCCGCCTCCCAAAGTCAAAAGTGCCGTTATCCGTATGACGCGCAACGAAGTCCAAGAGCTGGGATGCGACGAGAAGTTATTCAAGCAGGTGGTGAAAACCACCTTCAACCAACGGCGCAAGACTTTGCGCAATTCCATCAAACCGATCTTAGGCAAAGATTGTCCGTTGACAGAGGACTCATTATTCAATAAACGTCCGGAACAACTATCGGTAGAAGAATTTATCGACTTGACCAATAAAGTGGAAGAAGCACTGAAACAACAATGAACGAGGAATACATTGACACCGTAAAACACCTTATAGAGCAGAAAGACGCTGATAAGGTAAAAGAACTCCTCATCGACCTTCATCCGGCCGACATCGCTGAGTTATGCAATGACTTGAATGCGGAAGGAGCCAGATTCATTTATCGCTTGCTCGATAACGAAACGGCCGCCGACGTGCTGGTCGAAATGGACGAGGATGCACGTAAAGAGCTTCTCGAAATGCTTCCTTCGGAGACTATCGCCAAACGCTTTGTCGACTATATGGATACGGATGACGCCGTAGACCTGATGCGTGAACTTGACGAGGACAAGCAGGAAGAAGTTCTTTCGCATATCGAAGACATCGAACAGGCAGGAGATATTGTCGACTTGTTGAAATACGACGAAAATACCGCCGGCGGTTTGATGGGTACGGAAATGGTACTTGTCAACGAGAACTGGAGTATGCCCGAGTGTCTGAAAGAGATGCGACAACAAGCGGAGGAGCTGGATGAGATCTATTATGTATATGTCATCGACGACGACGAACGTTTGCGTGGTATCTTCCCACTCAAGAAAATGATTACTTCTCCATCCGTGTCCAAAGTAAAGCATGTGATGCAGAAAGATCCGATTTCCGTGCACGTAGACACTCCTATCGACGAAGTGGTACAAGCGATTGAGAAGTATGACTTGGTGGCTATTCCCGTTATCGACAGCATCGGGCGGCTCGTAGGACAAATCACTGTCGACGACGTCATGGATGAGGTTCGTGAACAGTCGGAACGTGATTACCAATTGGCTTCCGGTCTTTCGCAAGACGTAGAAACCGACGACAACGTACTCAAGCAGACTACTGCCCGTCTCCCCTGGTTATTGATCGGTATGCTCGGTGGTATCGGAAACTCCATGATTCTGGGTAACTTCGATTCAACCTTTGCCGCCCATCCTGAAATGGCACTCTATATCCCGCTTATCGGTGGTACAGGTGGAAATGTCGGAACACAATCTTCGGCTATCATCGTGCAAGGGCTGGCAAACAGCTCGCTGGATGCTAAAAACACATTCAAGCAAGTGACCAAAGAAGCGGTAGTGGCGTTAATCAATGCTACAATCATCTCTTTATTGGTATATACATATAATTTCATCCGCTTCGGCGCAACGGCTACGGTTACGTATTCCGTATCCATCAGTCTGTTTGCCGTAGTGATGTTCGCTTCTATTTTTGGAACACTCGTGCCAATGACGCTCGAAAAGCTAAAAATAGATCCCGCCATTGCAACGGGTCCCTTTATTGCCATCACAAATGACATTATCGGCATGATGTTGTACATGGGAATTACGGTTTTATTATCATAAAAACAGGCTAAACAAAAAAAAATAAGCAAAATAGTATGAAGTAATCGTTTTATTTCATTAATTTGTGACCCAAAACTAATATACAATGATGGACGCTCATGACACTAATCAACCCTTGAACCAAGGGGAATTAGAAGAAGAAAAAAAAACAGTCGAGGTTTCTGAAGCTATAACAGAGACTCCAACTGAAGAAGTTACTGCCGAAGTTCAAACTGAAGCAGCTCCTAAACCTGCTACAAAGGAAGATGTATTAAACCTATTAAAGGAGCTTGCACAGAATGCAGAAAATGCAAACAAGCAGGATATCGATAATCTGAAACAATCATTCTACAAGTTACATAACGTCGAACTGGAAGCTGCTAAAAAGGAGTTCACAGATAACGGTGGAGCCATTGAGGATTTTGTTCCGCAAGAAGACCCGGAAGAAGAAGAATTCAAACGTCTGATGGGAGTTATCAAAGAAAAGCGAAGCAAAATGGCTGCCGAGTTAGAACGACAAAAAGAAGAAAACCTACAAGTCAAACTTTCCATCATCGAAGAACTGAAGGAATTAGTAGAATCCGGAGATGACGCCAATAAATCTTACACCGAATTCAAAAAGCTGCAACAGCAGTGGAATGAGACAAAGCTGGTTCCGCAAGGCAAAGTAAATGAACTGTGGAAGAATTATCAATTATATGTAGAGAAATTCTACGACTTATTGAAGCTGAACAACGAATTCCGCGAATATGACTTCAAGAAGAACTTGGAAATCAAGACTCACCTTTGCGAAGCTGCCGAAAAGTTGGCTGACGAAGAAGATGTTGTTTCCGCTTTCCACCAACTCCAAAAATTGCATCAGGAATTCCGTGATACGGGTCCGGTAGCCAAAGAGTTGCGTGATGAAATATGGAACCGCTTCAAGGCGGCTTCTACCGCTGTCAACCGTCGCCATCAGCAACATTTTGAAGCACTGAAGGAAACAGAACAGCACAATCTAGACCAAAAAACCGTTATCTGCGAAATCGTAGAAGCGATAGAATATAATGAACTGAAAACATTCTCTGCTTGGGAAAACAAGACTCAGGAAGTAATTGCATTGCAAAACAAATGGAAAACAATCGGTTTTGCACCTCAAAAGATGAATGTGAAGATATTCGAACGTTTCCGTCATGCGTGTGATGACTTCTTCAAGAAAAAAGGAGAATTCTTCAAGAGCTTGAAAGAAGGAATGAACGAAAATCTGGAAAAGAAAAAAGCACTGTGTGAGAAAGCGGAAGCCTTGAAAGACAGCACTGACTGGAAAGCTACTGCCGACGCTCTCACCAAACTTCAAAAAGAGTGGAAAACTATCGGGCCGGTAGCCAAGAAACATTCGGATGCAGTATGGAAACGTTTCATTTCCGCTTGCGACTATTTCTTCGACCAGAAAAACAAAGCTACTTCTTCACAACGTTCTGTGGAAGTAGAGAACATGGAGAAAAAGAAAGCATTGATCGAAAAGCTGTCCGCCATCGAAGAAAACATGGATATGGAAGAAGCCAGTACACTTGTTCGGGAGTTAATGAAAGAATGGAACTCTATCGGTCATGTGCCATTCAAAGAGAAAGATAAACTTTACAAGCAATACCACAGCTTGATTGACCAATTGTTTGATCGTTTCAACATCAACACTTCCAATAAGAAGCTAAGTAATTTCCGTTCTAACATCAGCAATATTCAAGGAAGTGGCCCGCAATCTTTATACAGAGAACGAGAAAAGCTGGTACGTGCTTATGAGAATATGAAGAACGAACTACAGACATATGAGAACAATCTGGGCTTCTTGACTTCCACTTCAAAGAAAGGTAGTAGCCTGTTAACTGAATTGAATCGCAAGGTAGACAAATTAAAAGCAGATCTGGACTTGGTTTTACAGAAAATCAAGGTAATTGACGAATCAATAAAAACTGAAGAATGATCCGCTCACTGATTTGAGAAGATACAGGAAAGTAGTGTATCAGAATGCAGATTAACGGTAAATTATCGCAAAAGAATTCTATAAAATATTAGGGATATTCCTGAAATAGGAAAATTTAAGGCAACTACTTCATTGCGAATTAGTTGCCTTTTTTGTATCTTTAAGCATTCCCCCCAAAAAACGGTTTGACGGCCAAAACGGGGGTAATCTAAAATAAAAACACATGGTAAAGATACAAAAAATCTCAGAAATCGAACCTTGTTTAGGTTTTACCGAGTTCGATATGCTTAAAAAATATCGTCAAAGTTTTGCAACGAGTGAATTAGGTCGACTCCATTCTCTATTCCCTTTCTCGGAACTGGCCCGACAAATGCATTTGAAGTCCTCTGCTTTGGGGCGTAAAAGTTATTTTTC